>Ga0210396_10001172_pt1 | contig 29393 bp, 28 predicted proteins | sample IncBWH17OmetaG_FD_155466 | JGI IMG/M metagenome (GOLD analysis project Ga0210396, IMG submission 155466) | Forest soil microbial communities from Barre Woods Harvard Forest LTER site, Petersham, Massachusetts, United States - Inc-BW-H-17-O ...
TTTCTGTGGCGTCCCTTTGACGACGGCCTGTTTTGCTTTGCTCATCGCCTCGACGATAGCCCTGTCGAGTTCGGGCGTCCGCGCCCAGGCGCTGTCGCCCTTGGTGAACAGATCGAATTTCGCACCGCCGATATCGAGCGACACCTCGCTGCCGTCTTTGAGCGGATAGCCTTCGATGAAACTGACGACGTTGGCGATCTTCTCACCTTGGCGATGGGTGACCATCGCCAAGGGATGCTTGCGCTTGCCACTGGCCGGCTCGCTTTTCTTCGGTTCACCGGCCAGATAGCATACTTTCCCGGACTTCTCGCTATAGGCGTAAGCCGTCCACGCTAGGCCACCAAGCCGCTCAGCAGGCATCTCCGCCGCGGAAGAGGCGGCAATACCGGGTTTTTTCGAGCTTTCGCCATGAGCCGCAGCAGCAATAGAGAGCAGCAGCCCGACAACAAAGCTGAAATGAAGCGGCCGACATTCTCTCATATCGGCACCATAGTGGGACGCGCGTTGCAAGGCCACGCGGCAACGCAGCCCGCAGAAACCTCGACCGACGAGTCGGGCGTTCCTCGCCGATGGCTCTCCCCTCGGCTCCCGAAACCGGGCAAGATGGCGGTCATGAGCGAGATCACGATCCGGCCGGCGCGGCCGGGGGACGCGCGCGGTATTGCTAGACTCGATGTCGAAACCTGGCGCGCGACTTACGCCGGCGTGCTCTCCACGGCCTACCTCGTCGGATTGTCGGAGCGGCGCCGCGAAGCAGGGTGGCGCGGCGTAATCCTGCAGGAGTCGCGGGATGTGCGCGTCGCGTTAGGTTCGAGTGGCGCCATCCTTGGTTTTGGCAGCTGCGGGCCCCATCGCGGCGACCGCTCTTTCGCCGGCGAAGTGTTCACCCTCTATGTCGCCCCGGATTGGCAGAACCAAGGGATTGGGCGACGCCTGTTGATCGCCTTGTTCCGGCGGCTCGTTGCCGCAGGACGCCGCTCGGCGATCCTTTGGGTGCTGCGCGACAATCCGTCTCGGTTCTTCTACGAACGGCTCGGCGCCCGCCAAGTGAACCGCAAGCCAATCGTTGTCGGCGGCACGACGATCCAGGCCATCGCCTACGGCTGGCCAGATCTCCCCGGCTTTCTCGCCGAAGTCTCCAGCGAGGATCGCGAGTCGGAACCCTGACTTGCCCGCGCTCGAGCTATTCGGCGTGACCGATTTGCTGGATCAGAGGCAAAATTTCGCGTTGGACGTCCGCGGCGGTCAGCGGACCGACGTGGCGATAACGGATGTGGCCGGTGCCGTCCACGACATAAGTCTCCGGCACACCGTAGACTCCAAAATCGATTGCGGTCGTGCCGCTGCGGTCCACCCCGATATGACCGAAGGGGTTGCCGAGGCGTTCCAGAAACCGGCGCGTCTCTTCCGGCTTGTCCTTATACGCGATGCCGTCGAGCGTGACCCTGGGAAGGCGGCCCAGCGCCATCAGTTCGGAGTGCTCTTCGCGGCACGGGGCGCACCAGGACGCGAAGAAGTTGACGAGGGTCACGCGACCGTCGAGATCGTTGCGGGTCAACCCGGCGGCGCTCTCGTAAAGACCGGGCAAGGCGAAATCGGGCGCCGGGCGGTCAATCAACGCCGACGGCAGGAGGTGCGGATCATGCCTCAGACCGACCGCAAATGCGATCACCAGCACGGCGAACAACGCCACCGGCAAGAGGAAAAAAAGCTTGCGTGCCATGGCTCATTTCTGCTGGGCCATTCCGGCCTTCGCCGTACCGCCCTCCTGCCAATGGCCGCTCTTCTTCAGCGCATCGACAACCTCGCGCGGCATATAGTTCTCGTCATGCTTGGCCAGCACACTCGACGCGGCGAAGATCCCGTCGGGCCGTAGTTTTCCCTCAGCGACGGCGCCTTGCCCCTCGCGGAAGAGATCCGGCAGCAGGCCCTGATAGACGACCGCGACATCATCCGCGCCATCCGTGATGCGGAATGAGATGCTGCGCCCGTCGGCGCCGCGGGACACACTATGCGCCTCGACCAGACCGCCGATCCGCACCCGACGATCCGCCGCCACTGCTTTGGCCTTTAACTCGCTCGGGCTGTAGAAAAACACCAGATTGTCGTTGAACGCGCTTAGCACCAACAGCGTCGCTCCGCCGAGAGCCGCCATGCCCAGAACGAGCAACCCCAGTCGCTGCTGCTTGCGGGTCATCGTCTCCTGCCGTGATCCTGCTGCAGTCGCTCCAGGGTGACGATGCTCTCCCGGTAACGCCGCCATGAGAATAAGGCGAGGCCCCCGAGAACCGCAACGGCGACCCCGTAGGCCGGCCACACGAAAGCAGCGTAACCCCCCATCGCGAGGAAGGCGCTGATGTCGCGCATCAAGGGACGGCGGTGCGGGCCGAAACGGCCTGCTCACGCGCGGGGCGCGGAGCGTGCACGGGACCGGCATTGAGCCGCAGCGCCATTGCCCTGCGCTCGTTCAGCGCGGTTCTCATCCGCAGCATCAGCAACACGGCAAACAGCAATGTAAAGCCCACAGCCATTATCAGCAGCGGGGCGAGCATCGAGATGTCGATCCTGGGTCCGCCGATGCGGATGATGCTCGCCGGCTGATGCAAAGTGTTCCACCAATCGACGGAGAACTTGATTATCGGCAGATTGACCACCCCGACCAGCGCGAGCACCGCGGCGGCCCTGCCGCCGCGCGACGGATCGTCGAAGGCGTTCGCCAGTGCGATATAGCCGAGGTAGAGAAAGAACAAGATCAGCACCGAGGTCAGCCGGGCGTCCCACACCCACCAGGCGCCCCACATCGGGCGACCCCACAACGAGCCGGTGGCGAGGCAGACGAAGGTGAACGCGGCGCCGATCGGAGCGGCGGCGCGGGCCGCCACTTCGGCCAGCGGATGCCGCCAGACGAGCGCGACAGCGCTCGCCACTGCAATGAACAGGTAGACACTGAGCGCCATCCAGGCAGCCGGAACATGCACGTACATGATCCGCACCGTGTCGCCTTGCTGGTAATCCGGCGGCGCCACGACAAGGGACCAGAAGAGGCCGACTGCGAGGACTAGCGCTGCCGCCCAACCGCACCACGGCACAGCCTTGGCGCTCAGCCGCATGAACCGCGCGGGGTTGGCGAGCCAATTAATCATCGCCGGGTAGGTGTAATCCCGAAATTGTGCCAAGTCAGCATCGACGATGCCGCGCTTACTCCAGCGCCTGGCGCAAGGCCGCAGCACTCGCCCATGGACAGAACGCTAGAGAGGCCAAGGTGATCGCGCTGAGGATCAGTAAATAAGCGCGGGCGCCGTTGCCGACGGCGCTCGCTTCCACCGCTCCGGCGCCGAAAATCAGCGGCGGGATGTAAAGAGGCAGGACGAGGAGCGACAGCACGACGCCTTGACGCCGAGCGCCCAGGCTCAACGCCGCGGCGACGCTGCCGATCAGGCTCAGCGCCGGGGTGCCGATCAGCAGGCTCGCGAACAAGGTCGCGATCGACCGCGGATCGAGATCGACGAGCAGCGCGAGAAACGGACTGGTCAGCGCTAACGGTAAGCCGGTCGCCACCCAATGCGCAGCGCATTTCGCCAGCACGGCAAGCTCGAGAGGGAGATTCGAAAGGGCCAGCAGATCGAGTTCGCCGTCCTGATAATCCGCCTCGAACAGCCGATCGAGCGACAACAAAGCCGCCAGCAGCGCCGCCACCCAGATGATGCCGGCACCAACGCGCTGCAGGACCTCCGGCTCGGGACCGACGCCGAATGGGAACAATACGACAGCGAGGACAAAGAACCCGACGACGAGACCGGTGTCCCCGCCCTGGCGCAAGGCGAGGCTCAGATCGCGCCGGAAGAGGCCCAGAAACGCCGCCATCCTCAGTCGGCGGCTGCATGGTCCGATAACGGAGCAAAGGCATCGAGGGCGATTGCGGTGGCGGCGCCGATGTCGATCGGGGTATGGCTGGCGACGACGACACGTCCGCCGGAGGCACGATGCTCGGCAATCGCATGTTCGAGGCGTGATTGGCTTTCATGGTCGAGCGCGCTGGCCGGTTCGTCGAGCAGCCAGATCGACGCCGGTGCCGCGATCAGACGGGCGAGCGCAACCCGCCGACGTTGACCCGCGGAAAGCCAGCGGCATGGCCAGTCGGCAACCCGGTCGAGGGCGAATCCGGCCAGCGCTGCGTCGAGGAGGCGCGGCACCCGGCTTGACTCGAGACCCCGGAGCGCTGCCCAGAACGCCAGCGTTTCGCGCGGCGTAAGGCCGGGTTTGACGCCATCCTGATGGCCGACAAAGTCCAGCTGCGCGCGATAGGCGGCGCTCTCGGCCTCGGCTGGCGCAGCGCCCCAGAGAAGACGGCCGCTGGCCGGCATTATCAGTGTGGCGAGGACACGCAACAGGCTGGTCTTGCCGCTGCCGTTCGCTCCGGTGAGCAGCAGAGCGCCTCCAGCCGGCAGGCGAAACGAGAGCCCGGCAAATACGAGACGCTCGCCGCGCCGGCAACCGAGAGACTCGCCGACCAGATCGGGAGCGAGGATCGGTTCGGTCAAAGCGCGCGGCGAGAAAAAAAGCGGCTCCGGTGGGGGAAAACCGGAGCCGCGTGGCCACGGTCGAATTGCTCGACCGAGTACGAGGTTTGGGGGACAAACCTGTAAGGATCAACCTTACGCATACAATATAGGGACTCGATTGGGACGCCAGTTTGGAAAAACTGTGACCTTTCGATGAATTTTAATTCAATTGCCGTCGATCCTCGATCAGCTTGCCGTCCGCCGGCAGGTTGCCTTCCGGGACGCGGCTGACCGCCCCGCGCATTTTCGTGACGGCCTGCAAGGTTTCGGCGATCTGCCCCATATCCTCCGCCGGCTCGCGGAGTTCGGCCAACAGCGTCATCTCGTCGGTGCTGTGCGGCCGGTCGACCACGAGGCGGGCGCGGATGATCGATTTGTGGCGGCGCAGCACCTCGACGACCTGCTCGGGGTGCACGAACATGCCGCGCACCTTGGTGGTCTGGTCGGCGCGGCCGAGCCATCCCTTGATCCGATGGTTGGTCCGGCCGCATGGGCTCGGGCCCGGCAGCATCGCCGACAGGTCGCCGGTGGCAAAGCGGATCAGCGGGTATTCGGGCGTCAATGTCGTTACGACGACCTCACCGACCTCGCCGGGAGCCACCGGCTCTCCGGTGCCTGGCATGACCAGCTCGAGAATGATCCCCTCGTCGACCACCATTCCTTCGCAAATCTCACCCTGCGGGGTCGTGCTCTCGTAAGCGATGATGCCGATATCGGCGGTGCCGTAGCACTGCAGCACACCGAGCCCGCGGCCGCGGAATTCGCCACGCAATGCCGACGGCAGGGCCTCCGCCCCGACTAGCGCCTTCCTCAGGGAGGAGATGTCGGCGCTTTCGCTCGCCGCGCGATCGAGCAAGACCTTGAGGAAGGACGGCGTCCCGACATAGCCGACCGGCCGCAGATCGGCGATCGTGCGCAGTTGCTGCTCGGTCTGGCCGGTGCCGGCCGGGATGACCGGGCAGCCCAGCGCGTCGGCACCGCTCTCGACCATCGCCCCGGCCGGGGTCAGATGATAGGAGAAGGTGTTGTGCACCAGGTCGCCGGCGCGGAACCCGGCGGCGAAGAGGGCCCGCGCGAAACGCCAGTAGTCCGGCCGCCGGCCCTCCGGTTCGTAGATCGGCCCGGGCGACACGAAGACCCGGCGGAGCGCCGATACCGGAGCTGCCGCCAATCCGCCAAACGGAGGGTTCTGACGCTGCAGCTCGATCAACTCGGATTTGCGGGTCATCGGCAGCTCGGCCAAGCTGCGCCGGTCAACGATGTCTTCCGGATGAACCCCGGCGAGGCGATGGCGATAGGCGGGCGCGCGCTCCTTCGCGGCAGCAATGATCTGCGGCAGCGCCGACATCAAAGCCGCTTCGCGCGCGACCGGATCGCGTGTTTCGAGTGTGTCGTGGAACTGCCTCTCCACCCGAAGCCTCCCTACGCTGCAGCCGTCAAAAGCCCCGTACAATCTGCTCCCGACCGAGCCGCCGCATCAAGCTCCGACGAATGGGGTCAATTCAACGCAAAAGACCCGTCGGCGATGCCGGCGGGTCTCGAGCACAGGGATATACCGGCGCAGGCTAGCGCCGCGTGATTGCTAGTTCGTTTTAGGACCCATATTGGCGGTGTATGGATGGCGGGTCGGGGTATTGTCGCCAGGTGTCGCCTCATAATGCTCGTCTTTGCCCGAGGAGTGCGACCCTGGCTGCGGGCCAATCGATGTCGAATAAGGATGCTGCGCCTTGTCGGCTTCATATTCAGCCCTGGACTGAGGGCGTTGTACTTGCCAATTCATGCTGCGGCCTGGGCTCGGAACAATTTTGTCCGTAGAATATGAGGGTGTTTCAGGGCCGCTCGGCGGCAGCGATGAGACCGACTGGGCCAGCGCGACCGCGGCGGTGCCCGCCAATACCCCTAGGCTCAGAACAGCCGATTTGAGCAAGCTCGACATGACAGCGTCTCCAGGTCGTGGTGAACTCTACGGTAAGTTGCCTGAAGCCCTCCTTGCATACGAATGATAATTGTGCATCGCACGCATGAATGAATTGCATTTCACTCGCCCATCGATCTGATCTTGATGCGTGTCTCGGACGCGCCGATCGGCGAATGCGAAAGACGCGCCGGCGAGAGCCGGCGGGTCAGTATGCTAAATCGGTCGTTCGGGAGCGGCGATCAGCCACCGGGCCTCGGACCAACGCCAGGCATTGTGTAGGGGTGGCGCCCGGGTAAAGAATCCTGTTGGGTCCCTTGGTAGTGTTCTTCCGGTCCCGACGAGTAGGATCCGGGCTTAGGCCCGATCGGTGTCGAATACGGATGCTGCGTCTTGTCGGCATCGTAACTCGGCCCCGGCTGGTAATGCTGCTCCTGCCAAACCGCGCCGCCGCCGGGTTTGGGACCAACCAGCGGGGTGGAAGAGGTGACCGCCGGCGGGGAAGCCGGCGTAACGCCGCTCGGGGGTGGTAGGGACGAAACCGACTGGGCCTGCGCAGCCGGCGCAATGCCGGCTAACAATCCGAGGCTCACAACGGCCGATTTCGACAAGCGCGACATAGCGGAGGCTGCCTTCCTTGTTTAGGAATACGTTGTTTAGGAATACGCTAATACGTGCGCGCGGTTCCCCTGCACGAAAGTGGTAGTGGCGCATTGCACTCATGCATGATCTGCATTTTCACTCGCTCGATCTGAACTTGCTGCGTGTCTTTGACACCTTGATCGAGGAACGCAGCGTAACCCGTGCCGGTGAGCGGCTCGGACTGAGCCAGTCCGCGATCAGTCACGCGCTGAACCGGTTGCGCTATGTGCTCAATGATGAATTGTTTGTGCGGGTGGCGGACGGCATGCGGCCGACCCCGCGCGCTTCCGAAATCGCCCCGCGCCTCCGCGAAGGGTTGCTGCAGCTGCAGTTGGCTCTGGGCCCGACCGAATTCGTGCCCGAGCGGACAGAACGGCGTTTCACGATCGCCTGCGGCGAGTATGTCGGCACGGTGCTGGTTCCGGGCTTTATTGCCCGGGTGCGGGCTCTCGCTCCAAACGCCGAACTGCGCATCCGGCCGAGCAATATGGGGGTGACCGAGGCGCTGCTCGCGGGTCGCATCGATCTCGCGATCGGCAGTTTCAGGCGAGTGCCCGAGCCCTTTGTCTGTGAAACCTTGTTTCAGGAGACCCGGGTCTGGGTATTGAGCGCCGACCACCCGGCGGCGGGCGGTGAATTGACCCTCGAATGTCTCGCCTCACTCTCGCATCTGATAATCTCCGCTACCGGCGAGGACGAGCACGCGGTCAACGGCTATGTCAGCGATCACGGCCTCGAACGGCTGGTTACCCGCGCCGAAGTCGGGTTGCTGCAAGGTGCATTGGCGGCGCGCGGATTGCGCCGCGTGGTCGGCCTGACGACGCCGCATTTCCCCGCCGCACTCGCTGTGGTCAGCCAGTCCGATATGGCGGCGCCGCTGCCGCGCCGTCTCGCGGCCGCCTTCGCCGACGGCTATCGTCTGAAGCTCTTCGAACCTCCCTATACATCGCCGCCCTTCGACATCATGGCATTGTGGCACCGCGACCATGGGGAGGACCGCGCCGTTGCCTGGCTGCGGAATGTATTGCGGGGGGTCGCGGCGGGTCTGTGACCGCATTGGCACAACAAAAAGGCCCGCCGACCGCACGGCGGGCCTCAAAGCGCGGTTGTTTTGTTGTTAAAACTTGACGCGGAACTTTCCGATTAAGGTTTCCTCATCGCCCTTGATGCTTGCCGAGGCGGTCTGGCGTTGCCCCCAGAAAAATTCGACGCCGGCATCGATGAATGCGACCGGGCTCCAGATCAAGTTGATATGGGCAGTCTCCAAAATCCTGTTCGATACGACGCCCTGCGTGGGCCCGATCAAGTTCGTTGGATAACCAGTATAAGCGTAACCCCAAACCGCGGTGGATCGTAAATTGGGCAGCCAGAAATGCTGATAGCCGAGGGCATAGCCGTATTCGAATACCGGCTTGACTATGATGTTTGCCGCGGCGGCGGCAGTGGCCGGAGGCGTGAGGAAGTTGGTCGCCAGTCCCGCGTTGTTACTCTCGTTGATATACCGCCCAATGCCGTTGCCAACCGAGAGCTGGAACTGAAAATCGTCTTTTTCCCAACCAAACCAGCCCGGCTTGACGTCGCCGGAAATGCCGCCGCCGCCGCCGACGAAAGTCCTGTCGATGAGATGACCGTCATTGAGTGAGAGTGTCGGACGGATCAAGCCGCGGAAATCGACGTGTCCCCAAGGCTGCGCCCAATAAGAAGCAAAGGTGATGTCGGGCGCCGAGGACTTGGTGGGATTAAAGGACAAGGCACACCCAGCGGTCGCGCTGATCAGCGCTCCGTTGGCGACGCAGCCCGTTGTCGTCCCGCTGGCCACCGGGTTCTGGCCGAGGTTCGTGTCTGTTTTAACATAACCGGCCGGTGTAACGACATCCGTCTCGGGGGTTTCGGCCGAGATCGACCACGCGCTACCCCATGACCCCGCATAGGTGTAGCGTACCTGAGGAATGCGGGTCACCCCAGCGAAGCCCGCAGGGCCGCCGAAATCGAGCGTCTCGGGGTTGGCGTCAGGGTCGGAGAAGTTCGAGTTCGCTTGGCCGGCTAGAAAACCGCCGAGTGTGGCGTAGGCATACCGCAAACGCGGGATCAAGCTATCCGACACCGTGGTCAGGTTATTTCCGCTGAAAGCGTTGACGCCGGCAAAGTCGAATTCGATGAAAGTCCGTGACTCGCCCCACGCAGTGGGTGTGCGCGTCTCGACGTTGAGGCGCGTCTCCCGCGGGCTCTGCGAAAAGGAGCCGTTGCCGCGGGAGCTAGCCGTACTTTGCGGCACGAGGTTTCCGGCGGTCGGGAAGCCCGGAACCGTGGTAAGAGCGTGCGTGTTGAGTGGGGCCGACTCCAGATTGCCGGTGACCCCCACGGTCGTGGTCTGGTTACCGTTCGGCTGGGCGCCAACGAAATAGTAATCGAGGGTCTCGTCGACAAACCCGCCGACGCGGATCGACGTATCGGTACCCGGGATCAAAAACGACCGCGGGAAGCTGCCACCTGCCAGCGGCTGACCCGGAACCGCCTCCGTGCCGTAAGCTCCCGGGACCCCCGGGCGTCCTTGCGCGGCCTGAGCCAGCTGCTCGATGCGGCGCTGCAGCAGTTCCTGATTGGCGCGAAGATCCGCCAATTCATCGGCATTCGCCGCCGGCAAGCCCATCAGCAGCGCCAGCGTCGCGGTCAAGCCCCCAACTGCCGCGGCCCTGCCGATATTCCGTTTTCTGGTCATTGCTCCCCCGAGAAATCAAAGGTTGCAGTCAGCCGGATAAAAACCGTGCCTCTCGCGCCATGATATGCAGAGGGGGGAGCCGAGCAAGAACGCTTTGGTGCTTAAGTGGTCTTTTCGTCTCAGCGTGGCGAAACTGTCACATACCAATATAACGCCTTGAATTCACTAAATGCCAGTAGCCAACCTCTGAAACCGGGAATCCCAACTCGCCTGATTTTCATCGACCAGATCGTGCTAGCGGGATGCGCGAGAACGCCTTTCGGCGAGTCCGTAACGGCTGGATCGATGTTAAAATCTGTCCAGTCACGAAATCGAATTTTATTGCTAATTTGTCATTGACGTGCTACGATCATAGGCATGGACATCTTGGTGCCCAAACGCGAACACGCAGCTTCAAAACAGCCAATATCAGCCAGGATCAGCGACCGTTGTGGCTGTTTTTCAGGTCCATTGTGACCGGAGCTCCAGGATTTCCGCGGAGCAGGCAAGATCGGTGGCTGATTACTTGCTGCAAAAAACAGCGAGAACAGCTACGGCGAGGAGGAAGGGGGAGTGTTGCGCCCCCTCTGAGAGCTAGAACTTGAAGCCGAGCCGTGCGCCGGCGTCGGTGATTCCCGCATTGTGCGGCGCGAGATTGGCGTTCGACATATGGTCGACAAACCCCGATACGCTGAGGTTGGGCGTCAGCTGATAACCGAGTTCGACGCTTTCGCGGAACAACGCGGTCGAGCCGAGCTTTTTGCGGTCCGGCGGGGCGCTGGTGGTATAGCCGTCCTGCAGAGCGCCCCCGAGGCTGGCATTGGCAAAGACACTGCCGCCCCAGCCGAACAGGTTCTGGATCAGCGTGATCCCCCAGGTGAGGCCGAAATAGCCGTCGTTGGTTTTGCCCGCAGTATTGAGCGAACCACCGAGATGAGGCCGCGGCGACCCGATCACGCGAAAGAATTCCGGCGGGGTGAACAGCATCTCGAAATTGATGTCCGACCCCGTTTCGACGTGCTTGTCGAACAGTCCGATGTCATGGGCGAGGACGCCAAACTTGAATTCGTCGACCACCTGGGTCTGCGCTGCAGCCGGGACAGCGGCGACAAGCAAGGCGGCGACAACCACGGAGCGAAGCATACCCACCATTATCGTTATTCTCGATCCGCGTTTGCCGCCTATCTCATATCGCGCAATCAGTTAATCGATTCCTCGCCTGACGCCAACCCCCTGAAGGCCTTAGGGTTGCTGCGCAAAAGGGTTAAACGCCTTCCAGCGCGCCGACCAGCGGTGCCGATTGAGCTCGCGCCGGACAACCGCCGGCTCGGTCACCCAATTGAGTTGCACCATCCGGCGCTCGCCGACATGCGGGCGATGCCCGTGAAATGATCGGGGGCTGCGACGAAACGCCAGCATGGTGCCGGCGAGCGGCGCGACCTCCAGTGCATAATCGCCGATGTCGTCGGGACCGCGCAGCAGTCGCAAGCGCCCCTCGGGGCGCTCCCAGGCAAGGTTCAGATAGAGCAGCAAGGTGATGAGCTTGCTTTCCGAATCGGTATGGATGCGCCCGTCCTTGCCGTCGCTCCTGCCGCGCACCGTCAGCATCGTCGGGCGGCTGGCGAGGTCGAGGCCGAATTTTTCCTCGACCGCGCTGCGCAGCGCCGGCCCGGTCAACGCGGCAACGAGACGGGAAAAGACCGGCCCGCATACCAGGCTTTCGACGGGGAAACTGCCGTGGCCGGGGACCGGCGGGAAATCGGCGACGAGCGAGGCGAGCTCGTCGCGGGCCACAAAATCCTCGACAACGACATAGTCGAACGGGTCGCGGCACAGCGGCACCTTCCGCAGGCGATCAAGATCGAGCAACGTCAACGCCGGCTCCGCTAATCGTCGCCATCGCACTGAAATATAGTCATTCGCTCCGTTCATGGCCAAACCGGTTATCGTGATGCTATGAGCCACCCCGATGACCCTTCACGCCACTCCGCGGGGTTTTCCGCCGGCTTCCTCGCTGCCACGGCCTTCTTCACCCGGCTGCCGGTCGATCCGCGGCCAGCGGGCATATGGCGGCTCGCCGATTCGGCTTGGGCATTTCCGCTCATTGGCGCCGGAATCGGTGCAGCGGCGGCGTTCGCGCTCCTGTTGGCGCAGCTGATCGGCCTGGCGAGTTGGCCGGCGGCGCTGTTGTCGGTGCTGGCGGGTGTCGCATTGACGGGAGCGTTGCACGAGGACGGGCTCGCCGATACCGCCGACGGGTTCTGCGGGGGGCGCGATCGGGAAGAAAAGTTCGCGATCCTGCGGGACAGCCGGCAGGGAACCTACGGCGTGCTGGCGCTCGTTCTGAGCGTGCTGCTGCGGGCCGCGGCGCTCGCCGGCATCGGTGATGTGATCCACGCCGGTCTCGCGCTGATTGCGGCGCACGCCGCCTCGCGGGCTGCTTTGCCGGCGGCTATGAGGGGATTGACGCCGGCGCGCCCCGACGGTCTCGGGGCGGCGGCGGGAACACCTCAAGCGAGGGGTGCGATCGCGGCGGCGCTGATCGGCGCCGCGATCGCCTTAGCAGCCCTGGGACCGGCGCGGGGCGCAGTAGCGCTTTGCCTCACCGGCGCGGTCGTTTTCGCCATGGCTGAGCTCGCACGCCGTCAGATCGGCGGCTATACAGGCGATGTTCTCGGGGCATTCCAGCAAGTCGGAGAAATCATGATGTTGCTCGCCGCATCGGCGAGATGAGCCAAGCTCAACCGCCCGACTCGCCGGGCGACCCAATGCGCCGCACCAGATGGAGGTGGTTGCGGTCGCCCTCACGGCGGTAGCGGGCCTGGTGGACGAGCGAGCGGACGATATGGATGCCGAGCCCGCCAATGCCGCGCTCTTCTGCCGCCCCCTCCGAATCCGGCCCGCGGAAAGCGAGCGGATTGAACGGCAGCCCATCGTCGACGAAGCTTATCCGGAGGCGGCCTCTCCTCCATCCGAGGGAGACTACGACCGTTCTTCCCGCCGAATATGGCCCACGACCATGCGTTACTGCGTTGGTGAAGAGCTCATCGAGAATGATCAGAAGCCGCGACCGCTCGTCATCCGGCAGACCGCATTGGAGCGCAAACTCGTCGGCAAAGGCTTGAAGCCGAGAGAACTCCGCGTGCTCGGCACATACCGTGATCAATGCTCTCATCACCGAAGCTTGCTCATCTTGCTGCCAACAGCGCGCCGATCTCGTGTATTAAGGAGACATCAATCAACCTTGGAGGAAGAAAGTGGCGGGGAGGAAGAAATTCGGCTTGGCACTGTGGTTGGCCGCGGCGATGTTGATCGCGACGGCGGGCGGTGCTTCGGCGGCCGAAACTACGCCAATCGCCCAGATCAAAAAGGTAACCGGGCAGGCGGCAGTCCTGCGCGCCGGTGAGCGTCGGCCCGCGGTTGTCGGGGATATGCTGTTCGTCAAGGACGTCATCGAGACGGGTCCGGACGGCGGGATCGGCATTACCTTCACCGATAACACGGTATTCTCCGCCGGTCCGAGCAGTGAGATCGCGCTCGCCGAATTCCAGTTCGATTCGAACGACTTCCGCGGCGCGATGCTGGCCGATATGCGGCGGGGAACCATGGCGGTCGTCTCCGGCGACATCGCGCGCAGCACCCCCGGCGCGATGAAGATCAGGACGCCGACCGCAATCCTGGGGGTGCGTGGCACGACCTTTGCGGTTCAAGTCTATGGCAACCACTGATGATCTGGCGGACAATCCCGGCACTCGCCTCATTGGTCATCCTCGCGGGTTGTCCCCGGCAAGCTCTGTTCGTGGTGCTGCCCAATGCCGAAGGAGGTGGCGTGGGGGCGATCACGATAGAGGAGGAAAAGACCGTCACGACCCTCGACCAGCCCTATGCAACGGCAGAGTCGCGGGCCGGTAGCACTGCGGCGATCGCAGAAGCCCAAGGAAATATCAGCGTGATCTTCCGGAGCGCAATCGCGGCGCAGCCGATCCTGCCGCACCACTTCCGTCTCTATTTTATCCTCGGGAGCCCTGAGCCGACGCCGGAATCGAAGGCCGCCTATCGCGCTGTGTTCGATGATACCAAGCAACGACCGGTTTACCAAATCGAGGTGATCGGCTTTACCGACACGCTCGGCGATCTACCCTCCAACCAGGCGCTGTCCCTCGCTCGGGCGGCGGCGATCCGCGACACGCTCGTTCGCGACGGACTCGATCGGCAGGCGATCTCGATTGCCGGCCGCGGTAAGCGCGACCTGCTCGTACCGACCGCCGACCAAACCCCCGAGCCCCGCAATCGCCGCGTCGAAATCACGGTCAGGTAGCGGCGACGCCGACCCGCCGCAGCGCCAGGACGGTCATGTCGTCCGACTGCTCGGCGCCGCCGACAAAGCGGACGACATCGTCGATTACCGCAGCAACCACGTGGCGGGCATCGACGACCGCTGCCGTCGCTAGCGCCTTGGCCAGCCGATCGGAGGAATAAAGTGTATGGTCGGCATTCTCCGCTTCCGTGATCCCGTCGGTAAAGAGCAGTAAGACCTCACCAGGCTCGATTCGGTCGTGATCGATCGGAAAGTGGAAGTCGTCGACCGCACCGAGCGGCGGACCGCCCTTGGTGACGAGCTGCCGCAAGCCGCCGCCGCCCCCGAGGACGAAGGGTGAATCGTGACCGGCACTGGCATAGGTAACATCGCCCGAACGGAGGTCGAGAATTCCGGCGAAAGCGGTCACGAAAACGCCGCCCTCGCTCTGTAGTTCCGCACTCGCCGCCACCGTCCTCCGGTTGGCCTCGGCGAGGATGCGGTCGAGCGCCGGCCCAAACGTCAACACCGCATCGCGGACGACCTCTTTGGTCACCGCCATCAACAGTGCTGCCGCAATGCCCTTCCCCGCCACGTCGGCGATCAAAAAGAACAAGCGGCTGCTTTCTCCGATCAGGAGGTAGTCGTAGAGATCGCCACCGACCATTCGCGCCGGCTCTATGCGGGCGTAGACATCGATGTCCTGACGATTAGGAAACGCAGGAAAGCGCCGCGGTAACAGACCCATTTGGATCGCCTGCGCCGCGGCAAGCTCTCCCTCGACCCGCTGTTTGGCTTCCCGTTCGCGAACGAGTTCCACCTGCGCGGCGCGAAGGTTGCCGACAAGCATCACACCCAACGCGCAGAGCAGGGTCAGCACCGGGAAGGTGCTGTCGAAGAGGAGATCGGCAAATCGGAAGAGCACGAGTTCGACGCCAAAAAGCGCGACCGCGATCGCCAACGCGACACCGACCGCACGCACCGGCCTCGCGTAGCGCAACATCCAGATGACCACCAGCCCGGCCGCGAGCGCCGCAGCGAGCTCGAACCAATCGAGAAATGGTGGGCGACGGAGCAGGTCGCCGAACAGGATCGATTCGATCAGCTGGGCATGGAGGTCGACCGCGCGGACGAGACCGACGGGCGTTTCCCGGAGCCCGGCGATGCCGACGCCGGCAACCCCGAGCAATACCACCTGCCCCCGGAGCTCGGCGGGGTCGAACGCCGGATCAAGGATGTCCGAGGCCGAGATGGACCGTGCCAGTGACCGCGCGAAATGGAGGATCGCGCGGCCCCGCCTGTCCGTCGGGATTGTGGTGTCGCCGATCCTAAAGCTTTCGATCCCGAGCGCGCCGGTATCGATCACGACCGCGCGTTCGCCACCGGCGACACGCAAAACCTCGAGCGCAAAATTCGGGACGATCGTGTGTTGATCGGTCACAGCGAGAGCGAGGCGCCGGACGACGCCGTCGGCATCCGGCTCGACCCCGATGGACCCAGCGGCCACCGCAGCAGCGCGGAGATCGGGCTGGCTTTGCACCAGGGATTTGTAGCTCTTCAAAAATGGCATCGGATCGCCTCCGGCCTGGCGGATCGGGGCGGGGCGGAGCGGGTCTGAGTCTGGTGCCATCGCCTCATGGGTGGGAGCGAGCGCGAGCACCGTCCGGACCCCTGCCATTGCTTGGGCGAGGTCGCGGTCGCTCGGCGGCAACTGAGCCAACGCGTCCGCCAAAGCCGGAGGCAGGCCGGGCAGTTCTCGCGCGATCTCGTCCGGTGAAAGCCGATCTCGGTCGGCGAATAGGATGTCGATGCCGACGACGCGGGGCTTCCCTTCGGCGATGCGGCGGAGGAGCTCGGCCACCAAGTGCCGCGACCACGGCCACTGCCCATATTTGGCGAGGCTCTTCTCGTCGATGTCGACTATCGCCACTCGTGCCGAATCCGCTGCGCGCGGCCACGCTCGTTCTACCAAGTCGAAGCAGCGCACGCGCAATTCGGTGATGATGCCGGGATCGATGACGCGCAGCACCAAAGCGCCAGCGACCAGCGCGAGCGCGCCCGCGCGTCCCGGCCCGCGCAGCAGAGCGAGGCCCCGTCCCACCGCGGGACCGCGCGTCACAATTCCAGTTCTAGCCCGTCATAGGCCGAGATCACCTCGACCCTGTGGCCAGGAACGTCGAGGCCAGGCCGACTAATCGCCTCGAAGCGGACCGTATCGGCGAAAATTTCCTCGAGCATGTAGTCGTCATATACCGGCTCGTGGTGAAATAGCACGAGGCGCCTGACCCGCGCGGCCTGCGCCAGCTCTACCGCGACCACATTGCTCGAATGACCCCAATCCTCCTTGACCGAGACCGAGTCACCGAGCGAATACATCGCGTCGAAGATTAGCAGGTCGGCATTTCGGTAGAACTCGACGAACGGATAGGTTTCGTCGAGTTGGAAACTTTTGTGCTCGCAGTCGGTAGAGTAGACGATCGACTTCTCGCCCTGAGAAAAACGGTACCCGTAGGAATCTCCCGTGTGAAACTGTTTGATCGAGGTGACCAACAGACCGGCTACTTCGTAAGTGCGGCTGGGCTCTAAGGTGATAAACTCGATGCTCGAGCCGAGCGAGTGAAAATCGACGGGAAACCACGGAGCCGAGTGCTGGGTGCGCAACGCTTCGCGCAGCACGCCGTGGCAGCCGTATATGCAAATCCGATTGCCTGGAATGTAAGCGGGGGCGAAAAACGGGAACCCCATGATGTGGTCCCAGTGCGGGTGCGACAAAAATATATTGAAGGTGTGTTTGCGGCCGGGGCCGTGCTCCCGGAGCACCCGGTTACCGAATTCGCGCACGCCCGTGCCGAGGTCGCAGATCACATATTCGTCACCGCCGGTAACGATCTCCACGCAACTGGTATTGCCGCCGAAAGTGCCGCGTACTGAAAATGGCAGCGAGCTGTCAATGAAGGCATCGATCGCCTGCTCGGTCTCGAGCACATGTCCGCGCGCGGCCAGCAGCGCAGCGCGGATCTTGGCGCGGACTGCTCGCTCCCGCAGGGGTGCCGGCAGCGAACCGCGGGTGCCCCAAAAGCGGACACGAAAGGGTCCCGCCGGTTGGGTTTCGGCACGCGGAACCGCCCCCTCGGGTTGCGGCGGGGCCTGCCAAGCAGCGCTCGCTTCTTCGACAGTCGCAAAGACCGGTACGACATGCGAGAACCGGCTGATCGCGAAGATCTCGCGCACGACCGTATGGAGACAGGCGACGGCGAGCCGGTGCTCCTTCGGCTTCAGGCGGGTGGCGGCCATCAGCGCCCGCAGACCGGCGCTCGATATGTATTCGACCCCGGAAAAGTCGACGACGACGTCCGCGGAACTGGAGCTGACAGCGGCGAGCAGCCGCGCCTGAAACTCGGTGCTCGTGAGATTGTCGATGCGCCCGACCGGAGCCAATACCAGGATGTTGGTTTGGCGCCTCTCACCGATCTCCACGGCCGCACCCTCGTCACAGTGATAACTCGCCTTATTGTCGGGAGTTCGGCGGTCCGAAGCAAGAATCGCTGCCAATTTGCGGCAAGCGACCTCACGGTTTTCACGAATTAGGTTTAGCCAGCCCGGCGGGCGTGGGGTACTGGTAGGCGCCGCCACGCCGGCGGCGACCATCGCCAAGAGGGAGCATGGAACAGCGCTGGGGCCTGCCCCTGATCGCTTGGCCGTCCCGGCTGCGCCCCAATTTTTGGGATCTCGTCGCGCTGCCGATGGTGCTCGGGGCGATCGCGCTGATCGCTTGGGGCGGTATGGCGATGAGCGCGCGCTATCATGTCGGCGAGGTTTTACCGATCAGCCTCGACCCCAGGCAGTTGCCGGAATATGCCCTTCGGACCGTGCTGCGCATGGGCTGCGCACTCGTCGCCTCGCTCGTCTTCAGCCTCGTCTATGCGGCGGTCGCAGCCAAGAGCCGACAGGGCGAAAAAATCCTGATCCCGATCCTCGACATCCTGCAATCGGTGCCGATCCTCGGCTTTCTCTCGATCACCGTGACCGGCTTTATCGCCCTTTTCCCGGGCCGGCTGCTCGGCGTGGAATGTGCAGCGATCTTCGCGATCTTCACTTCGCAAGCCTGGAACATGACTTTCAGCGTCTACCAGTCGTTGCGCACGGTGCCGACCGAACTGATCGAGGCGGCTCGGATGTATCATTTGTCGCGCTGGAAGCGGTTCTGGCGGCTCGAAGTGCCCCACGCCATACCGTCGCTCGTCTGGAACATGATGATGTCGGTCTCGGGTGGCTGGTTCTTTGTCGTCGCCTCGGAAGCCATCACCGTCGCGGGCCAGACGATCATGCTCCCCGGCATCGGCTCCTATATCGCGACCGCGATCAATCAGCGCGACCTTGCTGCAATCGGCTACGCGGTACTGGTCATGTTCGTCGTCATCCTGCTGTACGATCAACTGTTGTTTCGCCCCCTCCTCGCTTGGTCGCGCAAATTCCAAGCCGACCCCTTGGCCGACGAAGACAATGTTCGGCCTTGGTTTCTCATTGTCCTGCAGCGCGCCCGCCTGTTCGATCTGGTCCAGGCCGGAGTGCTCGAACTCAACCGGATCATCGACGACGCGCTGGCCGGCCTTGCTCGGCGGCGCCGGGCACCGGTCGAACGAAGGCCGAGGCCCGAATTTGATTTTCTGTTCGATATCGCCCTCTTGGGGCTGGCGGCGGCGGCAGCCATATGGCTCATCACCTTTATCCGTCAAACCGTCGACCTCGGCGAGATCGGATGGGTGTTTGCTCTTGGTCTGGCAACAGCCGCGCGTGTGCTGACCCTGATCGGCGTGGCGTCTCTGATCTGGGTTCCGATCGGGGTGGCGATCGGACTGCGCCCGCACTTGGCCGATCGTGTTCAGCCTATCGTTCAATTTCTCGCTGCTTTCCCGGCGAATCTGTTCTTCCCGGTGGCGGTGGTGCTGATCCTGCGGTTTCAGCTGAACCCGGAGATCTGGCTCAGCCCGCTGATGATCCTCGGGACGCAGTGGTACATCCTGTTCAACGTCATAGTCGGCACCACTGCCTTGCCGCAGGAGCTGCGACGCGCTGCACAAAATCTCGGCGTCAGGCGCTCGTTGTGGTGGCGGCGTGTGATCTTGCCGGCGATTTTTCCGGCATATGTGACCGGCGCGGTCACTGCGGCCGGCGGCTCATGGAATGCGAGCATCGTGTCCGAGGTGGTCCAATGGGGGGACACGACGCTGACCGCGACGGGCATCGGTGCCTATATCGCTCGCACTACGGCTGATGGCGACAGCGCCCGTATCGCGCTCGGCATCGGCGTGCTCTGTCTCTATGTTCTCGCTTTCAACCGGCTTTTCTGGCGTCGGCTTTATGATCTCGCCGCCGAACGCTTGCGCTTGGATTGACGTACTCTCGCCGGGAAGCTCCGATGAATGACCCGCTGCTGCGCACCGAAGCGGTTTCGAAGACCTATCAAACCCCCGATCACCACGGTCGGCTCGTACTCGACCATATCGACTTCATCCTGCGCGACGGCGAGATCGTGGCGATCCTCGGCAAATCGGGATCCGGAAAGTCGACTTTTTTGCGCATTCTCGCGGGTCTCGTGCCGCCCAGCGAAGGCGTTGTCGAATATCGCGGCATCCCTGTTAGTCAGCCGGTTCACGGTATCGCGATGGTTTTCCAGAGCTATGCGCTATTTCCGTGGCTGACAGTGCTCGGCAATGTCGAACTCGGCCTCGAGGCTTTGGGCGTCTCCGGTGCCGAGCGGCGGCGGCGGGCGGTCAGTGCAATCGATCTGATCGGGCTCGACGGGTTCGAGAATGCGTATCCGAAGGAGCTGTCCGGCGGCATGCGTCAGCGCGTCGGTTTTGCCCGCGCGCTCGTCGTCGATCCGGATATCCTGCTGCTCGACGAGCCCTTCTCGTCGCTCGACGTCCTGACCGCAGAAACTCTGCGCGGCGATCTCCTCGATTTGTGGGACGCCCACCGCATCCCGACCAAGGGGATGGTCTTCGTTTCGCACAATATCGAAGAGGCGGTCGAAATTGCCGATCGTATCCTGATCTTCAGCAGCGATCCCGGCCGCATCCGCGCGCAAATCCCGATCTCGCTGCCGCGCCCGCGCCCCTCGGAGAGTGCGGGTTTTCGCCAGATCGTCGACCAGGTTTACACCTTGTTGACGACCGAGCCCGGGCGCGACGGGCGGCGTGGGGCAAAAGCCGAACCTATTGGTATCGGCTTTCGCCTGCCGGATGCCTCGGTCCAGCAGCTCTCGGGGCTGATCGAGAACCTGACGGAGGCGCCCTATCATGGCCGCGCCGATCTGCCCCATCTGGCCGATGAGGAAAACCTCGTCATGGACGAGCTGTTCCCACTGATCGAGACATTGCAGCTGTTCGGATTCGCGCATGTGAGCAGCGGCGACATCGAGCTGACGCCCCTCGGCCGGGCGTATGCCGAGGCCGACATGTTCGCCCGCAAGCAGATCTTTGCCGAAGCGCTCTTAAAGCATGTGCCGCTGGCTGCCCACATCCGGCGCGTCCTCGACGAGCGGCCCGGCCATCGCGCTCCGGCGGCCCGGTTTCTGCGCGAGCTCGAGGATCACCTGTCCGAGGAAGAGGTGGAGCGGGTACTGGAGACCGTAATCAACTGGGGCCGGCACGCCGAGATCTTCGCTTACGACTACGACAGCGAGGTCTTGAGCCTGGAAAACTTCTGAGCGTCTCGAGAAATGTGCGCGCCGTCGCCGATGGTCAGGGGCCGCCGTAAAAAGAGAGATGCGCGACATCGGCTTGCGCGACCTGGTTCGGGATCAGCCACGCGTAAAACGTCGGCCGCTCCCACTCGTTCCTGTCCCCGCCCGTGTCCCAACTCGGCAGCGAGACGATCTTTACATAAGCCTCCCGGCCCGGGGCGAGCTCGAAATTGGCCGTTTGATTGGTGTCGATGCCGACGGTCTGCACGGTAACTAAGTAATGTCCCGGAGGAACATCGCGATAGAACGCGCCACCCAATTCGGCCGCCCCGACATACCCCCCATTAGCGGCGATCGCTGGAAGGCCCTTGCCGGCGTAGGGCTCGTAATCACGATAGAACCAGATCCGAGCCGCCCCCACAGGGATCGGCGGAATGCTGACCGCAGCAGTCACCGGCTGCTGGGCACAGCCTGCCATCACGACGAGCAGCACGCCCTGCGCAATGCCCATCAACCAGCACATTGCCGAATTCTTGTTCTTAGTCATGCAAGACTCCGATCACGATCGTTCTCACCCCCGCCGTCAGCGCGGCCGCAGGGTCGGGAAAGCGATGACGTCGCGGATCGAGGAGCTGTCGGTCAGCAGCATGACCAGCCGGTCGATGCCGACGCCGAGACCGCCGCAGGGCGGCAGCCCGTATTCGAGCGCGGTCACGTAGTCCTCGTCGAGGAGCTGCGCTTCTTCGTCACCCGCCGCGCGCGCCCGCATCTGCGCCTCGAACCTCTCGCGCTGGTCCAGCGGATCATTCAGTTCGGAGAACGCGTTCGCGATCTCCCAACCGTAGATGTAGGTCTCGAACCGCTCAACGAGACGCGGGTCGTGGCGGTCAGGCTTGGCTAGGGGTGAAATGTCGCGGGGAAATCCGGTGACGTGGATCGGCTGGATCAGAGTATCCTCGACCCGCGCGGCAAAGGCTGCCTCCAAAGCCTGCCCCCAATTCTCGCCGCCGGCCACCGCCGCACCGACGCGCGCTGCCGCTTCCCGAGCTGTCTCGGCGCTGTCGAAAGCGAGGAAATCGACCCCGGTGGCTGTTTGAACGAGTTCGGCCATGCTGCGCCGCGGCCAGGGCGCCGATAGATCTATTTCGGTCCCGCCGTAGCCGATCCGCAATGTCCCGAGCACCGTCTCGGCTACAGAGGTGATGAGCTCCTCGGTCAGCTTCATCATTGCGGTGTAGTCGACATAGGCCTCGTAGAGCTCGAGTGTGGTGAATTCCGGATTGTGCCGGGGCGAGAGGCCCTCGTTGCGGAAGCAGCGGTTGATCTCGAACAATTTGTCGGTAAGGCCGCCGACCAACAGGCGTTTCAAATGCAGCTCGGGGGCAATCCGCAGATAGAGGTCAATGTCGAGCGCGTTGTGGTGGGTCACGAACGGCTTCGCCGAAGCGCCCCCAGGGATCGTGTGAAGCATCGGCGTCTCGACCTCGACATAGCCACGCTCCGAAAGATGGCGGCGGATCGCCGCTACGACCTGGCTGCGCCGGAGCAGCGTGTCGCGGCTCTGCGGGTTCATGATCAGGTCGAGATAGCGCTGGCGATAGCGCAGCTCGACATCGGCCAAGCCGTGATACTTCTCGGGGAGGGGGCGCAGCGCTTTAGCGAGAACCGTGATACCGGAGGCGTTGACCGTGAGCTCGCCGCGAGGCGTCCGCCGGACCAAGCCTTCGACGCCGATCAGATCACCGATGTCGAGCAACCGCACTATGCGGATCGCCTCAGAAGCCAGCAGGTCCCTGTGGCAAAAGATCTGAACCTTGCCTGAGGCATCGTGCAGGTCGATGAACATGCCGCTGTTGCGCATCGCCCTGATGCGGCCTGCGACCCGCACCCGGTCCTCGGTATCGGCGCCTGTTGCGAGCCCGGCGTAACGCCGCTCGAGCTGGCCTGCCTCATGGGTCCGCTCGAAGCTGTAGGGATAGGGATCGATCCCGACCGCCTCGAGACTGTCGCGTTTGCCGACCCGGACAGAGCGCAGCGGGTCCTCCGCGTCTCGCGGCTGGCGCTCGCTGTCGGTCATCGCTCGGCTCCTCCACCCGCAGGATGCGGATCCCGGTTGTCAGCCGACGGCCGCCCGCGAGATCGGGCTGCGCGCGAGATCGACGACCGCATCATGGAAACGCCGCAAGGTGCCGTGATGGCCGACACTGACGATCGTCGGCCGCCACGGCGCTTCTCGCAGCAACCGGTATAACGATATTTCCGCGGCCTCGTCGAGCGCCGAGGTCGCCTCGTCGAGAAAGACGATCTCCGGGCGGGCCAGCAAAACCCGGGCGAAGGCCAGCCGCTGCTGCTCGCCGATCGAGAGCCGCTGGGCCCAATTAACCTCCTCGTCCAGCCGGTCGGCGAGTTCGGGCAGGCCAACGGCGCGCAGAGCCTCGGCAAGGCTGTCGCGCGGCAGTTCCGCGGCTGCCCGCGGGTAGACCAGAGCGTCCGCCAGGGTGCCGAGCGGCAGATAGGGTCGCTGCGGCAGAAACAGGCAGCGCCCGTCGCCTACCCGGATGCGCCCCCGCCCAAACGGCCAAAGACCGGCGATGGCGCGCAGCAGGGTGCTTTTGCCGAGCCCGGAAGCACCAGTGATCAGAAGCGCTTCTCCGCGGCCGGCCGCCAGCGAAATGTTCGGCCGCAGCAGCTGGCCATCCGGTAGATTGAGATCTAGCATGTCGACCTCGAGACCGGCGCCGCGACGTTCGATTTCGATCGGCTGGGGCGCGCTGTTTTCCGCCGCAATCCCGTTCATCCGCTCGCGAAACCCCTCAAGCCGCTGCACCACGGACTGATATTCGGCGATTTCGGTGTAGGAGGTGATGATAAAGGACAGCGAGTCCTGCACCTGGTTGAAGGCCGAAGAAATCTGCATCAATCCGCCGAGCTGGATCGTCTTGTTGAAGTATCTCGGGGCCGCGACGACGAACGGAAAGATGATTGCAAGCTGAGAGTAGCCAGTGGTGAACCAGGTCAGCTTCTTGCGGCGGATGATGATCCCCCACCAATTCGCCACGATCCGCGCAAAGCGGGTTTTGAACGTGTCGAACTCGCGCGCCTCACCGCCGTAGAAGGCGACATTCTCGGCATTCTCGCGCAGTCTGACCATACTGAAGCGGAAATCCGCCTCGTAGCGCTGCTGGTCGAAATTGAGCCGGATCAGCGGGCTGCCGATCCATCGGGTGAACAAGGTGCCGGCGATCGCGTAGATCAGCGCGGCGAAGACCATGTAACCGGGGATTTCGATCGAGAGACCACCGCCGAGCGGGATCGTCAGCGCGCCGGACAGGGTCCACAGAATCGTGATAAACGACGCGAGGGTCACAAGAGAGCTCAACAACCCGAGGGACAGCCCCAGGGTTATCGTCGCAAAGCGGTCGAGATCATCGGAAATTCGTTGATCCGGATTGTCGGTCGCCGTGTGATCCAGTTGCATCCGGTAATAAGCTTGGTTATCCAGCCAGTTGCGCAAAAAGCGATCGGTCAGCCAGCGGCGCCAGCGGATGTGCAATATTTGCCTAAGGTAAAGCGAGTAGACGGCAACGACGATCAGCAAGAAGGCGATGATCCCGAAGATTGCGAATTGGCGCCAGAACTCCGGCCAGTTGTATTGCTGAAGAGCATCATAGAAGTCATTGTTCCAGGCATTGAGCCGGACATTGAGGGCGACGGTGATCAGGTTCAGCGCTATGACAGCGAGCAGCAGCCCGCGCGCCGTCCATTTCTCGTCGGAATTCCAGTAGGGCCAGGCAAGGGCCCAGGCCTGACGCAGGAACCCCCGCTTGGTCATCACCGCCATTATTACCTCCGTCGGTCTCGCCCTGCCTTATGATACGCCTTATCACCCCCCGTTCGTCATGACTGCCTCAGCAGTCGAGCCGACCGGCGCTGCCCTTCTGGGGCGAGGCGTTTGCCGCACCCTGGAGCAGCTCGGTTATGTGAGCCTGGTGGAATTCCCGCTCGCCAATGGCCGGCGCGCCGATATTATCGCTCTCGGCAAGACAGGCGACCTCGTGATCGTCGAGATCAAGAGCTCCGTGGCCGATTTTCGTGCCGACCGCAAATGGAGCACCTATCGTGCCTTCTCGGACCGCCTTTACTTCGCCGTGCCAAACGACTTTCCGCGCGCCCTGATCCCCGATGAATGTGGCCTGATGGTGGCGGATTCGTTCAGCGCGGTCCTGCTTCGCGACGGCAGCACAACGAGGCTCGATCCTGCCCGCCGCCGCGCCCTCACGATGCGCTTTGCTCGCATCGCGGCGACCCGGCTGCGCCGCCTCCTCGACCCCGAAGGGGGACGATTGGACGGAATATGATGTTCGCAGCGGGGCCATCGCTGCCGAACCAAAAAGGGTAGGATCGAACGCCCATAATCGACAGCAACCCCGGAACCACGCTCACCGCTTCATATGCTCAGGCTGTTGCCGCAAAACCAGGGGCATCCCGAGACTTCCATCGGCCACATCCGACGATGCGCCTGCGTTTGCCAGATCACCCCGGCGATTGCATTATCGTTGTTTGCCGCGCTCGCTGAGCGGTCGACACGGAATGGCTCGCCCCGACGGGTCTGGCTGAAGGGCGTTCAGCTGGCCAGGCGCGAGATGGTTGCCGTCGTGCTGTAACCCGGCACGACTTTGGCGAGAAGCACCTCGCCACCGGCGTGCTTGACAAAGTCGGCCCCGACGACCTCCTCGAGGCGGTAGTCCTCGCCTTTTACGAGAAGCTGCGGACGAATGTCGCGGATCAGCTCCATCGGCGTATCCTCCTCGAAGACGACGATCAGGTCCACCGCCGTAAGCGATGCCAGCACAGCCGCCCGCTCGGTTTCGCTCTGGATCGGACGCCGCGGTCCTTTCAGCCGAGCTGTCGACGCATCACTGTTGAGCCCGACGACGAGCCGATCGCATGCCGCCTTAGCTTGCCCGAGCAATGCCACATGCCCGGGGTGCAGCAAGTCGAAGCAACCATTGGTAAAGCCAATTTTGAGCCCATGGCGGCGCCAGCGCGCTACCAAATCGAGCGCGTGCGAGCGCGGCACCACCTTGTCCGCGGCATGCAGATCGCGGCCATTGAGAGCGGCGGTGAGCTCGCTCTCGTACACCACCGCGGTGCCGATCTTGCCGACGACAATGCCGGCGGCGACATTTCCGAGTCGCGCCGCATCGGTCAAGCTGACGCCGACCGCGAGCGCCGCGGCGACCGCCGCCACGACAGTATCGCCGGCGCCGGAAACATCGAAGACCTCGCGGACTTCGGCGCGTTGAATATGGGCCGCGCCGTCGGCCGGAATCAGCACCGACCCTTCCGCGCCGAGCGAGGCGAGAACCGCGTTGAAACCGCACCGATCGATTAGCGCGCGGGCGGCCGCAATGATCTCGTCGTCGGTTGCCACGGGCATTCCCGTGGCGTGGGCCAGTTCGCGCCGGTTGGGCTTTACCAGATCGGCGCCGCGATATCGTATGTGATCGCCGCCCTTCGGGTCGACGATGACCCGGGCGCCGGCCTCGCGCGCCGCCCGGATGATCTCAAGCGCTACCCCTTCGGTCAGGACGCCCTTGGCGTAATCCGAGATGATGACGACCGAATGGTCGGCCACAAGCTCGCGCGCCAGCCGCAGCAAGTCTTCGCGGATATACGGATCGAGTGGGATCGAGCATTCGCGGTCGGCCCGCAGGAGCTGCTGATTGCCTGCAATGTAGCGCGTCTTGACCGTGGTCGTGCGCTGCGGCTGGACGAGAACATGCGCCTCGGCGCCGTCCTGCGCTTCTACCAGGCGCCCGATCTCGCGGCCGCCTTCGTCGTTGCCGACAACGGAGATGAAGGATGCGGCTGCCCCGAGCGCCCGCAGATTGCGCAGCACGTTTCCCGCGCCGCCCAACGTCTTCGTTTCGCGTTCGATCCACAAGACCGGGATCGGTGCTTCGGGCGACACTCGATCGACTTGGCCATAAACGTAGTGATCGAGCATTACGTCGCCGATGCACAATACACGCGCCGTTTTCAGGCGGTTGATGTCGGGTAGGAGGTCGCTGTTGTCGGCCATTGGCAATTCGTGAGGTGGGAGCTACGTGGTCTTGTGACGGTACCGACAGATCCCCGCAAGAAAAATGCCGTGGCTTTCTTGCCGTTCTCGCGTGAAATGCGACTATTCGTCTCGGGTTGGTTTAGCACGGCGCAGCAGCAGATAGGTGGCGCCGGGACCCCCGTGATGGGGCTGCGCCGGGGCGGTCGCGAGGATTTGCCTCCGCAGCTCCGGCTCCTCCAGCCAGCGCGGAACCGAACTCTTGAGGATGCCCAGCTCGTTCTGGCCGAGACCTCGCCCGGTGATGACGAGCACGCAACGCCGTCCGGCGTCGCGCGACGCGGCGATGAAGCCAGAGAGTGCCCCATGCGCCTCGGTTTGGGTCATTCCGTGAAGATCTAGGCGTGCCTCGATCCTGTGCAGACCACGCTTTAGCCGTTCGGCATTGGCGCGGTCGATCCCGGCAAAACGATCGAGGGGCGGCAGCGCCACACGCAGCGCTGTAGTACGGCCTCGCTCGAGTCGCGGCGAAGCGACCTCCGCCTCACGGCGCGACCCTTCCGATTTGGCCGACCTAGCACCGCGCAATGGCCGAACGTCGCGGACTGCTTCTCGCCATAGTGCATTATCATCCCGCGTGCGTGCTGTGCCCTTCGTTTCCTTCACTTCTCGCCGCCATATCGTCCTCGACAAGAACGATATGGAGACGCCTGGGCCCGTGCGCACCCAGTTCGATATTCTGCTCGATATCCGCTGTGCGCGACGGACCGGTGATGAAGTTGATGGCGCGCGGCAACGCTTCCGCTGCCTTACCGCCTTTAAGGCGGTTCCAGCCGTCCTCGTAGGTCGCGACGACCTGATCGCGGCGGACCACCACGATATGGGTCTCCGGCAAAAAATTGAGCGTCGTTGGCGTCTGTCCTCCGGAAATCAGCATCAAAGTGCCGGTTTCGGCGATCGCGGCATGACAGGGCGTGAGGCTGACCCGGTCTTCCGCCTCAGCCCGGCCGCGGCGGATCTTCAGCAACGGCCAGGTCTTCCACGGGATCTCGTCGAGGCTCGGGTCGGGGGCCATGACGAACTCGGCCGGAAGGTTCTCTGCGGCAAGATAGCACGCCATCGCCTCCGGCACCGCTGCGAGTGAGTTTACCCTTGTTACCGTCGACTGCACCTCCTCGGCCATCGCGATGAACAGGCCGATTCGCCCCCGCTCATCGATCGTCGTCGCCCTGGCAGGAACCGGATTCCGTGGTTGCGCCGCAAGGCGGGCGCGCAATTCCGCTTCCTCATTACGATCGAGCCGACCACGACCAAGCGATTTGCGAACGTTGGCAAGAATCCTTTCGCGGGCCTCGCTCACCGAGCGGCTCCCCTCTTCTGCCGGTGCACCCAAAGGGTGTGAAAGCTGCGGCCCTCCGGCGCCGGCATATCGCGCACCCCGGTCCAGCCAGCCGCCAGAGGCAGAGTGCGGAAGCGGCCGCGCCGGCCACCGGCCCAGCCGAGCGCCCGGACGGCTATCTCGGTAAGCAAGTGATAAAGCGCCGGACGGCGCGCGACCCATGCCCACGCTGCAAGGCCGCTGCGGTAGGCTGCCGGGCTCAGTTTTTTGGTGTATTCGCGCTCGCGCCAATGACGCATCATCTTGGGCAACGGGATCTTGACCGGGCAGACGCTCTCGCAGCGCCCGCAGAACGTCGAGGCGTTTGGCAGATGTCCGGCTTCCTCGATGCCGATCAGGCTCGGCGTCAATACGGCGCCCATCGGCCCCGGATAGACCCAGCCATAGGCATGGCCGCCGACCGCGACATAAACCGGACAGTGGTTCATGCACGCCGAACACCGGATGCATCGTAGCATGTCCTGGAATTCCGTGCCGATCATCGCGCTGCGGCCGTTGTCGAGCAGAATCACGTGGTACTGCTCCGGGCCGTCGAGATCACCCGCCCGGCGCGGTCCGGTCGAGATCGTCGTGTAGCTCGAGAATTCCTGCCCCGTTGCCGAGCGCGCCAGCAGCCGCAGCAACGTCGCGGCATCCTCGAATGTCGGGACCAGCTTTTCGATGCTGGTCATGACGATATGGATTCGCGGCAGGGTCTGCGTCAGATCGCCGTTGCCCTCATTGGTCACGATGATGCTCGAACCGGTCTCCGCGATGAGAAAATTGGCACCGGTGACGCCGACATCGGCAGCGAGGAAATGCGGGCGCAGCACCGAACGCGCCTCGTCACACATTTGCCGCGGCTCGGTTAATAGCCGGTCCGGGTCGAGCGAGCGATGCTCGGCCCGGAATGTCTCGGCGACCTGTTCCTTAACCAGATGGATCGCCGGCGCGATGATATGGCTGGGCGGCTCATGCCTCAGCTGGATGATGTATTCGCCGAGATCGGTCTCGACCGGGGTAATGTCGTTCGCCTCGAGGACGTCGTTGAGCCCCACCTCCTCGGCGACCATCGACTTGCCCTTCGCGACGAGCTTGGCGCCTGCCGAGCGGCAGATCTGCAGCACCGCCGCGCACGCCTCCTCCGCG
>Ga0210396_10001173_pt1 | contig 29392 bp, 26 predicted proteins | sample IncBWH17OmetaG_FD_155466 | JGI IMG/M metagenome (GOLD analysis project Ga0210396, IMG submission 155466) | Forest soil microbial communities from Barre Woods Harvard Forest LTER site, Petersham, Massachusetts, United States - Inc-BW-H-17-O ...
TGTCCAGCACCTAGCGTCAGAGGCGTGGTGATGCCAGTCACACCGAAGCCGCTGCCTGAAGCAGTAACTTGCGATACGGTGAGGCTTGCTGTTCCGGAGTTCGTCAGGGTAACGGTCTGAGAACCGCTGCTGCCAACATTCACCGATCCAAAGTTCACGCTCGAAGGATTGGCGCCAAGCTGACCCTGAGTGCCGGTTCCTGACAGAGCGATTGCCGCAGGCGAACCTGGAGCATTACTGACGATCGAAATGCCGCCGGTGGCCGCGCCCGCGGAGGTCGGTGCGAAGGTAGCAGTGAACGACGCGCTGCTGCCGGCATTAATGTTCATCGGCATTGTGGCGCCGCTCATGCCGAATCCGGCGCCCGAAGCGGTTGCTTGGGTCACCGTCAGAGTCGCGTTGCCCGAGTTCGTCAAAGTGATCGTTTGAGGCACGCTGCTGCCAACCGCGACGTTGCCGTAGTTAACGCTGGCGGGACTGATTGTCAGCTGAGGCGACGTGGCAGTCCCCGAGCCAGTCAGAGCGACAGTTACCGGCGAATTGGGACCGTTATTTGTGAGAGAAACGCTGCCGCTCACGTTGCCTGCCGAGGTCGGCGAGAACTTAGCTGTGAACGACGTGCTTTGTCCGGCGCCGAGCGTCAAAGGCGTAGATATTCCGCTTACGCTGAAGCCGCTGCCCGACGCGGTAGCTTGCGAAATTGTCAGGCTCGCTGTCCCGGAGTTCGTTAACGTTACGGTCTGAGATCCGTTGCTGCCAACGTTCACCGATCCAAAGTTCACGCTCGAAGGATTGGCGCCAAGCTGGCCCTGAGTGCCGGTTCCTGACAGAGCGATTGCCGTCGGCGAACCTGGAGCATTGCTGACAACCGAAATATTGCCGCTCGCTGGACCTGCCGATGTCGGCGCGAAGGTAGCAGTGAACGACGCGCTGCTGCCGGCATTAATGTTCATCGGCATTGTGGCGCCGCTCATGCCGAATCCGGCGCCCGAAGCGGTTGCTTGGGTCACCGTCAGAGTCGCGTTGCCCGAGTTCGTCAAAGTGATCGTTTGAGGCATGCTGCTACCGACTGCCACGTTCCCGTAGTTAACGCTGGCAGGGCTGATTGTAAGTTGCGGTGCTGTCGCGGTTCCCGAGCCAGTCAGCGCGACCGTAACCGGCGAATTGGGACCGCTATTTGTGATCGAGACGCTGCCGCTGGCACTGCCAGCGGAGGTCGGTGAAAACTTGGCAGTGAACGATGCGCTCTGTCCAGCACCTAGCGTCAGAGGCGTGGTGATGCCAGTCACACCGAAGCCGCTGCCTGAAGCAGTAACTTGCGATACGGTGAGGCTTGCTGTTCCGGAGTTCGTCAGGGTAACGGTCTGAGAACCGCCGCTGCCAACGTTCACCGATCCAAAGTTCACGCTCGAAGGATTGGCGCCGAGCTGGCCCTGAATGCCAGTGCCCGACAGGGCGATTGCTGCGGGTGAACCCGGAGCATTGCTGACGATCGAAATACTGCCGGATGCGGCTGCTGCGGACGTCGGCGCGAAGGTGGCTGTCAACGAGGCGCTGCTGCCGGCGTTAATGGTTATCGGCATCGTGGCGCCGCTCACGCTGAATCCCGTGCCGGAAGCGGATGCTTGGGCCACCGTCAGAGTTCCGTTGCCGGAGTTCGTCAAGGTGATCGTCTGCGGCACGCTGCTGCCGACTGCGACGTTCCCGTAGCTCACGCTCGCAGGGCTGATTGTAAGTTGAGGCGCTGTCGCGGTTCCCGACCCGGTCAGAGCGACGGTGATTGGCGAATTCGGTCCATTACTTACGATGGACACGCTGCCGCTGACGCTGCCTGCAGAAGCCGGCGAGAATTTCGCTGCGAACGAAGCGCTTTGTCCGGCACCAAGCGTTAGAGGCGTGCTGACACCGCTCACGCTGAAGCCGGTGCCTGAAGCAGTAACTTGCGATACCGTTAAACTCGCGGTTCCGGAGTTCGTCAAGGTAACAGTCTGAGAGCCGCTGCTGCCAACATTCACCGAACCGAAATTCACAGTGGAAGGGTTGGCGCCGAGCTGGCCCTGAACGCCGGTTCCCGACAGAGCGATTGCTGCAGGCGAACCCGGAGCATTGCTTACGATCGAAACGCTGCCCGTCGCTGCGCCCGCGGAGGTCGGTGCGAAGATGGCTGCGAATGAGGCGCTGCTGCCAGCGTTGATAGCGATCGGCAGGCTAGCGCCGCTTACACTGAATCCCGTTCCGGAAGCAGATGCTTGTGTGACGGTCAGGGCAGCATTGCCACTGTTCGTGAGCGTAATTGTCTGGGTCGCACTGCTTCCTACTGATACGTTGCCGTAGCTCACGCTCGCGGGACTCATCGTGAGCTGCGGTTGCCCCGCAGTACCTGAGCCAGTCAAAGCAATGTTCAGCGGAGATCCTGACGCTGTGCTAACGATCGAGATGTTGCCAGTCGCGGCACCAGCGGTCGTCGGCGAGAACCTTGCAGTAAAGATTGTGCTCTGACCTGCGGCGAGCGTCGCCGGCGTGGACAGACCGGTCATGCTGAATCCAGTTCCTGACGCGCTGCCTTGCGAGACGGAAATGCTAGCCGTGCCAGAGTTGGTCAATGTAACGTTCACCGAACCGCTGGAGCCAACCAGCAAGCTGCCGAAATTGATGCTCGATGGATTCGCCGCCAGGCTTCCTTGTACGCCGGTTCCGGTAAGCGGGATCGAAACAGTGGAATCACTTGCGTTGCTGGTGATCGTGATGCTGCCCGAAGCAATTCCCGCCGTCGTCGGCGCGAACTGCGCAGTGAAACTGGCGCTCTGGCTGGCCGCGAGCGTCAACGGGGCCGAGATACCAACCGCCGTGAAGCCGTTGCCAACCGCGCCGATAGCGGAAATCGTAGCGCTGGTATTCCCGCTGTTCGTGAGTGTAATGGTTTGCTGCCCATTGTTGCCTACCGAGACATTTCCGAATGACACGCTGCCTGGGTTCGCGGTTAATGTCGAACTAGTGGAAACGCCGCTTCCCACCAACGTAACCATTTGAGGAGAGGTTGGCGCGTTATCCGTAAAAGTAATGCTGCCCGTTGCGGCGCCAGCTGCTGTAGGCGCGAACTGAACACTAAAGGAAAGCGACTGGCCGCCCGTCAGCGTCTTCGGCAAAGAAAGCCCGCTGATGCCGAAACCATTTCCCCCAACCGTTGCGAGGTTGATGACGACATTAGTAGTACCGGTGTTCGTCAACTGCACGTTCTGGCTGCTGGTTTGTCCGACGATGACATTTCCGAAGGTCAGCGCCGAGGGAGAAACGCTCAGGCCGGTTTGCGTTCCCGTGCCGCTCAGCGAAACCATCATCGGAGAATTGGAAGCGTCACTAATTACGGTCAGGCTTCCGGTGGCCGCGCCGGCGGCTGTCGGAGCAAACTGAATTTGAATTGTGCTGCTCTGGCCCACAGCAATCGTGCCGGAAGGATTTCCGCCGATCACGCTGAATCCCGCGCCCGTCATCGTCGCCTGTGAAATGGTCACCGTTGCAGTGCCGGTATTGGTCACAGTCAAGCTTTGCGTGGTTGTGTTCCCAACCGCGACGCTACCGAAGTTCAGGCTGGTGCCGCTAGCCGAGAGCACGCCAGCGCCGGAGGTTCCGGGCGACGTTTTTGCGGTGCTGGTGTAACCGGCGCAACTGGAGAGCCCGACGATCGCCAGGACCATGGCGAGCGTCGTCAAAAGGACAGTGTATTTTGGCGAACCTCGCCGTGTTGGTTCTGACTGTGAAATCAAAGCGGGTATGTGGTTTGCGTGGTTTTGGGGGTGAGCTCTCATGTCACGGAGCAGTGTAGGGAGCGAAGGCAGGGCGCAACTACTGGTCAAAGGAACCGAGATGGTTCAAGTCTCTTCGCCTGTCCGCGCGGTCTATCAAGTACCTGACTGGAGTGTGTGTACAGGTATCCTTAGTCCTTTTGTGACAGTGGTTTACCTTGGTACTTCGTGTTGGAATACCTGTACGGGCAAATGCCGTGAGGCGAAGACGTTCCGGAGTTGGGGTAATCTGAGGCTGCCATCGAGCGTGTGCTAGACTTTTAGTGGGATTCCGAGGATTCGACATTAGAGTGACGGAAAATCAGCAGTCTGGCCTGCGATCTGAATCTCGCGATGCTGCGTGGTCAAATCGAATTCTGATTCTCGCCGTCGCCGGCATTCTTTTCCTTACGCTTTACCCCTTTCGCTTCGACTTCCATACCCCAAGCGGAATCTCGTCTCCTTTCCTTCTTGGCAGGAGTTTGAAGATCTCTGGGTTTTACAATGCCTTCCTCAATATTCTGCTATTCACTCCCTTGGGATTTGGCCTTGCTGAGAAGTTGCGCGAGCGCGGCAAGTCGCGGCGTTTCACCTTCGTCGCTGTATTGATCGCGGGTGCGTTGTTTTCCTACGGAATTGAATTTTTGCAGATTTACATTCCTGAGCGAGATTCGGGATGGGAAGACGTCGTCACCAACTCGACAGGCTCAGTGGTCGGCTTTCTGCTGTTCGAGGGGCTTGGGGGCACGGTGCTCCCTATTCTCTCCGCGTGCGAACGCGCTCTCACCGCGGTCTTATCGGGCTGGCGCGTGGCGCTTGTGTTGTTGTTTTATTTCGGATTCTGGTTTGCAGCTTCAATCCACCTGCAGCGAGAGAGCGGGTTAAGCAATTGGAATCCGGATTCACTCCTGGTTATCGGTAATGACGCTGCCGGAAAAAACGCCTGGACTGGACAGATTCGCCTGGTGCAGATCGGGGACCGTGCAATCTCAAACGATCAGGTGAAAAGGGTGCTAGCCGCTGAAAGCGTGAATATCACTGTGCCTGGTTTGCGAGCGTCTTTTGACTTATCGTCCGCGACGCCTCTGCGTGACCAGCTACACTTTTTGCCCAACCTGGTCTGGACACCCCGGATCCCGGCGCATCTGGAGACAAATTCTCTCGTACTGGACGGCTCAACCTGGCTGTCGTCGAGCGTCAACGTTGCGGACCTAATTCAGGACTTGCGAAGGTCGAATCAATTCACCATCCGAATCGTTTGCACGCCAGGGACGACGAATGGAGTCGACGCACGCATCCTTTCCGTTTCCCAGCCGTCAGGTTTGGTCGACCTCACCGTGCGTCAAGAGGGAACAGCTCTATTGTTCTGGTTTCGCAACGGCATTTCGGTCCGGAGATCCCTCCTAGCTTGGCGCGTCCCAGATGTATTCAGCATGGGCGCAGTGCGCGACGTTCTTTACTCCTACGACGGCTCGAATCTCTCCCTGTACATTGATGGGGAACTTCAGCCCGCTCGCTACAAACTCGGCCCGGCCGCAGCACTGGCGGTGTTCTTACGCCGGGTCAAGCCGAACGAACTCAGCGGTTACAATGATATCTACTACGCTCTGGTTTTCTTTTTTGGCGGCGTGCTCTTAGGCATGGTCGCGAGGCGATTGCCCGGCAACAAACTCGCGGGCTATGTGATTTTCGGCATGGTGACCCTAGCTGTTCCGTTGTTCTTGGAGCTTGTTCTGGTTCGGGTCAGCGGCCGCTGGTTTTCGTTCGCGAATGTGCTGCTATCGATCGCTCTGCTCATCGCTGGCGCCTTGTGGAACAATGCCGATCGCAGATCCATTCACAGTGCCGTATGAACAAACTGGTATGGCATGTCCTGTTTGCCGGAAGCGATTTGATTGTTTTGGACCACGGGGGAAGGCTAGAATGTCCCCAGTCCAGCCTGAAGTGAATTCGAAATAAGATGTTCGCATTTAGCTTTGTCTCCCTGAAGGAGAGTTTCTAGAGTGCGTTACCTTGTTACAGGCGGCGCAGGCTTCATCGGTTCGAATATGGTGGATGAGCTCGTTCGCCGCGGTCACCATGTAGTCGTTCTCGACGATCTTTCGGCGGGCAACGAAGCGAACCTCGCACACGTACGGGACAAAATTGATCTTCATATAGGCAGTATCACCGATTTGGCCGCGGCTCAAGCGGCCTGCCGTGGAATGGACTACGTCATTCACCTTGCTGCGCGGACGTCCGTCCCGCGCTCGGTGAAAGATCCGCTGGAGACAAACCGCGTGAACATTGACGGGACCTTGAACGTGCTGGTGGCGGCTCGCGATGCAAAAGTACGGCGCGTCGTTTACGCGGCTTCTTCGTCGGCGTATGGCGAAACGCCGGAGCTGCCAAAAGTAGAAAGCATGCAGCCGGAGCCAATTTCTCCCTACGGCGTCACCAAGTATGTCGGCGAGCTTTACGCGCAGGTCTTTGGGCACGTTTATGGATTGGAAAACGCTTGCGTCCGTTACTTCAATGTCTTTGGCCCGCGACAGGACCCCACGTCGCAATACTCCGGCGTCCTGTCGCGTTTCATGCTGGCGGTGATTCAAGGACAACGGCTGGTGGTATACGGAGACGGCGAACAGTCTCGCGATTTCACCTACATCGAAAATGTTGTGGACGAAACCCTACGCGCTTGCGAGAAAGAGGGCGCCTCGGGAATGGTCTTCAACGGCGGAACGGGCGCGCGGATTCGGCTCAATCAAGTCCTAAAGCTGCTCGAAAAAGTAACCGGCAAGAAAATTCAAGCAAAATACGAACCACCTCGCAATGGCGACATCCGCGACTCCCAGGCCGATATTTCTCTCGCCCGCAAAGTGCTCGATTATGAACCGCGCGTTCATTTCGAAGAAGGTTTGCGCCGCACATGGGAATGGTACAAGAACAATTTCAGCGAGAGCTAGGGCCGTCGGCCGTTAGAGCAGCAGTGTAGGCAGCGAAGCTCGTCCCGATCTAAGCGGGGCGGATAAGGCATCCATAATTGAGACCTGTGCGAGTTTGACTGTTGGGTATAAGCTAATTTCAGGTCCGGAAGTCCCCGGCTCGGGGAGATAGAGGGCAAAAATGAAGGGTGTAGTGCTCGCAGGTGGAACTGGCAGCAGACTGAACCCGCTCACTCGTGTGACGAACAAGCATCTGCTTCCTGTCTACGACAAGCCCATGGTCTACTACCCAATCCAAACGCTGGTCAACGCCGGAATCGAGGAAATCCTGCTGGTCACCGGGGGCAAAAACGCAGGAGATTTCCTGCGCTTGCTTGGAAACGGGCGCGACTTTGGGCTGAAGCACTTGAATTACACGTACCAGGAAGGCGAAGGTGGAATCGCCGAAGCGCTAGGCCTGGCTGAGTTTTTCGCGGGCGAAGACCCCGTCTGCGTCGTGCTGGGCGACAACATCATCGAAAACAATATTTGTCGGGCTGTCCACAATTTCAATTCGCAAAAAGGCGGAGCCAAAATCTTGCTGAAGGAAGTGGACGACGCTCCACGCTTTGGCGTAGCTGAGATTCAGGGGCAGCGCGTTGTGGGCATCGAAGAGAAACCCAAAGCGCCCAAATCGAACTATGCGGTCGTCGGAATCTATCTGTACGACAAAACTGTCTTCGAAAAAATCCGGCGCCTGAAACCTTCCGGCCGCGGCGAGCTCGAAATAACCGACGTCAACAACTTTTACATCGAAGAAGACGAACTCACGTATGAAATTCTCGAAGGCTGGTGGACTGACGCTGGGACGTTCGAGTCCCTGCTGCGTGCCAACACGCTTGTGGCCGAAACCGGTGCAAACAAAATGAACCGCGCGGCTACTGCCAGCCATCAGGAATTGGCTCGATGAAGATCTTCGTTACCGGTGGCGCAGGCTTCATCGGATCAAATTTTATCCGCCATGTGCTCGGGCTGGATCGACGGTATTCGCTGATCAATTTCGACAAGCTCACCTATGCCGGCAACCTTGCGAATCTGGATTCTGTTGCGGACAATCCGAATTACTCGTTCGTGAAAGGCGATATCTGCGATCCGATCGCCGTTGAAGCAGCCATGGCTGGATGCCAGACGATCGTGCACTTCGCCGCGGAATCGCACGTGGATCGCAGCATCTACGAGCCGGCTCCCGTGATCGAGACGAACGTCACGGGTACCTTCGTCCTTCTTCAGGTGGCACGCAAGCTCGATATTCAGCGATTCGTTCATGTTTCTACCGATGAGGTCTACGGCGACGTCCCGGCGGGCGCGTTTGCGGACGAAACTTCTGCTTTGCAGCCGAGTAGTCCGTATTCGGCTTCAAAAGCGAGTTCGGACTTGATCGTGAAATCCTACGTTCGCACCTTCAATTTTCCCGCTGTGATCACGCGCGCCTCCAACAACTACGGCCCATTTCAATTTCCAGAGAAGTTCCTGCCTTTGATGATCACCAATGCACTGGATGACAAGCCTCTCCCAATCTATGGTGACGGCAAACAGGAGCGCGATTGGTTGCATGTCGAGGATCACTGCCGTGGAATTTTGGCCGTACTTGAGCGCGGTCGCGTCGGCGAGGTCTACAACATCGGCGGTCTTGACGTGATTGAAAATCTAACGATGGCAAGGCGCTTACTTCGGGCCTTGGGCAAATCCGAGTCATTACTGTCATACGTCAAGGATCGCCCCGGCCACGATCGCCGCTATGCGCTGAGCTGCGACAAGATCGGGCGCGAGCTCGGTTGGAGGCCTGCGATCTCGCTCGAAGAAGGTTTACGCCGGACAATTGATTGGTATAGGACGAACACCCAATGGCTAGCAGGGGTCCGCGGCGGCGAATATCGCTCTTACTATGAAAAGTATTACGAGAATCGAGATTCTTCGCTGGACGCCATCGCCGAGTCCGGCGGGAAGTCTCGTAGTTGATCTCAAGCGTCTACACCCTGCTGATAAGTCTGTTGAACGCTAAGCTCCTCGCGAATTCCTGTCTCGCTATTTTGTGAAATGACGCCAAAGATTCTTCTAACCGGAAAGAACGGCCAGGTAGGCCACGACCTTCAACGTTTCCTGCCGCGCTTGGGGGAGGTCGTCGCGCTCGATCGCCAGCAGCTCGATCTTTCGCGTTTCGACGAAATTCGCCGGGTGATTCGAGAGATTCGGCCCGCGTTAATCGTAAACGCTGCTGCCTATACAGCCGTGGATCTGGCCGAAAAGGAACACTCTCTTGCCCAGGCGATTAACGCAGAAGCCCCGGCGATCATGGCCGAGGAGGCAAGACGGATCGGCGCCGCACTCGTTCACTATTCGACTGACTACGTTTTCGATGGCATCAAGAATTCTCCGTACGAAGAGGCGGATCCGACCCACCCAATCAACGTTTATGGGAAGACAAAACTGGCGGGTGAGCAGGCCATTCGCGATTCAGGCGCGCATCACCTGATTTTTCGCACTGCCTGGGTGTACTCCACGCGGGGCAAAAATTTCCTGCTGACAATTTTACGTCTTGCGACTGAACGCGAGGAGCTGCGCATCGTCAATGATCAAATTGGCGCCCCGACGTGGAGCCGCGAAATCGCATCCGCTACCGCTGAAGTTCTCCAAAAAATTTTTGATCGAACGGGAAATGCAAGCCCATGGGCGGAATTAAGTGGCACCTACCACATGACCGCTGGCGGCGAAACGAGCTGGTTCGAATTTGCAAAAGCAATTCTGGAAGAAGCCAAGAAGCAGGCAGCGTCCCCGCCCCGGTGGTTTGCTCGGGCGACGCGCGGCAAGCCGTTGCTCTCGCGCGAGGTGACCCCAATCACCACCGCGGAATATTCCACACCCGCAAGGCGTCCGGCATACTCGGTGCTTGCCAACACCCATAGTGCGCGGACGTTCGGCATCGAATTGGCGGACTGGCGCACGCAGTTACATCGAGCTTGCGCGGACGGATAGTCAGCGACGCGATCTACGAACTCGCCTTTCATGGTGCTACAGACGCAGCAGTACCAAGACTACTGTTGCCGATGGAAAGACGGAGTGAAAAGGCAGCGAGGCGGATTCCGCAGCTACGCGGAAGTCCGCCCGTGTTCGTCGGCTTACGCAGTAAGGACTCGCCCGGGAAACCGCATGCTCCCTGACTTGTTTGAGATCGAAAAAGGCATTCTTTGGCCGGTCGACTCAGGAGCCGGTGACCTGTGATTCCGGTCTTGTTGATCCGCCGATGCGGCTTCGTTCTCGACCAGAGTCGGGCGCATGAATCCTGAAGCCCGGCGCGCCAAGTCCGCCCGTGTTTCCACACCAAACTTGCTCAAAAGAGAAGAGATATGGAACTTAACAGTGCGGACCGTTATATTCAACTTCGACGCGATTTCCTTGTTCGCTCGATTGCACAACACAGCGTCCAGCACCTCGCGCTGCCGGGCGCTTAGAGACGTCGGGCACGCGATAGAGCGCCCTTCCCGCAGCAATTCCTCCGCGCGGGAAACCAGGCGATTCACCAACGAACCCTCGGCGGGCACCATCACCTGAAATTCCGTTGGGTTCTGGCCTCGCACCAAGCATTGCATCGCCAGGAGTCCTGCGATCCGCTCGACCGTACACTCTAGGTCCGCGCCCGATGTAGCCCGAAACTGGGCGTTGCCAGTGGACTCTTGGCAGAATAGAAACACGTCAGGGACGCTCGTCTCTTGCCTTCTTTCATGCTTTTCAAACTTTGGAAAAACGCGAACTTTTCTCAAATTAGCCTTCCCGTCCGCTTAGCCCAGGACTGCATGCGGCAAAGCTTTTTTGATTTGGATTTCGATATTGCGCGTCTTGTTTATGGAGCCGTTCGTCTTCACTGCTTGCTGAGAAAGGGTCGCTGCCTCAACTTAGGTCTAGCCGTAAAGTTCCGTAAGCAATGTACAGCGTTCACCCTAGCCGGGGTATTGGCCCGCCGCAGCCACCATGCCAAACGCACACTTATTTTAATTGTCTCCAAATGAATAGGATAACTCGGGCGAAAGTTGACTTCTTGTTCGCCGTCGTAGGTAGAAAGTTCCCGGCCTCTGCAAAATATTCCGCCTGCTGGGTGTTCTCGCGAATGGTGTCGCGTTCAGCAACTAAAAACTCACAACGCTTCGCAACAAGACTCAAGTCCTGGTTCTACTAGGATCATAGCCATGAATTTTGCTTTCGGGTTAAACTTCACTCCCATGATGGGTGATTGATCGCTGAAAGGGCCGCAGCCTTGCGCACAATCTTTTATTTTCTGATCGGCGTTTCGTGCCTGTTCCTTCTGGTGATCGGTACTTCGGCTCAGATTCCTCCGCTGAAGCCCCCGCCGCTCGCAGGCCAAATCCCTCAAGGATCGGGTGCTTGCTCTGTGGAAAAGTCGTGCGCTGAGCTAGCTCCGCAGATGATCCAGTCTGCGCTCGGACCGTCGCCGCTAGAAGAGAACCTGCGCTATCTTACCGACACAATTGGCGGTCGCGTCACAGGAACTCCCGCCGCCGACCGCGCGGCGGACTGGGCAGTCCAGGCGTTCCGCCAGGCCGGCGTTGACGAAGTACACACGGAAAGATTTACGATTCCAATCGGTTGGACAGAGGGCCATACACATCTGGAGGTCTTGGTCCCGGCTTCTTTTCCTGTTCGACTGGTTTCGATCGGATGGTCGCCGGCGATTCCCGAAGGCGGAATCACGGCGGATGTAGTAGATGCCGGAATAGGCGACCAAGCGGGTTTCGCCAAAGCCGGAGTTGCAGCGAACGGCGCAATCGTGCTTATTCACTCGAAATTTCTGGTGACCTGGGACGATCTGACCAGTGAATACTCGATGGGACCCGCCATCATCGGTCGGGCGATGAGGGCCGGGGCCGTGGGCGTTTTATGGATGTCATCACGCCCGAATCTTTTGCTCTATCGCCACACTCTGGCAATCAATGGCGAACTGGAAAAGTTGCCTCAAGCGGTCGTGGCTCGGGAAGACGCCGAACGCCTGTCGCGTTTTCTGGCCGCTGGTCAGAAGCTGCGGGTGCACTGGGAGATGCCCAATCATGTGACGGGTCCAGTGGCTTCTGAGAACGTCATCGCGGAGATCCGCGGGCGGGAAAAGCCCGAAGATTTTGTTCTGCTTGGTGCGCATCTGGATTCCTGGGATCTTGGCACCGGGGCGCTCGATAATGGCTGCAACGCGGCAATGGTGATTGACGCGGCTCGCGTGATTCACGCCTCCGGAACCATTCCTCGCCGTTCAATCCGTTTCGTCCTCTTCACCGGAGAAGAGCAAGGGTTGCTCGGCTCGGCCGCCTACGCACATTCGCATCGCGCGGAACTCGACCACATGATCGCTGCGGTGATTTTCGATTCAGGAATCGGGAAAGTTACGGGGTACTCGCTGGCCGGCCGCAAAGATGTTGTCGAGTCGGTTCGCGAAACACTTAAGCCGGTGTCGTCTCTCGGCGTGAAAGATTTCACGCTCGCCGCCAGCATGGACACCGACAATTTTGATTTCCTGATCGAAGGCGTGCCCACGCTGGTCGCGAATCAGGAACCTGGGAACTACATGCTGAACTACCACGCTGCCTCCGACACGTTTGACAAGGTGGATATCGCCCAGCTCCAGCGTCAGGTGGCTATCTCCGCGGTCACTGTTTTCGCGCTTGCTGATGCGGAACAACGCATCGGAACGCGCCAGTCCCGCGCTGAAATCGAGCAATTGCTACGCGACACCGGGCTCGGCGGAGAAATGAAAGAAGCGGGATTCTGGCCGCTATGGGAAACCAGCGAGCGCGGGCGCCAGCCGTGATGAAAAGCCGAGTTGCTTATTTAGTTCGGCCGGCCGCTTTCAGTCGCTTGCTAATACGCCATATCTGTTGAAAAGGCAACTGCTTGGAACGCGTCACCATTGCGAGTGTGCGGCCGGTGGCAAGCCTTCGCGTATAATGGGAGAAGATGACATCAGCCACCGCGCGTTCCATTACCCGGAGTGCTCCCACGGCAATACCTGATTCCGAGCCGCGCCGAATTCTGGCAATTGACTACGGCCGCAAGAGAATCGGCCTGGCACTCTCGGACGAACTCCAAATGACGGCGCAACCGCTGTTGACTCTGCTGCGCACCAACCGTCGCAACGATCTCAGACGGCTGCGAGAAATTTGCAGAAAACATGGCGTCGCGCGTATCCTCATGGGCCACCCGTTGCACATCACTGGCGAACCCGGTGAAATGGCGGACGAAGCCGCGCAATTCGCCGAACGTTTGCAAAAGGAGCTGGGAATCGAAGTGAAACTTCTGGATGAGCGGCTAACCAGTTGGGAGGCGGAGCAAATCGTAGCGCAACAAAAATCTCCCAACCGGCGCAAGAAGTCGTCCATCGACGATGTGGCCGCCGCCGTTCTCCTCCGAGAATATCTCGACCGCAACCGCTCTCACTCGCAGCATGTTGCGGCCGAGAGGGAATAACTGGCCATGCGGCGGCTTGGTCTATTGGCCCTTCTTGTGATTGCGGCCATTGGAGCCGGCGCTGGTTGGCTGGATTCGCAAATCAGCAGGCCGTATCGCGGTCATCGCCCAGAACAGGTTTTCGTGGATCTTCCCCACGGCACATCACGCTGGGGCATCGCCGGCATCCTGCGCCGCGACGATGTAATCCGCAACCGCCTTGCCTTCGTGCTCTTCAGCCTCTGGCACGTTCGTGCGCCGATGCAGGCGGGTGAATACTATTTCGATCACCCCGTTACTTCACGGGAAGTTTTCTGGCAAATCGCTCAGGGAAGAATTTTTGTCCACACTGTGACGATACCCGAAGGCTGGACCATGTTTGATATTGCGGCCGAGCTTGACCGGCAGGGTGTCTGCAATCGCAATGAGTTCCTGACGGCCGCCAAGGATGTGACCTTGATTTCTGACTTAGCTGCGAACGCGCAAAGCCTCGAGGGATTTCTTTTCCCTTCGACTTACGAATTCACGCGTCACACCACTTGCCAGCAGACCGTGAGGCGCATGGTTCAAAATTTTCGCGCGGTGTGGGAATCGTTGAATTCCGCGGGGCTGCAGGGTCCTCCCGTCAACCTCGCGCCTGCGCAGATCGTGACTCTCGCGTCGCTCGTCGAACGCGAGACGCCTCGTCGGGACGAACGCCCCCTCGTGGCCGGCGTGTTCTACAATCGCTTGAAACTTGGCGATGCCTTGCAATGCGACCCTACTGTCGCTTACGCGCTCGAGCTCGCTGGTCGTCCCGTCAAGATCGTCCATTCGAAGGATTTGCAGATCGATTCCCCCTACAACACGTACAAATATCCGGGCCTGCCTCCCGGGCCCATCGCGAATCCTGGCGAAGCATCTTTGCGTGCCGCACTGGCTCCTGCGGTGACTGATTACTTGTATTTCGTCGCCAATGACAATGGCGGCCACTTCTTCAGTAAGACTCTGGCTGAACACAACCGAAACGTAGCCCGCTATCGGCGTCTGCTCTCGGGCGACGCTCCGCCCGAAACCGCTGAAAAGAAGGCGCCCCACCGAGGCCCGTCGTGAGTCCCACCCACTCGCGAGCGCCGGATGAAGGGGGGTCGCCCACCAAGAAGGCTCTAATTCTGGAAGCCGCCCGCGCACTGGCCAAGCCACGATACACGCCTGCGGAAATCGAGCAAATCCGCCGGCAATTAATCGCACACCTCGGCGCACAGGGAAAGACCGCGCCTGACTATATTGTCAGCGTTCTCGAAGAAGCAGGAATGCGCGTCGTGTGGTCCACCCGTTCCGATACCGAAGGGCGTTACGAAGAGGAATTCACCGACCTGCTTCATTTTTCAACGCTCGAAGAAGCCGAAATGTGCCTGGTGCGGCTCGACGAACTGCTGAGAAAATTTTTATTGGATAGCGAGCAAGCGGCTGCCGAGCGGGTCCGCGAAGTCGCCCGTCTTGGCCGGCGCCGCGCGGAAATGATTTCACGCAACCACAAGGTGGATGCCAATAAGCGCGCCGAAAAAGAAGAGATCGCGCATTGGTTCGCTATTTGGCTGGAAACGCCGGATGCATTTTTTGATTGGCTCGAAGTCCGCAAGCAATCTGTGGATTTTCTAAACAAGTTCCCTACGCCAGGACTCGAAGAAGACCTCTCCGGAACTGAAGAATAAGCCCAATGATCCTTCTCGAAATTGAACCTCTCGACCTCGGACCCGACGTTCGCGCCATCGGTCTGGAGCTCACCGAAGCGGACGAAAACCGCGAGCCTATCCGGGGAGCCGATGCGGCGCGAATCTGGAGTCGCGTGCTTCGCGCGACGGCCGCAAACGAAACTTGGGCGCTCGATTTCTTCAGCCATCTGGATCGTGTTCGCGATTACTGCCAACCTCGCCAGATCGAGTTCCGCGAAGCGAGCAGTCGCTCGATTGTGATCTCCGCTCCAGAGCTTGCCGTGCTGGAACCCCTGATCGATCGCTTTCAATCCGAAACATTCGGTGCGCGCGCCGGAGAGAAAGTTGCAACGGGCGATGCGGCGCTCGGAGGTGAACTCGCCCGACGGGGTCTGGACGCTTATCACACTGCGTTCCCGAATTATGTTTTCTGCGCAATCTGTAATTTCGAAGATGGTTCACTGGTTTTACTGAGCGAAAAGCTTTGGGCCAGCGAAGTGATTCGCCGTGTGCGTCCCGCGCTCGAGGGACAGGACGTGGAAGTCCGCCTAGCCTCCTAAGCCGTTTGCTCCCCAGTTGTTAGTCCGGCACCCTAGCTCCTTCGTACTATTTACGCCACCACCAGTCCTAGTACAGTAGATCATGGGAAAAAGTTAATGCCTCCCGTTTCGCGCGAATCAATGGTGCATAACGAACCCACCGTCCCGAATGCGCGCGCCTTCGTTCGCAGTCTGAATGTCCTCCTTAAGTACGCTCGTCTCTATGGCTTAGACCACACTCGCTCAGCTGGTCAGCTGGATTCTGCCTGGACCGAACTTCAGGCTGCGGTGGCCGCTGCAGGCCATGGAGGTCTGCTCCTTGGCGCTTCCGGATCACAACTGTTGCTCGACGGTGTTCCGCTCGAATCAAGCTTCGCCGAACGCAGTTTCGCTGATCTTCTGAACGCTGCCGGGATCGCCAGCATCGGTTTCCTGCCTCGCGTGGAGCGCGCTGAATTCACGAATTTGGTGAAATGCTTCATGGAGACCGGCCCGAAGGCGGGGACACTGTCCGAGCGTCTGGAAGCATATTTCGGCCACCGGAAGGATTGTGGAATTCGCGTGAACGAAATCCGATTCGTGGCGGAAGATGCTGGATTTTCCGAAGCGCGCGTCGCTGCGACGCTGACCGCGAAGACACTCGGTGCTGACGCCGACAAAATTCAGGAATGGTTCCGCAGCCCAGAGAAAATGATTCAGCTCATCACTGCTGCCGAAGGCGCGCATGGTGGCTCTGGTGCTCCAGGTGGTTCCGGTGCAGCGGGAACCTCCAGTGCACCCGGTACCTTCAGTGCACCGGGCGTGGGATACGTGGCGAGTTCCGAGGACATAGTCGGAAGCGGCGAATTCGTGGGAACCGGAACTGGCTCGGGAATCGGCGCAGATTTGAGTTTGCCGCTCCCTGGCATTGCCGGAACAGTGCGAGTGGCGCTGGGAGGCGGTGTTTCGGGCCTCGCCGGTGGAATCGGCCGCCTCGAAGAAGCTGAGTTGCAGAGCCTGCTGAAACTGCTGGCGCAGTTCGGCGAGGCGCAACTTGCCAAGAATCCCCAACTCGATGCTTCGTCATGGCAGCTAAAAATTGCAGCGCTGCCACAGAACGCGAAAATTACGCTGCAGCAGGCTCTCGCCACCGTGGCCGCGCAATCGCCTACAGCCAAGCTCGACGAAGCGATGTTGTTGCATCTCGCAGAAGACCTCGCAATCAAGTTCGCCATCGATCGCTACCAGCGTGGCGAAGTGAAGGTCAATGCGGTGCGTCAGATGCTCGACCGCATGGGCCACGAGCTCGACACGCTCCGCAAACTGCTGAAATCGCGCGAAGAAAAATTGGCCAACGCGGGAATGTCGGTGGAATCGCACGCCGATATCCTCGACCGGCAATTCTGGGCGGCCGTGCCGGAGTCGGGCAAGAAGTCCGTGCTCATGTCCACCGAAGCGTGGTGTATTCCCCCGCGCAACGTGCAGCAATACGTCGAAGAGCTGATGGGCCGCGGTGAATCGGATGCTGCAGGTGACATCCTGCTGCAATACGCTTCGTGCGTCACCAATAAAGACGCGGAGGCCCGCAAGAAGGCAGCCATCGGCCTGGGTCAACTCGCCGAGCTCTACAGCAAAGCGGCCAGCCAGCGTTTGCAGGATGCGCTAGTGAAGATCGGTCAAGCGATGGCGGCGGAGAGAGACCCCGAACTGCAGACGCTTTTAAGTGCCGCATTTGTGCGTCTCAGCCAGGAATCCGCGGCGCGACGCTATTATCGCGCCGTGCAGCAATCTTTGGATTCACTCGCTGATTTGGAAGAATCGCGTCCCAGCTGGGTACAGAGCCTGCGTCCTCGCATCGGCGTGGACAATCGTATCCCGGAATTCATTGAAGAGGCCCTCGGCGCTGAAACAATGCCTGATGGTCTTGTCGGCGTGCTCATGCGCGTGCCGCAGGGCGCCGCAGAACATCTTTCGAAGCGCCTCGCACGATCCTGTCGGCGTACTGAGCGTGAGGGCATCGTCCACCTTGCAAAATCAGTCGGCGCTCCCTGTGTGCGTCACCTCAAGGAAACTTTCAAGAACGACGTGCCCGCGAAAGCTGCCGCCGTGACTGGATTGTTGAGCCGTCTCGATCCAGCGGCAGTGGATGAATCGTTGCCTCGGCGCCTGCGCGATGGCGGCCGCGGCTTTCACGATGCGGTCGTTCGTCAGCTTGCCATAGCCGGTGCGCCCGAGCGCGGCAAGCTCCTCGTCGACTCGCTCGAAATGTTTGACGTTATGATTCTCCCTCTGGCCCTGGACGAAATCGGCATGTGCGGCGACGCGGATACCGCCCCGAAGCTGCTGCGCCTCGCGGAAGGCGAAATTTTGCCTCAGGGACCCGAATACCTGCGCGTGAAGGCCATCGAGGCGCTGGGTCGCATGCGAGCGCCCGCGGCTGCGAGTCACTTGCGCCGTTTTGTCGAAGCGCGCAAGACGTTCGGCTGGATTTACCCGGATGAAATTCGTATGGCCGCGGCCCAAGCGCTCGTCAAGTTCGACCCGGAATGGATTGAGAATTTTCTGCCGCAATCGGGTCTTGATATGAAGGTTTTGCAACTGGCGCCGCTCGATCCTATACCGGAACGCGATTTTGTGCGTCACCGCCGCTATCGCCGCGTTCGATTGCCGCGCAACGTGCCCGCCGTGGTTACTTCTGCGAAGGGAAAATATTCCTCAGCCATCAGCGTACTCAGTCTCGATGGCGGTCTTTTGAGCGGTGAACTTCAACTCCCAGTCGGCACCGAAGCTACATTGAAAATTCCTGCCGGGCTGCGCTCAATCAGCATGCAGGCGGTGGTGCGATTCGTCCGTTCGCATCAGGCTGGCTTTGAAATGGTAGGCATGAATCTTGAAGATCGCGCCAAGCTACGCCGCCTGCTAATCTCGCTGGGCGGCACTGACGCTATCGGGCAGGCAGGCCCGGCCAACGGCAGCCTCCTCGACGACTGATTCGCCGGTCCGGTTCTCTCACCTGTTATCATACTTACAATCCATCTCGGCCTTTCCTCGCTCGCGCTCCGTGCTTCGTTGACACCCCTCGAAGCGGCTGTTAAATTGCATGGTTTGTGGTCATAACGGGGTTCCAACTCACGAAACGTCGCTTCATTTGGATGGTTTTGCTTGCAACTGCGGTGTCCTTCGCTTGCGGCTGTGCCGTTAGCCATAAGACCGCAGCTAATCCGTCGCAGGCTTCCGGGCCATTGCAGACGGCCACGAAGGCACAGCTTATCGACCTCTACAATCACTGGGCGCAGGCGGTCCAGTCGCTGAACGCAGCAGTGACCATGAAGCTGACTGCCGGCTCCGCGTATTCTGGCGTCATCGAGCAATACCATGAAGTGAACGGCTTCGTCCTGGCCGCCAGACCGGCAAACATTCGCGTGATTGGCCAAGCCCCGGTGATCGGCAAGAATGTCTTCGACATGGCCAGCGACGGCACCACGTTCAGCATTTACATTCCGTCGAAGAACAAATTCATCGTCGGCCCGGCGAACCTTGAGCGACACGCCGAGAAACCGATCGAGAATCTCAGGCCGCAACATCTAACCGATGCGTTCTTCTGGCCGTCGATATCCGAACGCGCGCCGGTCCTCATGGAAGAGGCAAGCGAGGAGAATGACCGGTACTACGTGCTTACGGTCGTCAGGCGCAACAACGAAGCTGTAGCGACTAACGGCAGTGATTCGGGTTCAATGGACTGGGAGATCGCACGGAAAATCTGGTTCAACCGTGCGGACTTGCGCGTCACACGAATTGAAAATTTCGGTCCAGACGGCGGCAAAGTAGCATCAGATGTGACGTACGGAAATTGGCAGCCAGTCGGAACGCTGAGGTATCCATGGCAAATTGCGATTACCCGTCCAGGCGACGACTATCAGTTGCAGATCGTCATCAAGAAGTTGACCGTGAACGAGCCAGTTGGCGCGGACCGATTCGTACTGGCGCAACCTCCCGGCGCCGAATTGGTGCGCGTCGGCGAAGAAGCCGGCAAAAGTCCCGGTGAAACTCCCAAGGAGCCGCAGCAGCACTGAAGTCTGGAAGCGCTAAAAAGATATGATCCGCTACATGATCGTAAACAACGTGCTGCACCGCCCGCTTCGCACGCTTATCACCGTGATTGCGGTGGCAGTCGAGGTTACGCTCGTAATCATAGTCGTGGGACTTACGAGCGGTCTCCTCGCGGAGTCCGCCAAACGCATCGAAGGCGTGGGCGCGGACATCATGGTCCAGCCGCCTTCGGCGTCGGTGTTCATGGCCTTCAGCGGCGCGCCGATGCCCATCGCAATCGGAGACAAGCTGGCGCAGCTAGATTACGTTCAAGCGGTCGCGCCAGTGCTGCTGCAATTCAATTCCACCGGGCTCGAAATTGTGTATGGGATTGACTTGGACAGTTTCCGCGCTGTTACCGGGGGCTTTGTCTTCCACGAAGGGCATGACCTGCAGGGTCCAAACGACATTCTTGTGGACGACGTCTACGCTGAATCAAAAAAGATAAAACTCGGCCAGACTCTGCACCTATTCGACCACGATTTTCATGTGGTCGGTATCGTCGAACACGGCAAGGGCGCGCGCCTGTTTGTCTTCCTTTCAACCTTGCAGGAAATGGCCGGCGCGCATGACAAAGCCTCGGTCTTCTTCATCAAATGCGATCGCACGGATCACACGCCGGCAGTAATGGACGAGATCAAACAACTGCTCCCACGCTATGAAATTCGTCCACTCAAGGATTTCATTTCGTTGATGACCTCCTCGAACCTGCCGGGTCTCGGCGCTTTCATCAACGTCATGATCGGAATCGCCGTCGTCATCGGTTTTCTGGTGATTTTCCTCTCGATGTACACGACTATCATCGAACGAACGCGCGAAATCGGCGTGCTGAAGTCACTGGGCGCATCCAAGGGCTACATCGTCCAGATCGTGCTCAGCGAAACGACCCTTCTATGCCTCGCTGGGGTCGTTGGCGGAGTGGGACTCAGCTTCCTCATGCGTTCAATTTTCATTAAGCTTTTCCCATCGCTTACGATCCTTATTTCCCCTACATGGGTTCTCCGCGCTGGATTGATTGCAATTGTCGGCGGCCTGCTTGGCGCAGCCTACCCTGCTTGGTTGGCCAGCCGCAAAGACCCGGTTGAGGCGCTCGCCTACGAGTAGCCTCAGCCAAATCCAATTTCATGTGTCGGTTCGCGGGAATTTGCGTCCGCGCATCCATGCTAGGCAGAAATGCTAAACCCGACTAAAATAATTCAGTCCCCAGAATCGCTGACGCTGGCACGGGAGCGGCTGTTGGAGCCCATACTCAAGACCGAAAATCTATGGAAGGTCTATCGCCAGGGTAAAGTGGACGTTCCGGCCCTGCGCGGCGTCAGCATTGAAGTTTTTCCTGGCGAGTTTGTCTCCATCATGGGTCCCTCAGGCTGCGGCAAATCCACGATGCTGCACGTGATCGGAGGTTTGGCGCAGGCTACGCGCGGACGTGTCCTGCTCGACGGCAACGATCTCACTACCATGAGCGATTCGGCGCGTACGCTGCTTCGCCGCCACAAGGTAGGCTTTGTCTTTCAGCGCTTCAATCTGCTGCCCACGCTCGACGCCTATCACAATATCGCCCTCGCCCAGCACATTCACGGTAACGGTTTCGACCCTCACCGGTTCCAGGTTGTCGCTGATCTGCTGGGTTTGAGCGCCCGACTCAAACACAAGCCATCGGAACTTTCCGGCGGCGAGCAGCAGCGAGTCGCCCTGGCCCGAGCGATCGTGAGCGAACCCAAAATCGTTCTGGCCGACGAACCAACCGGCAATCTCGATACAAAAAGCTCGGAGGCCGTGCTGAATCTGCTCCGCGAGCTAAACCGGGATCTGGGCCAGACGATTGTTATGATCACTCACAACCCGGATGCCGCCGCCTACGGACATCGCATCCTGCACATGCGTGACGGCGAAGTCGTCGACGGCGTCACAGTTCACTGACATGCGCTCCTTGTGGCAGGTCATCGTTCGAACTGTTTTTTGGTCCTATGAGCGAGGCAGTTGGCCATACGATGTGATGGTTATTGTAATCGTCCTCTTCGTTCTCGCGACGCCCTCACGATGGTTCCACGATCGGCCGCAAGTCTCCGCGTTTGCCAGCTCCAAAGTGCAGTTTCGCTCCCAGGATGACTCCGCCCAGACGCACACGTATCGCCTTGATGCCTCGATGCTTCCGCCCGATAAGCGCACGCCGAACGCAAGCCCGGAACTCGAACGTGAAACTCACGACATTCTGGCGCGCTCGGTTGACGACTTGAGCGATGAATCCTTCCAGGTGGTGCGCATTGAGCCCGTACGCGGCGACGACGGTTCCATCATCTCTTACGACGTAACCGTCCACCCCTGATAGACATACACCATTTTCTCTCCTCCGCCACTTAACCAGCCGGAACCCGCCGCCCGGGCGATGCGTCCAATCCAGTGTAGTATTATGAATGTCGCGTGAATGGTTGGTGGGTCCAGACGGGGGCACAATTTGATCAGCAAGCGGTTTTTATCAGCAGTCGTGCTGTGCGCGGTGATTTGCGGAATATACCTTCAGGCTTCATCTGCTGCCAGTCAGGGCCATGGCACAATCACGCTCGACGGTGTTCTGCGGCAGCTGGATCGTGCGGATAAGAATTTTCACAGCCTTTCCGCGGATGTGGAGCGCACCAAGGTAACCGTCGTCGTTAACGACAAGTCCGTCGAAACCGGCAGCATTCTGGTGCGCGGCGATAAGATGCTGCTGGAAATGAAAGCTCCCGATGCACGAACGATTTTGCGCACGGGCGATAATCTCTATATCTATACGCCGGGCCTGAAGCGCGTGGAGGAATATAACCTCGCCCAGCATCGTTCCCTGGTGGATCAATATCTGCTGCTGGGATTTGGCACCTCCGGAAAAGATCTGCAGAAAGCATACCTGGTGACGTTGCTTGGGGAGCGCACGCTAGACGGCAAGAAGACCGCCGAACTGGAATTGACGCCTAAATCCCAGGAAGCCCGCAATCAGATTTCCAAGATCCAAATCTGGCTCGACGAATCCACTTGGCTACCGGTGCAGCAGCAGTTCAACGAGACCGGCTCAGGAGATTATTTCATCATTCGCTACTCCAAGGTCGTGCCCAATCCCGACCTTGGCGACGCGAACTTCAAACCCCATTGGCCCAAGGGCACCGAGAAGGTGAAACCGCAGGGTTGATGCGTGACTGCGGCAACTTCGTTTCGCGACCAACTCTGCTAGTATTTCGCCGCAACTGACCGTTCCAAAGCACGCTGCGCGGATTCGTGCTCGAGCAGCGTCTGTTTCCGCTCGACTCCCCAACGATAACCAGCCAGCTTTCCATCTTCGCGGACGACCCGGTGGCAGGGAACTACAACTGACACAGGGTTCGTAGCGCACGCCCGCGCGACCGCACGAATAGCCTTGGGTGTTCCAATCGCTCGCGCAACTTGGCTGTAAGTCCGCGTAGTGCCGTACGGGATCTTGCGCAATTCTTCCCACACCCGGCGTTGAAACGCCGTTGCCTGAACATCGGTCGGCAAATCGAGGTTCGGCTCGCGGCCGCGAAGGTGCTCCAGTATTTTTCCGACCCAGCCCTGCAAACCATTGCGATCGCGGCTGATCTCCGCCCGCGGGTATTCTTTCCGCAGGGTGGTTTGTAGCGCCGCATCGTCCTTCCCGAGGTAAAGTGCGCTGATTCCGCGCTGTGTTGCTCCCACCAGTAAACGTCCCAACGGCGAACTTACAATTGTGTAATTGATTTGCATTCCCGCTCCTCCCTGACGATACGTCGCAGGCGTCATGCCCAGTTGCGATGGTGCGCGCTCGTATAGTCGGCTGCTCGATCCAAATCCTGCGTCGTAAAGTGCTGTAGTCACGTCGTCTCCCTTTTTCAATTTCGACTTCAATCTGCGCATTCGTTGCGCATCGGCATACTGCCGCGGAGAAATTCCCATCACGCTGCGAAATGCGCGCTCGAGTTGGTGCGGACTCATCCCCACCGACGAACTGAGAGCATTCAGCGTCAAACGCGCTTCGTTTTCACCTGCGCCTGCGACTGTCCCGCCGTCCGCATCGATCCGCGCTTCAATCGCGCGGCATACTTGAGCGACAGCGGCCGTACGAGGGTCGCGCAGGCGAACCTTTCGTGGCTTACAACGCCGGCAGGCACGAAAGCCTTTCTGCTCCGCCGCCTCCGGCAAAGAATAGAATTCCACCTGTTCACGCCGAGGTTTCCGGGAAGGGCAGGATGGTCGACAATAGATTCCAGTGGACCGAACCGCGTACACAAATTTGCCGTCTGCGCCGCGATCACGGTTCCGCACCGCATGCCAGCGAGCTTCGAATGGCTGCACTTGTTGTGCCGTCACAATTCCCGAATTGGAAGTTCGTGCCATGAATTGAATCGTCTCGTCGAGCGCTTGCATGTTCAAAATAGCGAAACGCAACCGAAGCTGCTATCCGTTTATTGCGCCCAAAATCAGTTCGCGTGACATTCGCTGTCGTCGTCAGAAAAGCGAATATTTTGGCGTTGCCGATCGAGCCTCTCCAGATCGAAACGAATACGAAAGTCCGAAACTCAACAAAAATTAACGTTTTGAGGTTCTCAGCCGTCCGACAGCCCCTAAGCCCTTGAAAGCACGTGCTTAGCGTCCCATCTGGGGTGTTGTATCTTACGGCACCTTCACCTCACCCCCCTTGACGACAAGCCGGACTCCGCGCATATTCGGTCCACCGGCAGGGGGAGTCTTAGGCTGTTCTTGGGGGACAGTACATGGGGGCTGCTCCGGATTGGAAGGGTCAGCGGTTTGCTGATTCGCCGCTGCGTGAATTTGAAAGCCACACTGTAAGCGTCATCTCTCATTCAGGGAAACCGGGGCCTCGTCGTTTCGCTCGCGTTCCCACACATGCCATTGGAGTAGCGCAAGAGCGCCGCGGCAACCCGCGCGCCGCACTTTCGCTGCCTCTACGCCTGATTCGCGTCGGCGATCAGATCGAGCCGATTCCGGTCACGCTGGTCACGCGCAACATCAGCTCGAGTGGCATCTATTTCCTCGCCCCGCGAAATTTCATTGCGGGCACGGCCATCGAGTTGGAAGTCGCGCTCATCGAGCGGCCGCTCGGCCAAGGCAGCGTGCAGATGTGCACCGCCGTACACATCGTGCGTGCCGAGGACGTGGACATGCCGGGATGGCGTGGGTACGCCGCCAGTTTTGATGACTTCGCGCTACGTCGCGACGACATCATCCCGATGCGCTATCGCGGCCATTAGAGCGTTGCCCACATCATCGCCGTTTGCCCGGCCCGAGATTGTCTAGGCTGCAATGTCGCGATCTCTGCCGAAACCCTCAGCCCTTTTTCACTTCCATACGAGCGGGAAGCGATCGTCCGGAGTTACTTATCCGCAAGACCACGCTCTGATACGATTGCTTCGCCATGAAACTCACCCAATTTTCCGCGCGTGGCGTTCTCTTCGATTGGGATGGCACCTTGCTGAATTCTTACACTGCAGATGTCCGCGCCTATCTCTCCATGTTCCGAGCGCTTGAGATCAAATGGACGGAGCGTGAGGTTAACCTACATTACTCGCCGAACTGGTATCGCGTGTACCGTGCAGCGTTGATTCCGCGCTCGAAGTGGATTGAGGCCAACCGCCTATGGACGCAAGCCTACAAACTCGAACGACCGCGGCTGTTGCCCGGCGCGCGGCGTGTCATGCATACGCTCGCGGCGGAATTCGATCTCGGCATCGTAACCAGCGGAAATCGCGCTCGGGTCCGCCGCCAGCTCCGGGGATTTGGACTCGCTGATTATTTCTCTGCATGCGTGTGCAACGAGGACGCCGCGAAAAAGAAGCCGCATCCTGCTCCTCTGCAACTGGCGCTAAAGCGCCTTCGCCTCGCGCCAGAGCAATGCGTATACGTCGGCGACACAGCGGAAGACATCGAGATGGCTCGGCGCGCCGGAGTGCGCGTCATCGGTGTCCTCGGCCCCTTCCCTACGGCAGCGCGGCTCCGCGAGGCAAAGCCTGAAATCCTGCTCGATTCCATCCGCGAGTTGCCGCGCCACCTCAGGGTCGCGGACTGAAATCAGTGGGGCGAAGGTTGAGTATTGCTTGCCGCGCCGGCTTGCGGAGTCTGTGCGGCAGGCGCTGCTTCGGCCCCGGATGCTCCCATCCCGTTACTCGGTTTGAAATCCGTGCTATGGATCACCAAACGCAGCGGCAATTCCTCATTCTGATCATTTTTGAAGTAATCATCCGAACGCGTGTAGGTCGGCAACCAGTATTTCCCTTGGAAATTCTCGCGGTAAGTCTCAAACATCGTGAACGGCAGTGCCGTCCCATTCCCTTCGATCTCGCTCACGAATTTCCCGTAGCTCTTTACGATCGCGAAATCCTGATCGTCAATCCAGACCACTCCCTGAAAATACCGCTCCTTGCGGCTCAATAATTTCGGCTTCACCTGAAAAATATAGGTGTTTAGTTGATCCAGTTTTTCCTGGCCCGCATACTTGAAATCGTAATTGGCAACTTTGTCTGGAGTCAGCGGAAATTCCGGCATGCTGGCGATTACTCGAACGTCCTCCAGCGAAAAATGCATCAGCTTCAAGGTAGACTCCGGCTGCTTGGTTACGCGCAGATACCGTTGGCCGTCGGGCCGCGTATACACTTCGCCGGTCACGCTGAACTTTCCGCCGGGGTCGCTCAGTTCATCCATCCGGATGGATTGCGTGAAATTGTAAGTTTCGTAGGCTTTTTTCATCGCTTCTTCGTTCGCCGTGAACCTCTGAATGATCACCTGCTCTGGCACGGGCGGAGGACCAGGATGGGGTTCCGCTGGAATTCGCTTCACCTCGAATTTCGGCGGCGGAGCCTGCGGACCGGTGTCCTGCGCGCGCAAGGATATCGCCGAAAAGGCCAGTACTGCGAAGCTGGCCGTTGCAAAGCCACCGAGAAATCGAGTCAGTTTTGGCATTCCCGATTGTTCCTTCGTTCTTAGATGCAGGGTTGGTCCCGCGTGGTCAACTCTAACTCATTTGATTTCGGCGGACCCGGTTTGCGGTTGTACCAGAGCAGATCCTTCTCACTCATAGCAAAAAGCGCCTCGGCGTCTCTGTTATGCATGCCTAGCCTCTGTTAAAATCACGCGTTTGCCGCTTTGCGGCTGCATCGGGCATGACGGACACTCGCGAACGTCGCCAATCTAGGCGCTTTCTGGTCAGTGGCATGGTACAGGGAGTCGGCTATCGCTATTTCGCTCTGCGCGCGGCGGAACGCCTGGGTGTAGCGGGGTATGCGAAGAACCTATCCGATGGCCGTGTGGAGGTCTATGCAGTCGGCAGCGATTCGGCGCTTGCCAAATTGCGAGCGGAACTCGAGCGCGGCCCGCAAGGAGCATTGGTTTCCAGCGTGTCGGAAGAAGAAGCTCCGCTCCTCGAACAATTCTCTAAGCGATTCTCGATCGAGCACTGAATGGGAAGTATCGGCTCAGTATCAATTTCCCAATGAATTCATCTGTGTTTATCTGTGGTGATGTTGGATCTCTTGCGGCGACGCATAACGCGCCGCCGACATACTAGAGGAGACGAATGAACGACCTAAAAGCGCTGATCCGCGAAATCCCGGATTATCCCAAGCCCGGAATTCTGTTCTATGACCTCACGACGCTGCTGAAAGATCCCGCCGGTTTCCATTCGCTGGTAGATCGCTTATGCGAACAATACCATGGAACCAAGGTGGACATCGTCGCGGGCATCGAAGCCCGCGGATTTATTTTTGCGCCGGCCCTCGCCTACCGTCTCAACGCCGGCTTTGTCCCGGTCCGCAAGCCGAAGAAGCTGCCCGGCGAGACTGCATCGGTCACCTATCAGCTCGAATACGGCACGGACCAGCTCGACATACACAAGGACGCCATCAAGCCCGGCGAAACCGTACTGATCTGCGACGATCTGCTCGCCACCGGCGGTACCGCAGCCGCCACAATGAAACTCATCGAGCAATTGGGCGGCGTCGTAGCCGGCGCAGCCTTCGCCGTCGAGCTCACGTTCCTAAATGGCCGCGCCAAACTGCCCGGTGTGCACGTCTTTTCGCTTCTGAAATACGATAAATAGAGGCTGAAGAGCAAGCAACAAACGACTTCGAGCTGACTATGCTGTTATCTGTGTTTATCTGTCTTCATCTGTGGTGCCGTTGACCTGCGCTGACGCACAACTTCAAATAGCATCACCCCCGCCGCGACGGAAACATTGAGCGACCGCACTGGACCAGCGGTTGGCAGCGAAACCAGAAAATCACATCGCTTGCGCGTCAACTCGTGCAATCCTTCGCCTTCACCGCCTAACACGACTCCGACTGCCCCCTTCAAGTCCACTTGCGTGTAGCTCTTCTCCGCGCGCTCATCAAGGCCGACCAGCCAATAACCCGCTTCCTTCATCTCTTCCATCGCGCGCACAAGATTCTTTACTCGCGCAATCGGCAAGTGCGCCAGCGCTCCAGCGGAGGCGCGCTCGACGGTGTCGCTCAATCCCGCCGCGCGCCTCTCGGGAATCACCACGCCATTTGCGCCGGCCGCCAGCGCCGTCCGTACAATCGCGCCAAGGTTGTGTGGATCTTCGATCCCGTCGAGCAAGACCAGCAAGCCCTGCGGAGTCTTCGTGGCGAGCAAATCCTCCAGCTCAATGGCGGGTTTCGCAGCGCCCAGCGCTGCCACACCCTGATGCTCGTGGGTTCCCACCAGACGGTCAATCTGCTGCCGGTCTTCGAATCGCACCGGCACGCCCTTGGCCTTTGCCAGCTGCACCACGGCTTCCACGCGTTCACCGTGCCGCCCGCGCGCAATCACAATCCGATCGAGCGCCCGCCCCGCCGCCAGCGCCTCTTCCACCGCGTGAAATCCAGTAAGCCAGTTCATCGCGATCCCGTTCGATTAAGGCAACCGGCGTATGCGCGCGCTGGCGGCGACTCTGTTGGGTTCTTTTCGCTGCAGCACTCTGCGTCTCTGCGGTCGATTCATTCTTCGAGTGTCGCAATCGTGTGCGCCGCTATCGCCTCGCCGCGTCCGATTTCGCCCGTGCCTTCGTTGGTCTTCGCTTTCAGATTGATTTGCTCAGCGGATATCCCCAGCGATTTCGCCAAGGCCGCCCGCATGGCAGGGAAGTACGGCCCCAATTTCGGCCGCTCGCAGATTACGACCGCATCGAGATGCGCGATGCGCAGCTTGCGCTGGTCCAGCAATTTCCGCGTGTGCTCGAGAAACAACAAACTCGCCGCGCCCTTCCACTTTGGATCCGTATCCGGAAAATGAGTGCCGATGTCACCAAGTCCCGCCGCGCCCAGAAGGGCGTCGCACAAAGCATGCGCCAACACATCGCCATCGGAATGTCCCACCGAGCCTTTATCGAACGGCACCTCGATCCCGCCGATCATCAACTTGCGGCCTTCGGCGAGCCGGTGCAAATCGTAACCAATGCCTGAGCGTGTCATTTCCCTCGCCGTTCCTGTTCGAGGTAAAACCGTGCCAGGTCCATGTCCGCCGGCCGAGTAATCTTCAAATTGCGCTCCGAGCCAAGCACCACGAACACGTCATGCCCAAATCGTTCCACGAGCGCTGATTCATCCGACGCCAAGATTCCATCCATCTGCGCCTTTCGAAAGGCATCGCGTAGCAGCGCATAGGAAAACGCCTGCGGCGTCTGCGCCAGCACCACGCGCTCGCGGGGGATCGTCGCGGTGATCAACGCTACATCTTCGGGCAAGCTTGCGCGCTTCACTTCTTTCACCGTATCAATCGCAGGAATGCCCAGAATCGCCGCGCCACGCTTTCGCGCCTCCGCAATCACGCGGTCAACTTGTTCGGAAGTGACAAACGGCCGCACCGCATCATGCACCAGCACGACGTCGGTTGCAGGATCCACCTGCGCTAACGCGTTAGCCACG
>Ga0210396_10001176_pt1 | contig 29352 bp, 21 predicted proteins | sample IncBWH17OmetaG_FD_155466 | JGI IMG/M metagenome (GOLD analysis project Ga0210396, IMG submission 155466) | Forest soil microbial communities from Barre Woods Harvard Forest LTER site, Petersham, Massachusetts, United States - Inc-BW-H-17-O ...
GCCAGTCGGCCTGAATAGAGATTGGTAGGATGCAACACTTAGGAGCGAATATGAATATCCTCACAGCTTTTTGCAAGAGATCGGTGGATATGATGGCCCGACGGATCCCGGTGTTACTGGGTGTAAGTGTGATGGTGTTGCTGCTCTGCCTTCCCGCTTCCGCGCAACTCAATTTGGGACGTATTTTGGGAAACATTTCAGACCAAAGCGGCGGAGTGATCGCCGGCGCCACCGTAACAGTGGTGGACGTACCCAGAGGAGTCGCGCGAACCTTGACCACGGACAGTGCCGGAGGGTTCACGGCGCCTAGCCTGGTTCCCAGCACGTATACGGTCCGGGCCGAGTTCAAAGGCTTCAAGACCCTCGAGCGTCAAAATGTGGAAGTGGGCGTGGGCCAGGAGGTACGCCTCGACCTCACCTTGCAGCCTGGCGACCAGGCTCAGACGGTCACCGTCACCGAAGCAATCCCCATCATTGATACCACCAACGCCGTGCTTTCCTCCACTTTGCAGACGGAGACCATCTCTGAGCTTCCCATCAACGGCCGACTATTTACAAAACTGCTGGACTTCCAGCCGGGAGTCCATGGAAACCCAGGCGGAAATTCGCCGAACTACGAAACCAACGGGGCCGGTGGACAGGGAAATTACTATTTGCTCGACGGCGTGGAGAACAGCAACATATTCGTGAACTCCGGACCACTCATCGGCGCGGCCACCAGCACCGACGAACTGACGATCCTTCCCCAGGATGCCGTTCAGGAAGTCAACGTAATGACCAATCCCCCAGCGGAATTTGGCTGGTTTCAAGGCGCCGTGGTCAATGTCGGTTTGAAATCGGGAACGAACAATCTTCATGGCAGCGCGTACGGATTCTTCCGCAACGCCAGTTTGGATGCCTACGACCCATATCTGGCTGGGGCGCCAAAGCAGCGCGACGATTTCAAGCAGTTCGGAGGATCCTTTGGGGGGCCGATCAAGAAAGATAAGTTGTTCTATTTCGGCTCTTATGACGGGATGCGCTACGACGTGGGAACTGCTTCCACAGCAACCGTACCCACCGTCAATGGCGGGGCTGTCGACGCCCCCACCAACAGCGTGCCTCTTCAGATTCAAGATTTGATTAACAACCATGGCATTTCGCCGAGTCCGTTGAGTCTCGCTCTGTCGGACTGCACTGTGACCGGCGCAGCACCCAACGCTTCAGCCACCTGCGGGACAAAGGGGGTTTTCAGAAACGACTCACTCTTGACGCAGAAAATTGGCGTGCCGGGGGATTCCTTCGGCCACTCGGATAACGGCTTCGGAAAAATTGATTATCACCCGAACGACCTGAACTCAATCAATGGCGAGTATTTCTTTGGCCAGGCGGTCACCACGACGCCCAACATCGGCGCACCTTCGTTCTGGGACAACTTGAACGTCAGCCGCACGCAAATGATGCGCGCGGTGTGGACATACGCGCCAAATTCCAATTGGGTGAATGACGTCCGGTACGGCTACAACCGGTACAACCTGGCGGACGGCAACGCGGAGTGTGCCGGCGGGAACTATTCGTCAGGAAACGTCGGCCAGCCAGATTATAAGGCGCTCGGTTTCATTTCGGGGGCAAATCCTCCGTCTCCATTCTGTGGATTCCCGGCTGTGAATTTTAACCTTTCAGGCTATCCAAGCTGGGGCGCGCTATCCTTCTTCATCAGCGACCAGGGGGTATTTCAGGCTACCTCCACGATATACGACAACGTCTCCTATACGCATGGCAGTCACAATTTCAAGTTCGGCTTCGAGTTCCATCACAGCAGGTTCCGGGGGATTGGTGCTCCGGGATATCTCGATGGCGTTCTCAATTTTAACGGGGGCGGCGCGTTTTCCACCGACCCTGTCGGCGACCCGAATTGTACCAACCGCGCCGATTGCTCCTCGGATCTGCAGGACTTCCTCGCTGGAAAGCTCGGCGGCGGCAACCAAATCCTGGTGAACCCCCAGCAAGAACTTACTACTCTTGGCTTTAACCGTGAAGCCCTCTATTTTACAGACAATTTCCGGCTGAATTCCAAGGTGACCGTGAACCTGGGGCTGCGCTACGAGTTGGAGCCGGCGATTCTGGTGGACAATAACTCCGCGGGCAATTTCGATCCATCTTCGCAAACCGGCATGGTGCAGCAGAACGGCAGCCCGCTTTATAAGGCCGATCACAAAGCGTTTGCCCCCCGGACCGGCTTCGCCTGGGATATCACGGGCAAGGGAACTACGGTGCTTCGGGCGGGCTTTGGCATGAGTTACGATACACCCCAGGTGGACGACCTGGTTGCGCAGGGCTTCGGCGCGGGACTCAACTCCATACCCACGGGGTTTGCCCTCTATCATGATGCTGGCCTGGTGTTTCCGGCTTCGACAAATCCGCAGGCCGTCAAGACGGCTGTGGTTACTATCCCGGGCGCGGCACTGAGCTGGGCACCCAACGTTCCGGTTTTCCCAGCGAATTTGAACGCTGACTTGGCATGCGGCACTGGAATCCAAATCCCCACGACCCAACTGGCGGATGGTTCCTTTCCTGGGCCATGCACATTGAAGGCGCGAGGCACCGTCGTAAAGCTGGCAAACGGCCAGTTGTCGATGGACACATCTCAGCGCCGGTCCCCGATGTACACCTGGACGCTGGGCGTGCAGCACGCCTTTGGGTCAAGCGCTTCACTGACCGTGAATTATGTGGGCACTCACACTTCCGATCTCTCAAGCGAGATCAACGTCAATCAGGCAGCACCGGGAGCTGCTGGTGGTGGGCTTGCTGGCGGCGTCGTTGGAACCGTGACGGGACCTCTTCAGCAGCGGCAGCCGTATTACAGCCAGTTTCCTTGGTTCAACGGTATCTTCGTATACGGCCCGGGTGGGTTTTCCAACTACAACGCCCTGCAAGCGATCTTCGTTCTACGAAGTTTTCACGGGCTGACGCTGAATGCGGGCTATACGTTCTCGAGAGACTTGGCCACGCCAAAGGGCGGCAACAACCCTTACATAACGAACGCCCTGTGCGTGGCGTGCGACTATGGCCTTCAATCGCCCACGCAGGACCTCGGCGTTACTCTGGTTTACGCAATTCCAAGTCTCAAGGTGCCTGCCCAGTTGCTGGAGGGATGGCAGATCTCAAGCACCATTAATTTACAAAGTGGGCAGCCTTTTAACGGCCTTGATAGCAGTGACGACTTCGCGGGCGTCGGCAACGGAAGAAACCTTTTCGGGGGGAATGGCGAACCGTGGTCCCTTTACGGAAAAGGGACCGATTTCAATGGCATTGGAAAGCTTGCTGGGGCTCCATGTTACGGATTCAGTGCTTTTGGATTTGCCGGTTGTGGAGCCTTACCTCAGGCTTGCATAGCCGCGGCCACTGCGGAGCCTGTGAACGCCGCCATGAATGCGCTGAATCCAGGATCCTCAAGCGGACTTGCCTCACTCATGGCAACCGGGTGTTACATGTCGGCCAACGGTAAGTCCGTGATCGTTCCGCCTGCTCAGGGAACGTTCGGCAACATGGCGCCGGGTGCGCTGATCGGCCCGGCATTCCATGAGTGGGATTTGTCGCTGCATAAGACGTTTAAGGTCCGCGAGAATATCAGTATAGAGGGCAGCATCTCCGCATTCAACGTCCTCAACAGCAGGAGCTATACTCAAGGGTTTACGGGTAACATCGTGAACCTCCCGTTCCTGTTCGGCGTCTCTAGCGGGCAGCCGAATGACAGCAACCCGGTCAACGGCACCGGCGGCGCACGGCAAATGCTGTTGGGCTTGAAATTGAGCTTCTAACAAACGGGTAACGGGATTGCGCTCGAGTGGGTCCGGGAAAATATTGCCCCTGTTTGCTCTTTTCGACTTTAAGAAGAGTCAGGGAAGGTAATGTTGTCCAGCCGCATGGGATGCCAATGAGGGTTTCCCTGTTGATTTGGTCAACTGGCATTTGATCCTGCGCGCAGTAGAATTAGGCATGGACAGTTATGAGAGAGCGAAGCGAAATGAAACTTAGATTTCTTATTCGTTTACTTGCCTTCGCCACGGCGTTCGCGTTCCTCTGGATGTCGCCAATCGCGCCAGTAACGACCGCGGTATTCGCGCAGCAGCAAGGGGCGCAACAACAGGGGCCCCTACAGGTTGGGGCGGCGCAAGCGCCACAGGGACAGCAAGCCTCGCAGGTGGGACTCGCCGGCGCCTTCGGAAGACCGACGCCGACATTCGCAGGGCCCCCGGCGGGAATGCAGTCGTTGCCGGTCGATTTGTTTTCGTCGAAGAACTTCTATAAGGATCGAAACCTTTGGTCGGACCAGCGCTATTTCCGTTGCAATACGCCCCGCCAGCTAACGGATATCTGGACATCAGGGCGTATTCGTTTTGCCGAGGGAAAACCGCCAACATCAGCAGCGTGGGGCGACTGCAGTTTTGATTATCCTCGAGAAAAAATTGTGAGCCCTTACCCCTATAAGACGGCCAAAGAACATTACGAGGCATTGTTGCAGGCAGCGAGGGCGAAAGGCGGCCCCACCGTCTATACGAAGGCCACCATGCCGGATTGGGATGGGTACTATGCGCGGGACCAACGGCCCGATCACGGCGCCGAGTGGATTTGGGGAACCGTTAACCAGGTCCCCACAATTCTTTCTTTGCTCACTCCTGAGTATCAAAAGCGCATGGTTCAGATGAACTATCACGAGGCGGTGGACAATGCCCCTCAATGGGAAGCTTCCTTCTGTTATCCGGAGGGATTCATGCGCTGGTGGGCGCAAGCTTCGCAAGGCGGAAATTTCCAGCTCACAATGACACCTTGGAATGTTCAGTTCTTGTCTGGCATCGCAGCCAACTTCCTGCGCCAGGTACTGATCGGAAAGGAACACGTGCAGAAGGTTCCGCAGTGGTATGGGGAGACAGTTGGCTTCTGGGATGGAACCACTCTTGTTACCTGGACCGCGAATGTTCAAGCGTGGACTCTTTCCCATTCGATGTTTGAGTTCAGCGACAAGATTGAGACAGTCGAAACCTACAAGCCCGTGTACGACACAAGCGGCAAATTCGTGGGACTTGACCACGAGGCTGTATTCTATGATCCCGAAGCGTTCGTCCAACCTCTGCATGCCACCTATCGCTTTGCCCGAATAGCAACAGCGGACGATCCGAACCGGCGATATACTTACATCGAGTGTTTGAGCAATCTGCGGAACACGAATGGCAGGCCGACGCAGCTCACAAACGCTGACCCGAGGTATATTGATTATTACGGACGGCCCTGGGCTCAAAATTGGGAAAAATATTTCGAGGTCGGCTGGGATAAACCACAGGACGCATTACCTCAAGACATACTTGATATCTTTAAGTAAAATAAGAAATGAATGAGCGGCTGCGAACGCTCGCGCGATAGTTCGCAGACGTCAGTTGAAGGGACAACACGATGATGAAAAAACTGCCAATCAAGGCCCTGATGATTGCCGGACTCCTTGCATTTATATCTTTGGGCCTCCACGTCGCACCGGTTTCATCACACCACTCGTTCGCCATGTACGATCAGACCAAGGTCCTGGTGTTAACCGGCGTGGCCCACCAGTTCGTCGCTCAGGCCAACCATGCCGAACTTCACTTCTATTTGATTGGTCCCGACGGCAAACTAACCAAGGACAAAGACGGAAAAATGGTCGATTGGGGCGTCGAGATGGCGGGCGCCGCGGCTATGGCGCAGCAAGGCATTACGGCGGCCACATTCCCCGTTGGCACAATATTCAGCGTCAAGATGAATCCTCTCCGGGACGGCAGCGCGTTTGGTTCCCGAGTTGCCGCGAGCGCCATTGCCAAATGCCCCTGGAAAACACCGCCCGATCCCGGTAAGACCTGCGACACTGTTAAGGGCAGCGAGATTCTCGGTGGAACCACCTTCTAAACACTGTTGGTCCATAAACGACGGCTATCGCTCCGCCGGAGCGTCTGAGGCCGGAAATAAAATGCCGGAAACACGAATCAAGGAAGTCTGACTTGAAACAATTTGCCAAGTGGCTGTCTACGACATTTCTAAGCGTACTCATACAAAAACATAACAGTTGGGTTATCCCAACCATTCAATCTATTCACATTGTTGGTATTGGTGTGGTTGTGGGGTCCGTATTGATGATCGATCTCCGCGTCCTGGGATGGGCGTGGATGGATCAAACACTGCGGCAAACCACAAGGAGGTTCGGTCCCTGGTTGACAGCCGCATTGTGCGTGCTACTGACGACGGGCGTCTTGATGGTAATCGGGGAGCCCGTCCGCGAACTGGTGACCTTTTCGTTTTGGTTGAAAATGCTTCTCGTGGCCGTCGGCACGCTGATCGCAGCCATTTTCCAAATCACACTCCGAAAACACGAACAACAATGGGAAGAAACACTGGTTCGCCGCAGATCCATTAAGTGCCTGGCTGTGCTTACGTTCCTGATTTGGCTGTGCATTATTATCCTGGGACGCCTGATCGCCTATGACCATGTCTGGGGTACTTGGTCGCCGGCAAAGAAAGCCTGATACGCTCGCGAAGCGGTTAGGAATTGAGGATTTTGGATTAGAAACCGCCCAATGGATATCACCGCTTTTCTCAAATCGCTTGAAGCGTCCGGGCTTGCCACCAGAATTCGAGATGCGCTCTGGCTGTTTCCCCTGATCGAATCGACTCACGTGATTGGTCTGTCCCTGGTTTTCGGGACGATTTTGATCATTGATCTCCGGCTGCTGGGAATTGCTTCGACTCAGCGGTCGTTCAAACAAATGGCCTCGGACATCCTCAAGTGGACCTGGGTCGCTTTTGCCTTGACGGTGTTGACCGGGACGCTGATGTTCATTACAAATGCCCGCGTGTACTATCACAATTTTTATTTCCGGACCAAGATGCTACTGCTTGTGCTCTCTGGCATCAACATGCTTATCTTTGAGCTGACCGCAGGCCGGACGATACATCGCTGGGATAAGGCTCCGTCAGCGCCTCGTGTGGGCAAAGCTGTCGCAGCCCTGTCACTCGCCATGTGGATCAGCATCATTATTATGGGTCGTTTAATCGGCTTCACAACCACTCGGGCCGCCGTGCTGGCGCCGCCACCGGCCGGTGTTAATTTCGACGACTTTCTCCAAGGGGGGCCGGATAAAAGCGGCGGAACCCCAAACACGCCACCCGATAGAAAGTGAACCGGCGCAGCGCCACATGAGTAGGCGCTAGGGCAAGAGGTCTCTCCCAATTTGGCGCGTTTTCGTGGTGGACAAGAGTACTTGCGAGAAATTGATCCGAAAGCTTCTCTAAGGCGTGAATTACTCGATGGTCAAGCGTTTTCATCCCTTGTTTCGCACACCAGGACTGCCCCTGCCGACATAGGTTGCACGGTACGCTGATAAATCGAAAGATATCCGGTGGCTTTCGGTAGCACGGGCTCCCCGAGGGATGCGCGTCTCCGGGCAAGATCTGCGTCGGAGACCTCGATGTCCAGGATGCGCCGGTCCACATCGATCGTAATGGTGTCACCATTTACGACAAGCGAAATTGGGCCGCCTACGGCAGACTCCGGGGAAACTTCCGCTACCGTCAATCCCTTGTTACAAAGTCCGGACAGCTGACCATCCGTAATGAAGGCGACCTCGCTCTGTAGATTCGCGGAATCCAGTGCGAATACCACATGCGAAGCAGGCCCGGCCATGCCAGGTCCACCCTTCAGTCCCATCCCGCGAACCACGAGGACATGCCCGGGCCGGACGTCGCCATTTTTTATGCCGCGGATCGCTTCGGCGGCCTGCTCGTAGACAATTGCCGCGCCCGTGAATTTAGTTACGCGATCCGGGCCGCGCAGTCCCAATTTAACAATGGCACTTTCGGGCGCAAGCGACCCATGAAGAATAACGATTGGCGGCTTATTCGAGAACGGACGGTTAATCGGACGAATAATCTCGGCGTCGTGCACGACAGCGGTAGACAGGTTTTCGCGAACAGAGCGGCCTGTGACGGTCATCGCACCCAAGTCGAGGAGCGGCTCAAGCTGTTTCATAATTGCTCTTGCACCGCCTGCAGCTTCGAATGACTCGATGGAATCCTCGCCGTTCGGACGAACGGCGCTCAGAACCGGAATTCTTCCACCAAGCTCGTTGAAGAGATTGAATACATCCAGGGGGACGCCCGACTCGACAGCGATTGCCTGCAGATGCTTTACGCAGTTGATCGAACCACTTACTGCCAGCACGGCCGCGGTGGCATTGCTAAACGCGCCGGCGGTCAAGATATCTCTGGGCTTGATATCTTCCAGCACGAGTTCGACGATTCGTCGGCCGGAGAGGCGCGCGAATTCCACCATTTTGGGGCTATTCGCCAGCACGGGGGCGCTCCCCGGAAGGCTCATTCCCAGTGCCTCGCATATGACGTGCATGGAGTTGGCAGTCGCCATCCCCTGGCACACACCCGGTCCGCGAATCGCCTGGTCGGCCATCAGGCATACTTCCTCGCGCGTAAGCTTTCCGAACGACGCCTGGACAGAGCCGAGAAACACGTCTTCGATGTCCACAGATTTGCCATTAATTTCGCCGCAGGACTGATACCCGCAAATGACAAGGATCGTGGGGATGTTAAAGCGGCCTGCCGCCATGAGGTGACCCGGGGCCGTCTTGTCACAGGAAGAGAGGCAAATCATTCCGTCGAGCTGTGCGCCTTCGACTGCGATCTCAATGTCGTTGACGATCAGATCGCGGCTAGGAAGAATGTACCCGCCATTGTGGCCTGGACTGATGATGAAGTCGCTGGGCGCGGCGGTGCGAATCTCAAAAGGAAGTCCGCCGGCCTCGCGAACCGCGTCCTTCACTATCTTTGCGACCCCGTCCAGGTGACTGAAGCAGATCGCCAGTTCCGAAGAGCTGTTCACCACGGCAATTTTCGGCTTGCGCATATCCTCATCCGAAAGCCCGAGCGCTCGCCACTGCGCGCGCCGCACCGCTTCTCGTGGAGATCCCGGTTCCAGGTTGCTGCGCAACGTTTTCCTCATCATTGCCCTCCCGTTCAACTTGTCACCACAGATGCCATCTCACGCGGTCCCTAAAAAATCCTTCTGTTGCGAAGAGTGGCCGACCGTCATTCGCCCGGCAACTCCTTAATCACATGGGACAATGCAAAAGCGGAAGCCGAGGTCGCCAAAGTCGGAAACGCCGCAATCATGAATAATCGGCCGGGCGTCCAATGAAAGGCGAGCAGGAGTCCCGCGATGCTCGGCCCGAGTATTCCTCCGATGCGTCCTATGCCGATACCCCATCCTGTTCCTGTCGCTCGTATTTTCGGCGGATAAAGCTGGCCGGCCATGGCGTTTACGATGTTTTGGTCCCCGATCAAAAAAAAGTAAAGGAGAGGGTTCACGATTAGAATTGCTGCATAAACCGATCCAAATCTCCCCAGGGTCAACAGCAGCGAAGCAGCAATTGCAAATCCCAGAGCGGCGACGTGAAACGGCCGGTAAGCTACAACCAGCCGCGCGGCTACCAACGAACCCACCAAACCAGCGCCTTGAGAGACGGCCATTATCGTGACGACTTGTTTGGGTGTGATCCCCAAAGTATTAAACAGGGTCGGCAGCCAGTTCGTAAGGGAGAAAAGTGTGATGAGGCTGACAAAAAGGATCGTCCATAACAGAATCGTCCGGCTGCCGTACCCTGCCCGAAATAATTCAGGAACCTGAACTTTTTTTTCATATGCCTGGTCCATGATGAAACGGCTATCCGCGGAATGCGGAACGCCCGGTGTGAGCTTTTTCAAGATGCGAGCAATCTCAACCCCACGCGTCTTCCGCGAGACCAGGTAGTTCAACGATTCCGGCAGTGCCAATATGAGCACGGGCGAAAGCAAGATAGGTATCGCGCCTCCGACGTAGAACACCGTCTGCCAGCCGTAACGGAGGAAATAGGCATTAACCGCACCCGAAAAAACACCGCCGAATGAAAAACCTGTGTACATTACCATCGTAAGGGCCGCGCGAACCCGCCTCGGGCAGTAATCCGAGGCGATGGTAATTGCGATCGGCCCGGCACCGCCCATGCCTAGCCCGGCTATAGAACGCCAAATCAGAAACCACAAATAGGAAGTGGTTAAGGCCGTCGCTAGAGATGCAAGCCCGAAAACCAGACCGCACAAGATGAATATACGCTTGCGCCCCCAGCGGTCCCCGGCAATGCCAAGTATCAGGGCGCCCAGCATGAGGCCGAATTGCCCCGCGGAGAAGATTGGGCCCAGCATGGGCTTTGAAATCGCAAGCGCCTGGCCCAGCGACGGAGCAACGTAGCTTATTGCGTAAAAATCAAAGCCTTCGAAGAAAAGCAGGCAGGAGCAGAGCCCAATGATACGAATGTGAAATGCATTGAGCGACGAATTGTCTATCAGCTCGGAGACATCGACGTCCAGTTCACTCATTCGATTCGATCCCTTGTGCGAATGTTCCGGGTAGCACGCGCGGCGGCGCAGTTAATCGCGCGCGTCAGACTGCACCGCAAGTGGCTTGGCAGGTTCGATCCAAACTTGCGCAAAGTTTTCATCGAAGGTTCGTCGTTGAATTCTGCCAATGACGAAAATCCCGATACCCACCACGAGTGGACAAGCCGCCAGGAACGCGTACATGACTTTCACCGGCATGCCCGATGACAAGGCCACGCCTCCAACTAACGGCCCCAGAATGGACCCGATCTTCGCAATGGAGGTTGCCCAGCCAGCGCCGTTTGCGCGATAGGCGCTTGGATAGAATATCCCGGCAATGCTGTGAATGCCGAAATGGGCTCCAACAAGGAACATCGTGTTGAAGAAACTCAGGGCGAGAAATGCGCCTCCGCCGAGCCGGAGGAGTCCCATGGCGAGAAGGGTCGGCACTGCAAGCGCGGGGAGAACCGCAACGGCAATCGCTCCTCGTGTATCGGTAAATCGCATCAGGAGAAGGCCACCGATCGCTCCCCCAATCGAATTGGCCGAGGAAGCGAGAGCTGCGGTAGACCGGCTGAATCCAAGCGCCTGAAAAACCGACGGCTCCCAGGAAACTCGGAAGAACACCGCGATTGAACTCGCAATGTAGGCAACCCATAGGATGGGGGTGATCCAGAGCAGTTCGTTTTGAAAGAGTAATGAAACTGCAAATTTTTCCGGGCGGATTTCGTCCGAGAGCACGAATCCGTCCGAGGCGCGAATTGTCCGGCTGGGCGCGAGCCGCTGTGCGTAGCCGGCGACCAAATCAGGGCGCTTATTCTTGATAACTAGAAACTTGATTGATTCGGGAATGGAAAAAAAGAGAAAGCATGTGGCCACCAGGGCAGCGCAGCCGCCAAAGATGAAAACTGAGCGCCAGCCATAATGGGGAGTCAACCAAATCGTAAGCGGTCCTCCGAAACTATTGCCGAAGGTATATCCGAGCATGATGAGGGTCACAACAGTGGACCGGTAGCGCCGCGGCACATACTCGATGTTCAATGCCCAACAGAGCGGCAGCAGGCCTCCGATGGCGATTCCATCCGCGAGACGCAACCCGAGTAGCGCTCCATAACTTCCGGATTGAGCCAAGCCAAGAGTCAAGACGCCAAACGAAGCGGTCGCGAAGATGATCGAGGGACGCCGTCCAATTCGATCTCCGATGTAGCCGAAAAGAAAGCCGCCGATCATCGTGCCAAGTAGTCCGGCGCTGAACACCTTACCCATCATCAATCGGTTCAGGTGCAACGCCGCCGACATATCCGGCGCCACGAAGGCAATCACGTTCATGTCGAAACCATCGAAAAAAGTGACGACACAAGAAACCAGGACAAGGCTGGTGACAAACCACGTGAGCTTTTGATTTTCGATGATTTCCGAGATGTCGGTCGGCGAATGTTCAGCCATTTTGTTAGTCCAAAAGTCTTTCGGCCTGCTTGGTGACTTTCACAATCCCCTGGTCGGCATCAATTTCCACCCAGTCGCCGGTTTCGATTACCGTGAGCGGGTCGAGGTCGAAATCGGTGATTGCGGGGGCGTGCGTCACGACCAGGCCAAGGGCGATTTTCGTGGACATTTTATTGAACAAAAATCCTTTGGGCGCCACTCCGTTAAGGCGCGCCATGTGGAAGAAGGCCGACCAGCCGGAAGACCCCTTCGCACCTGGAAAGACAAGTATCTTGTCTTTGAAACTCTTCCCCCGGAGTTCGTGCCGCAGTTCAATAATTGTGCCGGTTTTTGGATCAATTCCTCCCCAGCCGGAAATCGTTTGCCTGGTCACTAGGGCTTCACCCTGAGCGGAGCCGCCGACGATTTTTCGCCCGTGTAACAAGATCATTGGATTAGTCCAGACCTGCCGACCATTTTCCGGTTACCGCTGCTTGAACACAGTCCTCCAATGAACCGAACCAGGTCTGCACTCCGGTAATCGCCGGCAGGTAATGGGCCTGCTTTGCCGAGTCCGTTGCGACCACATTGGTTCCCTTCGGCATCAGTCGAGAAATTGCTGGACATGAGTCACTCAGGATGTGTCCGCCCGCCTCCTCGACGATCTTCGTGTAGCCGCTCCGATCGGCGACCTCGCGCAGAGCGCGCGGCGTGTGGATCCACAATTCCGTGGCGGGGTGAAGCCGCTTTCCCTCGAGCAACCGGGTAGCCTGCCACACTTGTTCAATCGAATCGTGAGGGCAACCTAGCATGACGAAATCAACATTTCGGTCTTTTGCCGAGGCATTCAGTTTTTCGTACGCGATCCGCCGCTCCTTCATGCCATATCGCAGCGTCTGTACCGGCCCGCGATGCCCGAATGCCGATTCGATTGATGGAGCTTCCGGAGTCACGCCGGGAATGTGGTACATCTCGACTCCGCCCGACGAAGCTGCGGCGGCGCCGAAATGTTTTAATTTGGCGAGATCCGGTTGACTCAACCTCCCGAGTAGAACGGGAATATCATCCTGTACGATTTCCCCGACATAGTAGCCGAGGAGTCCCCAATCCATCATGCTATCAGTGGGAACTTCCACTTCGACCAAGTACGTGCCGAATCTGTTCTCAGTCAGGTGATATCCCCAATAAGGAATCTTCCCAGTGAGGCTGGCTGCGCCCGTGCTCTCTCTGCCTTCGGTGTTTGTGAGGGCTCCCAGGACTGAGTTGCAATAGACGACGGCCGAGGATTCCATCCAGGCGCAATGCTCGCCCCTCACGGGGATATTACCTACTTGATATGGTGCACACGTTGCCATAATGTGGACGCCGCGGGCGCCGAAGAATTCATCGGACTGCTTTTGCAGATCGAGCAATTCGCGCGATCCTTCGTGGAGTCCGGCGGTATCGGGTCCGAACCGCTGAATCAATTGGCAGGTGTAGACCTTGACGCGCGGCACCTCGATCACTTCCCTGCTGTCGAGGTTCATCTCCGAAAAGCCGGCGTGGAGCGCGTGATCGAGGCCCTGGATCTTTACCATTTCCAATTTTTCGGGAGTTGGCGCGGTTACCGCTCCGCAGACATTGTTCGTGTCAACCAGGCGCTCGGCTCCCAGCGCATCGCCATAACGGACGAGCAACTCCATGGCTTTTTGGACCGCGAGGCCATCGCGTCCATCCAGCATCATTTTTTCCGTGTCGGTGAGATTCATTTCACCCGCAATTCTTTATAGATATGTCCCGTACTTTTCAATCTTCCAGATTTCGGATAAGCCGCCCCCTTAGAGCGGTCCGGTCGATATCGCTCACGCTGCCGCTGCCGGCGAGATCGAGAGCGTGTGCTGCGGCCGCGCCCATGGCAATGCAAGGTCCCATCACACGAACACTCGACAGTGCAGCCGCATCTCCGTCAATACATCTCCCCGTGGCGACGACATTGTCCGCATCCTTCGGGATAAGGCTGGCCAGCGGCACATAGTGAATGTGGTCAGGTCCGAACGGTTCCCAAACAAATCCTTGCGGGCGGCTGTGTAATTCTATGGGCCACGAAGTTCTCGCGATTTCATCCTCGAAACGGGTGCCTGCTCGCACTTCGTCGGCTGTCAACTGGTGGTGTCCCACGATCCAGCGAGTTTGACGGATCCCGGGAAGTCCATATGCACGAACGCGAGCATTGCTGAACGCCCCGGGAAACTCATTTTTCAGGAAGTGGACCACACGATCGGCTTGTTCTTTCCCTTCCAATGCTTTTTCGCTGGCCTGGACCGGGTGGAGCGGAGTCTCGGCATGGGTCATATTTACAACCGCCGTCCCGCGTTCCGGGAAAAAAAATGCCAATCCGTCGCGGCGGATCAGACCGTACGCATCCGCCTTCTCGCGAAGGCGTTGGCTGTATTCCGCTGGACTCGGTTTATGGTCTTCGTTGAGATGCTCCAACACTACAATCTGCGTCCCATATATGGGAATATCCGGTTCGCGGCACGCTAGACCCGCCTGCCAAACAAGTGTTGCATCCCCCGACGCGTCGACAAATCCCATTGTGGTAATCTGGACGTCACCGTAGCGTGTGGCCAGGGAAATTTCCGTGATGCGGCGATTCTCCATTTGGACTTTTCGGAGCACGGCTCCTAGCACCACCGTGATTCCAGCCGCGCGAACCGCGTTTTCGATCCACCGCCCAAGGGCAACTTCTTCATAATACACAACCGTCGTTGTAGCAATTGAGCTGCGCACGCAACGAACCGCCCCAATTGCGCCAAGGTCGCGGAGAATGTCATCGGCGACCCCGTGAGTCAATTGACGCGGTTCCGATCCGTTGGAGAACAATCCGCAGATCGTGCCGATGATAGAGTTGACTGCTTGGCCGCCAAGGCTCGGCTGGCTGTCAATGAGAATAACCTTCCGCCCTATACGGGCCGCTTCGAGCGCCGCGGAGATTCCTGATATCCCCGCCCCGACCACGCAGACATCGCCAGAGATGCGGACTGGGGTTGAATCCTTCGACTTGACGGAGATTTTCGTCGGAAGACTGGCGGAGCCTTCTTCGATCATCCTTGATGCTCCATCCACCTTTGAGCGTTCTGGAAGATGCCAGAAGTGTTCGCATTCAAGAACGGCTCTCCCGAGACTGGCCGAATTGTATCACCTCGAATTTAATGCGGAAGAAATTAGTAGCTCGCGGAATGTGCCTTTTAGCAGCGCTGTTCGAAAATCAGTTTTCCGCGAACACTTTATAATTCCGCAGGCCGCCTCCACGCTAAAAATTCCGCTCGTATTTGAGGTGATTGAATTCGCGCGGTATGACTTCAGGCAGCACTGCATTACGGGCTGGACGTACGAACCTTCCTTGTTCCTTGCTGTGGCGCCATACGGAAAGAGATGTTTTGTGGAAAATAGAGTGTTGGATCATTTCTTGAGGAAATTTGAAATGAAGGCCTTCTATTTGGCCGAGAAGCTAAGCGTGCCGCTCGGAACAGGCCTCTTCGTTTGTCAGTGCTCCTGGCTCAGACCTGGTCAAGTAACGTTAGCGGCCCCGTCTGAGCGCTTTTCTCTGGGTCGTCTCTGGTTCGATGGACGGGTCCCTCATGATGCCCGAAAACCGGCGCGCCAGGCCGAAATGGGTTGGCAGCGAAGGAAGCGGACGGTGTCGAAACACGATGAAGACCGAAAATTACGCGTTCTCCGCATGTCACGCAGAATCCAACTCATCACCACCGAAAAGAGGACCGCTGTATCTCAAATCGTAGCGCACATAGTGAGAGCGATGCGCAGGGGAACTTGAACCAATTCAACGGCTTAGATTTTTTACTGCCATGGTTCGGGCCAGGAGGCCGGCCATGGACAATAGAATTACGAGGCTGCAATCACTCGTGGATTCCTGTGAAGACAGTAGATGTCAAATCGCCAAAGCCCCTGTAACAGGGAATTTGCGTTCCCTGCACATTCCATGTTCTGATCCATAGTAGGAAGGCCGTTTTCGCCGGCAAAGCAATCCCTCGAATGAACATATCTCCGCGGTGCGCCGGTTGAAAGTGTAACGTTCACTGTTTTTTCCCCTGCTAGCAGGGAATTTTGGCAGAGAAGGGTTCGCGTGAGATTGGATCCTCCCCCGGAGAGATTCGAACTCCACTGCCGCTCCGGTTGGACGTCAAGATCTCCTGATCCGGAGGGCATGGAATCAGCTATTCCGTTTCCGCGCTGGCGCGCACTCTTCTTGCATCGAGATATGGCGCACAATGCAGTCCCCTGCCCTTTCGCGAAGGAGATTGACGCGTGCTAAGTACTACCACGCAAAGAGTCCTGTGTGCTCTACCGCCTGCGGCGTTCGCTGAGGCAGTCTTGGACACACAGATAAGGGCGAGCGGATCGAAAGGCCAAGAATCCACACTTGCAGAATGCGCTCACCCAAATCACGTGAAATCTGTCATTTATTTTTCTTGGCGCCAGCGCAGACAAATCGCTTACAGCAATGTTTCGTGTAGATGAAGTCGCCGTTTTTTTCCGTGTAACCCCGAATGGCGAGTATGCTTGCTAGCGTCAAGAAGGGCGCTGGGCTAGTGATGGCCGGTGGCGCTGGCAAGACGATTCAGCGTGCGACCTGCCACGGCGCGGATTGGATGGGTATGGGCATGGTGCCGGGACTCGCGGGCCACTCTCCCAGCTATCTCGTGCGCCAGCCCTATGACATGCGGCAGGGCAAGCGATCTGGGGAGTGGACGACCCTGATGATGCCGGTGGTTGCCAAATTGACGACCGACGACATGATAGCGATAGCCGCCTATTTAGCGTCGCTCGTCCCGCCGACGTCTGCAATCACTCCGACAGATTAGCTGGGGTGCGCAACGCAGAGATCTTATTGACGTGTGGATGAGGAGAAACGCGAGTGCTATTGGCAAAAGGACTAAGCGGTTGATCCAAACGAGGCTGTCCTAACTCATCAATTTCTTTGTGCAATCGAACCATTTGGCATTGCTGCCTCCAGATGAAATGAAGGAAAGGTCTTGACTCGACCGGGAGGAGTTGGCGCGTACCGCAGGACATTCCGAACCTGCCCTCGCGGGAAAGCTGTGGTGACCTCGTCTCAGGAAATCAAAATTCTCGGTGCGCTCGGCCATTTGCGCGCGCAACAGCGCTTCTTGGTGCCTCTTACAAATCGCGAAACTCTGCACTCAAGTTGCAAACCCGATTTGTGACGACTAAACGGGACACACGTCGATTTATCTTGACATCGATTTGAGTATGGAGTAGCAGTGTGCCCACGAGTGAGTTTGCACGCAAATAAGGCCCAGTAAGAGATGACTTCCAAGATGGCGCGCATCAGTGTCGGCTGAAGCGCGAGTCGGAATCCAAAAGCGAGAGAGGAGTCTTCAGTATGAGGCCTCGATCAGAGCTTTTCTGTACGTGTGTCCGTTTAGTGATACCTTTTGTAGCATTACTCGGATTTTTACTCCCTGCAAAGGTTTCCGCTCAGATGGTTGGAGCAACCATCTCGGGCACGGTGGTGGACCCAACCGGAGGCGTGGTTCCGGGCGTAAAGATTGTTATCAAGAACATTTCGACGGGGAGTGTCGCGAATGCTGCCACGAATGGCGTGGGTGTTTTCGACGCGCCGAACCTCCCGCCGGGAACCTACGACCTCACGGCTTCCGCGACAGGTTTCTCCACTCTCGTCCGCAACCGCATTACTTTGACTGTGGGCCAAGAGCTCGTTTTGAATCTGTCTTTGCAGGTCGGGAACACATCCTCACAAATCGAAGTAACTACTGAGGCCCCGACGGTGGACCTCGCCAACGCAACTGTGGGCGGAGTGGTCACCGAGGGGACGGTAGAAGCGCTCCCTCTGAACGGTCGCTCTTGGTCCGACCTGGCAATCCTGGAACCAGGCGTTCATACGGTTGGAAACCAGCCCGCCATCAGCAGCACCGACAGGACAAAGCGCGGTATGGGGCTGGAATTGAGCATTTCAGGCGGCCGGCCGCAACAGAACAACTACCTCCTGGACGGCGTCAATATCAATAACTATACGAATGCGGGGCCGGGGAGTTTACTCGGAGGTAATTTGGGCACGGACGCGGTTGGGGAGTTCACCGTGCTCACCACAAATTATTCAGCCGAGTACGGGCGCACCTCCGGCGGGGTGATCAGCGCGATTACCAAATCGGGCACAAACCAGTTCCATGGAAGCGCGTACGAGTTCCTCCGCAACTCGTCCCTGGACGCCTCAAATTTCATTGATAATTTAAACGGTGCCTCGAAGCCGCCTTTTCGGAGGAACCAATTTGGAGCTTCCGCTGGAGCCCCAATTCAAAAGGATAAGACGTTCATTTTTGGTGACTATGAGGGAATCAGGCAGGGTTTGGGCTCGACTCAGGTTGCTACCGTGCCTACGCCGGCCGATATAGCCGCGGCAACGGCACAATTGCCAATGTTGAATCCCCCGGTGACAACCGGAGCGGACCCGAACGCTCTCCTTTATTTAAAGACATTTTTCCCAGCCAGCGCCACGGGGACCTTCGCATTTGCGGCTAACCAGATTACGGCCGAAAACTTCTTCATCACCCGGGTGGATCATACGTTCTCAGAGAAGGACCGGATCTTCGGAACCTATCTGTACGACAACTCCCACCAGACTGAGCCGGACGAGATGAATAATAAACTGATCAAAAATCAGAGTAAGCGCCAGACCTTTGCCACGGAATGGAGCCATGCTTTCAGCCCGCAGTTGTTGAATTCCTTCCGCTTGGGCTTCAACCGTGACAATACCGCGTCGCCTGACGGCGCAACGGCGATCAACCCCGCCGCGGGCGATCCTCAATTTGGATTTGATCCCGGATCTAGCGTAGGCGCGATACAGATAGGCAATACGTATACGGCTTTTTCGGGAGGCACCATCGTGGCGACTCCTTTTGAATTCCGTTGGAATTCGTATCAAATCTACGACAACCTTTACTTTACAAAGGGAATTCACTCGATGAAGGTCGGCGGGAACGCCGAGCGGATCCAGGAAAATTTCTTGGGCGCGGACACCCCGGGCGGGAGCTTTGCGTTCGACAGCTTGGCGGCATACCTGGGCAACGAGCCCCTTTCCTTTAGTAACGACGTGCCGGGCACCGAGACACCTCGACATGTCCGTATGTCGATCGCCGCGGGTTATTTCCAGGATGACATTCACTTCCGTCCAAACCTCACCTTCAACGTGGGTCTGCGCTACGAATTTGCAGAGGTGCCTTACGAAATCGACGGCAAGTTGGCGAACCTTCGCATGTTGAGTAGCACCGCGATGCCTGACCCCCACCTGGGATCGCCTTATTTCAGGAATCCCACGAAGAGGGACTGGGAGCCGCGAATCGGTTTTGCCTGGGATCCGTTCAAAAACGGCAAGTCCTCGGTGCGCGGCGGCTTCGGAATGTTTGACGTGCTGCCCATGATCGCTCAATTGGGAGGTGGACTCGACTCCTCGTCGCCGTTTGCCGAAAAGTTCAACATCGGCGACCAGACGGTACTGGGCCGTACGTTTCCGAATAAGATTGACACCATCCCCCCGGACAAATTGCCAAACACAGCGGCCTACTACCTCATGGATTTTAATCCCAAGCGCCCATTGGTTTTGCAGTGGAATCTCAGCATCGAACGACAACTGACACCGAGCACTACATTAGGGATCGGTTATGTGGGTTCACGCGGCATCCATTTGTGGATCCAGTCTGACGCCAATGCTGTCCAACCGATGCAAACCGCCGGGGGGAACCTGCAATGGCCCTGTCCCGTAGCTCTCCAGCCCGCAACCACTCTTCAGGGCGCGACGATCAATGTTTGCCCCCCAGGCGCGCAAGCGACCCTGACCGATGCTGCTCGGCCCGATCCCTTCATATCTGGCACACTTTCGTTTGCGCAGTGGGCCGGCTGGTACACGTATCACGCCCTCCAGGTCCAAGTTAAAAAAACGATGAGCCACGGATTCCAGATCGAAGGCAATTACACCTGGGCCAAAAATATTGACATCGGTTCGGGCGCGGTGGCTGCGGATCAATATACGAATTCCGTGACGGGCCTACTGTGGTACTGCCAATCCTGCAGGCGCGGCTTGTCCGACACCGATGTGGGCAATAACATCACGGTGGGTTACCTCTGGAACATTCCCACGGCTAAATCCTTCGCAGCGCCCTTGAAAGCAATCCTGGGCAATTGGCAGGCCGGAGGCATATTAACGATTGAAAATGGCAGGCCGTTCAGTGTGCTCATGGACGGTGATCCTCTTGGGGGACTGACCGTTCAGCAGCGCCCCAATCGAGTTTTTGGCCCGGGCTGCGACTCTCCGGTGAACCCCGGGAATGCCCTGGACTACATCAAGCTTAACTGTTTCTCGCCCCCGAACCCGAGCACCCAATATGGCAACGCGGGGCGTAACTCGCTCATCGGTCCGGGACTGATTTCGTTGGATTTTTCCTTATTCAAGACTTTTCCCCTCAAGAAGATTTCAGAATCTTCTGACTTGCAGTTCCGAATGGAATGTTTCAATTGCACCAATCGGGTCAACCTTTCGCCTCCCGTCTTCAACAATGACCTCATGGACTACCTTGGGAATCCAATTAACAACGCCGGTCTGATTACTTCAACAACTACCACTTCCCGGCAGATTCAGTTGGCGCTAAAGCTAAGTTTCTAAGATTCTGCTTCCCCCTTCGTCGGATTTCACTCAGGGAAGGGGCAGCTAGTCCGTTTCCGCGCTGGCGCGCCGCCTTCTTATATCCAGGCATGGCGAATGAGGCTGTCCACTGCCCTCTGGCGAAAGAGATTGATGCGCGCTAGATGCCACCACGCAAAGAGTCCTATGTGCTCTGCCTCCGGTGGCGCACGCTGAGGCAGGCTTGCGCACACAGATAAGGGCGAGCGAATCGCAAGACCGGGAATGCACCCTTGAAAAACTAGCTCACCTAAATCATGTGAAATCTGTCATTTGTGTTTCTTGGCGCCGGTGCAAACAGGACGGCTACTGTGAAGTTCGATGCAAAAGACGTGGCCGTTACGCCTTCTTCACAAGGCGCGCGAACCAGAGGAAAAGTACCGCACCGGCAAAGGCCATCACGATCGTGCCCGGCATGCCGCCGAAAGGAAAACCTCCCAGGCGGCCGAAGACCCATCCGCCGATGACCGCACCGACAAGGCCGAGGACGATGTCCATCAGCACGCCGAAGCCGCTCCCCTTCATCACTTTTCCAGTGAGACATCCGGCGATGAACTCCACGATGGACCACCAGACCAAACTACCGAGCTCCGACAACCCGACGATAGTACGCTTCCTATATCGGAATCACGCCATTGCCGCAATATTTTTCCGCTACAACTTCCGAAAGACCGGGAAAATTGTATGTCCGGGCACAATCTGGGTCAATTGTCGCGGAACAGAGAGCGAACGTCGGGGGGCCCCTCAATTGGCAGCAATTTTGATATTGTTTTGTTTTCCGTATCCGTGCTACTGTCACGCAATAGTTGAGAGTCCTTTTCAACAAAAGGAGAATTCACGATGGAATGGACGACCCCTCAGCACGAAGAGATTTGCTTGAATTGTGAAATTAGCTCATACGCGAACGCTGAACTCGAATCCTGAGTTCGTATGCACGTTACTGTCCTCGGCTCCGCAGCCGGGGGAGGCTTTCCTCAGTGGAATTGCGCCTGTCGTAACTGCTCTCGAATGAGGGCGGGGAGCCTTCATTCTCGGGCGCGTTCACAAGCCCAGCTATTGGTGTCTCCAAACGAAGGGGAGTGTTATCTGATTAACGCCTCCCCGGACCTGCGCACGCAGGTTCTTTTCACGCCAACGCTGGCTCCCGCACACCCTCCGCGACACACTCCAATCACTGCGATTTTGCTTACGAGTGCGGACGTGGATTCCGTCGCAGGATTGCTCCACCTCCGCGAATTCCAGCCCTTGCATATCTTTGCCACGCAGTCCGTGCGGCGCATCGTGTGTGAGGAGAATCGGATTTTTCGCGTCTTGGAGCGCTCAAATCCTCCTGTTGCCTGGCACGACGTTCCGCTCAACACCTGGTTTCCGCTTGGAACGGCTGAGTCTGCAACAGCGGAGCTTCCTTTCCGGTACCGCATGGTGCCGCTCGGCAGGACTTATCCCGACTATATTAGTGAAGACCTGCGCCGGTCGCTTCCTCCGGGCGAAGCTGTCGTCGGACTCGTGATGGCGCTCGGAAGCAGTCAGCTATTTTACGCCCCGGCACTTCCCGGAAATTCGGACGAATGGAAGCAGTGGGCGCAATCGAGCGATCTTTGCATGCTTGACGGAACTTTCTGGGACGAGAACGAATTGATTTCGGCAGGAGTTGGCACGAAAACTGCGCGGGAAATAGGGCACCTTCCGCTCTCCGGAGCGGGCGGCCTGCTAAAAGAGTTCAACCCTGCCAATCATGTCTCGCGGGTACTGATTCACATTAACAACACAAATCCTATTCTTGATGAACAAAGTCCCCAGCACCGGGAAGTGCGAGACGCTGGTTGGGAAATTGCGTATGATGGGATGGAGTTCGAGCTTTAATTTTGACATGAGAGACTCTCTACTCTCGAAATCAGATTTCATTGCCGGGTTTAACGCTATCGGTGAAGAGCGTTACCATCACAAGCATCCCTTCCATCTTTTGATGCATGAAGGCAAGCTCACTCGAGGGCAACTTCAAACCTGGGCCCTCAATCGATACTATTACCAGAGCCGTATCCCGATCAAAGATGCGGCCATTCTTGCGCGAAGCGAAGATCCGGATTTCCGCCGCACTTGGCGCAAACGCATTCTCGATCACGATGGTGACGGCACGAAGCCCGGAGGCATTGAAAAATGGCTTCGCCTGGTTGAGGCCACAGGCCTGTCACGAGAGGAAGCCATTTGCGGCGAAGGCATCTTGCCCGCCACACGTTACGCTGTGCAGGCGTACGTCGACTTTGTTTCCACGCGCCCGTTTCCCGAAGCGGTGGCCTCTTCTCTTACGGAACTTTTTTCCGGCAAGCTCATCGCCCTGCGTATCGATGCTCTGCGCAAACACTATCCGTGGCTTTCCAGCGGCCTCGACTATTTCACCGGCCGCCTGTCGCAGGCGCCGGAAGACTCCGACTTTGCTCTTGCATGGGTTGTGGAGCACGCGCACACGCGCGAAGAACAAGACAAAGCCTATGCCGCCTTGCGCGCCAAGTGCGACATTTTATGGGCGCAGCTCGATGCCTTGTACTTCGCCTACGTCAATCCCGGCTGGCCTCCGCCTGGCGCGTTCAAACCAACAGGTTCTGATCGGGAAGGGACCCGGGATGACGCCTGAACTCAACAGCCGCCCGTGCCTTGCCGTGGGTTGCCGCCTGAATGATAAGGGTCAGCCATCGCGCGTTTTGCACATGCCGGAACGGGCGCTCCGGTTGAACGGCCCAAGCCTTGAAATCATCGAGCGTTGCGACGGCAAACGCACCGTTAGGGAGATAATTTCCGAATTGCAAAAGCTGTACTCGAAGGCCGAGCCAAAGAAAGTCGAAGAAGACATTCTCGGCTACCTCGCGCGGCTCCACGACCAGCGGGCGCTTGATTTCAGTTCGGACAAGGCAGATAGGAGCACAGAAGCGCAATGATTTCCGCGGCTCAGACGCCGCTCGCCCTCATCGCCGAACTTACCCATCGGTGTCCCCTGCATTGTGTGTATTGTTCAAATCCGCTTGAATTGGGGCGTCGCGACGGCGAACTGACCACCGAAGTTTGGTCGCGCGTATTCCGCGAAGCAGCCGAAGCGGGCGTTCTTCAAGTTGATTTTACCGGCGGGGAGCCGTTGGCCCGTACCGATATTGTAGAACTTGTCCGGGCCGCCCGCGAGTCCGGACTTTACGTCAATCTCATTACCTCAGGGCTTCCCCTCGATGAAGTGCGGCTGGACGAACTCGTTCACGCTGGCCTCGATCACTTTCAACTCAGCTTTCAGGGGGCGCGGGAAGAATCCGCCAATGAGATCTCCGGCACCAAGGCCCACGCCCACAAACTTCGCGTACTCGACTGGCTCAAGACAAGCCGTCTGGCGTTGACGCTGAATTTCGTAATTCACCGCCGTAACATCGATCAGCTGGACGAGATGCTGGAACTGGGCGAATCCTCCTCCGCCAGCCGAATCGAATTCGCAAACGTCCAGTATTACGGCTGGGCTTTTGCAAACCGGGAGAATCTGCTTCCCACACGCGCCCAGCTCGATCGCTCCGTGGAAATCCTAAGGCCCGCCGCAGACCGCTTGCGCGGCAAAATTCAGATCGAATTCGTGGTCCCTGATTATTATGCCAAATACCCGAAGGCCTGCATGGGAGGATGGGGACAAAAATTTATGCTCGTCGCGCCGAACGGAGATGCGCTCCCGTGCCATGCGGCCCGAATTATTCCAGGCTTGCATTTCGACAACTTGAAAAACAGAAGTCTGCTTGAGATTTGGGAGAGATCGGAAGCATTCCAGAAATTCCGCGGTGAAGAATGGATGCCCGAGCCCTGCAAGAGCTGTGATCGCCGCGCGCGAGACTTTGGCGGCTGCCGCTGCCAGGCGTTGCTCCTGACCGGTGATGCGAAGGCGACCGATCCGGTGTGTTTCCTTGCCCCGCAGCGATCCAAAGTGGACGCCCTTCTTGCCGCTGTGAATGGGCACTCAGCGGAACCCGTTACAAAACCATCCTGGCTCTATCGTTCCAATCCTGCCTGAGGTTCGGGCGAGTCTGGCGCCGCACCCAACCTCATAGCGACGCGGAACACAAATACCAAACACCCAATCAGGCAGATCGCTCCAAAAGCCGAGAGCGCGTACGGCGCGCCGATCCTCTTCGCCACGCCGCCGGCAACCAAGCCTCCAATCGGCTGGACGCCCATGAACATGGTGGCGTATAACGCCATAACGCGACTGCGCAACTCATCGGGCACGCGGTCCTGGACAATCGTATTGGTGGCTGCCAGTTGCGACGTGGCCGAAAAACCGACGACGAGCAGCATCGCCGCTGAAAGCCAAAAGTTGCGCGACTGCGAAAACAGGATGAGTCCCAACGCGCAAGCCGTGGAAGTTGCGGCGATCCATTCCACCAGCGTCTTGAAGTCCGACCTCCCGGCGAAGTGCAATGCGCCAATCACCGCTCCAACCCCGGCGAAGCTCATCAGCAGGCCCAGCAGGTCGGGTCCGCCATGAAGGATGTCGCGAGCAAAGATGGGCATAAACATGGAATACTGCAGGCCAAACATGGTCATCAGGCTCAAGAGCAGTAATGTGGACCGAATCGGCCGGTCGCTCATCGCGAATCGAAACCCCTGAATGAAGTGTTGCAGCGGGGAACCCTTGCCCACGGGGACCTGGATCTTTTCGATCCGCATCATCAGCAAAGCAATGATCACAGCCAGAAAACTTACGCCATTCAAGAAGAAACACCAGCCCTCGCCGATCCAGCTGATGGCGAAGCCGGCTATGGCCGGCCCCACAACGCGCGCCGCGTTGAAGATGGATGAATTCAGCGCGATCGCGTTAGGCAGGTCATCTTTGCCCACCATTTGAACGAGGAACGCCTGGCGAATGGGGACATCGAACGAATTCACGATGCCGGCGAGAAACGCAATCAGAACAATTTCCCAGACACGCACGACGCCCAGCAGCGTGAGCGCCGCCAGCACAAACGCCAGGATCAATGCCGTGGTTTGCGTCCAGATTACGCCCCGGTGGCGGTTGTAACGGTCGCCCACATACCCGCCGATAGAGGCCAGGAAGAGAATCGGGATTTGGCTGCTGAAACCGAAAATGCCAAGCAGGACCGGCGAGTTCGTCATCTTGTAAACGAGCCAGAGTTGCGCGGTCGACTGCATCCATGTCCCGATGAGCGAGACCAGCTGGCCCGCGAAGAAGAGTTGAAAATTGCGGTGTTCTAGGGCGCGGAAGCGATTGGACACAACCAGGATGTTCCCACACTCGATGGACACACACAATCCACAGCGAATTTCTTTGCCCTCACGTGCCTACTCTCGCCGAGAGGGTCAAATCCAACAGGTAAGGAAGGGATTGCACTGCGTTACTTCGTCGACTTTGTTTGATTTTCATGATGCGTGCGTCGCGGCCAACCAAAAGCTCAAAGCGGAGCAAGGTCTGGCACGGCCTGAACAACAGGAACTGGAGGACACCAAGGGACATCTCGGCGCCGTTGAAGTCTGTTGCTCCCAACATGGCCAGTCGGATAGTTCGTCACTCACTCGCGACTAATCCAAATGATCCTGGTCGACGACGCTAAACTCTGTTATTGCCCTGTGCCGGACAAATACACCGTCTGGGGACTATTATTAGCGTCATCGTTTACCGTGATCCTGGCTGTTCTCGTTCCTACATCGCTGGGCGTAAAAGTCACCGCGAGCGTGCAGCTATTCCCGGACCCCAAGCTGCTCGAGGAGAGAGGACAGGTGTTCGTGGCAGCGAAGGCGAAGTCGCTGGCATTGGTTCCCGTGATCTTAATGCTGGAAATATTGTGAGAAGCGCTGTCATTGTTGGTGAGCGTCGTCGCCATGAAAGTGCTCGTGGTTTCCTGGTTTTGTGGCCCGAAGTCCAGGCTGCTAGGCGATACGCTCATCGGAGCAACGGTCGGGACGACACCAGCCCCGGAGCTGAAGTAGCCTGTATAGTTCGTCAATCCGCCACCAGTGGCACCGAAAATTACTGATGCTTTGTAAGTTTCGGGCGTGCCGGCCGGATCGGTGCCATACGCGTCAGCCGATCCGTCTTCAGCGTTAACGCCCAGTACGTTGCCGGTGCTCGTAGTGTTGTAACAAGTGTTGCTGCTGTTGCTGTTTTGGAAGGCATAGCAATTGTTAAAGGAGGTATAGACGGCTGCCCCCCACTGCCACTGCAATGTGACTCCGGGGGTGTCGGTCGAGAACGAGGCCGACCACTTCACGTTTTGGATCCCACCTGGGAACCCACCCACTGGCACTGGCACCGCAACTCCGGAAACGAACGTATTGCCCGTCAGGCTCGATTTAGGTACGGATGTACTCCACCTGTTACTTGTTGTGCTGAATGTCGTCCCGAGACCGCCGCTCGAGTTGAAAGTAATGACAGCATTGGGTACTGGCAAGTTGTAAGTTAAAGAGCCTGCCGTGAAACTGATAGTCGAGTTAGTCAAATACAGCTTGACCTGCCCAGAGGAGGGGAGCCCTGCGACATTGTTAACCACGGCGTCGAACCAGATGAAGTTCCCTGCCTGGATGCTGGGAAGACTCGTGTCGTAGTGGATTGCAGCGTTGCCGCTGTTCGTGAGCGTGCTCGCAATAATGGAGCCGAAGAAGTCGGAGTTGCCGCTCATGTTGACGAGCGCATTGGGCGCGTAAACCGTGGCATAGCTGCCCGCCCCGCCCGAAAGATTCACTCCGCGGGAACCGGCATATGTGATCTGGAGGTTGGCGGGAATTCCGCTCGGGTTCTGAATGCTTCCACCAGTCGCGTCCAGGACCGGATTCCCCCCGCTGAGCGTAGCGCCGGCAAGATTCACAACGACGGGTCCCGAATCCACGTAGAGAATGCTTTGGCCGCTGAGCGTCAGACTGTTGATGTTATATGTCCCCGTGCTGAAGTGCGCGGTTGTGCCCCCACTGAGGCTTAAGTTCCCGTACTGTCCGGGGACCAGGCTGACTGTCTTGGACCCAGTGTTTGTGCAACCGGATATTGAACCGCAGGAACCGGAGATATTTTCCGTGGTCGTGGGCGGAGCCGGATTAGGCGCGGGAGGAGTTGGATAGGTCATGGGCCCGTTGAGCGGCACCATCCCGCCCTTCACCTGCGCTCCGCCGCTGGTCGTGAGGCCGGCGTACGACGTCTTGCTGCAATTTCCGGTGGTCATCGAGTCTACAGCTGCCGACCCGTAGATTGTGCTGTTGCCACTGAGAGTTACGTTCCCGTTAGTGCCAACATTTCCGCCGCTAAGAACGTGGGATGTGCTGTACCCGCCCGGGACTGAGGAGTTGAAGCTATCGACGCTGCCGTTTCCGCTCCCAGTGATACTGCCGCAGCCGTTTGCCGTGGCGAAGATGGCGTCGGTATAGAGCGAGCTGCCCGAAATCGTACTCAGTCCGGAGCCCGTCAGCGAGACAATTTGCTGGGCGTTAGTCGCGTCGTCGTCATTGTCGGTTATCTGTAAACTCGCGGTGCGGATGCCGGTGTCCACCGGTGTAAACGTCACAGTAATCATGCAGCTCTTCGAAGCCGCCAAGGTTGAGCCACAGTTGTTCGTCTGAGCGAAGTCAGTGCTCGATTGAATAATGGAAATTCCGTTGACGCTTATGTTCAGCGGTGCGTCGCCGATATTCGAAAGCGTAACAGTTGCTGGATTGCTTTTGGTATTCACATTCTGGTTGCCGAACGAAACCGACAGCGGAGTCAGGCTGACGTTAGGAGCAGGTTGCACTGTCTGTGTGACCACCGGTGAAGTGCTGTTGATGAAATTGCTGTCCCCACCGTATACCGCCGTAATGCTGTCCGGTCCGCTGTCAGGCAGACTGGAAGTACTGAACGTCGCTTGGTCCGGGCACGGTCCCGGACTGCACAAAGCCGGGCTCAATGCCCCCGTCCCGATCATCGATGCGTTGTTGTAGAAGGTCACGGTCCCGGTAGGCGTCGTTCCCCCGAACTGCGGTGTTACCGTGGCCGTGAAGGTTACCAATTGCATGAACGTCGACGGATTCACCGAGGAAGTTACCGCTGTTGTAGTGGTGGCCTGCAAGACCGTCACAAAGCCCGCCGAGTAGCTGATGGAGTAATTGCTGTCTGCCCCTCCTGAGCACATGCTCACATACGGATTCCCGATTACCGGGCTCAAGCTCGTCGCGGTCGTCATGCAAATCGGCTGCGTCGTCAGGCTTGCCGCCGTGTCGCCATTCACGAACACGTTGTAGCTGGGTGTGATGGGCGGCACGGGCCCACCGTAAATCAATGTCGGACTGCTGGCCGTAATCATCAACGGTGCCGGGTTGATGGTGAAGCTCGCGCCGGTATTTGTGATCGAGTAGTTGCTCAACACTGCGGTCGGATTAAGGGTCGCGGTGATGTGATACGGCCCGCGCAGCGCGGTCTCACCCGCTGCGCGGCTGTAACTTGCCGTCACGTTGTCCGCGGTCACGAAATTCGTGCCGCTCCCAGTAGTCAGCGGCGCCGGGTCCGCACTGCCATACGTCTTGCTGTTGGCGTTTGTCGTCCAGGTTGCTGGTCTCGCGTTGATCGTGAAGCTCGCCCCTGCGTTGGTGATGATGTAGTTGCTCAATGCGCCCGCTGGTGACAGTGTCGTGGTGATCTGATAGGGTCCGCCCAACACCGTCTCGCCCGCTCCGCGGCTGTAGCTTGCAGTTACTCCATCGGCCGCCACGAAGTTCGTGCCGTTCCCGGTGGTCAGCGGGTTTGGATCGGCATCCCCATAAGTCTTGCTGTTGGCGTTCGTCGT
>Ga0210396_10001178_pt1 | contig 29336 bp, 32 predicted proteins | sample IncBWH17OmetaG_FD_155466 | JGI IMG/M metagenome (GOLD analysis project Ga0210396, IMG submission 155466) | Forest soil microbial communities from Barre Woods Harvard Forest LTER site, Petersham, Massachusetts, United States - Inc-BW-H-17-O ...
TCTCGGTGAGTCGGCCGTAGTAGATGCCGCGGGCGTCCGGAGCGATGATGCCCTGGTGAATGGGCACTGCCCGGTTCGGCGCCACCGCCCTCAGGTAGTCGACTGCCTCGGAAATTTTCATCCACGGCGCCGCCGCCGGAGCGGCCAAGACGTCTATCGGCTCGTCCGGGACGAACAGCGCATCGCCGGGGTGCATGAACCGGGCGGGATGCTCGCCGTCACCGACCAGGTACGAGATGTTGTTGATCACTGGGATTTCCGGGTGTATCACGGCATGTCGGCCACCGAGTGCGCGGATGGTCAGGTCGCCGACCGAGAGCTCGTCGCCGACCTGCACCGGCTGGCACGGCACATCAAGCTGCTCGGCGGTCTGCGGATCCGCGTAGAGCGCCGCCTGTGGATTGGCGTCGAGTAACGCGGGCAACCGGGCGGTATCGACGTGATCGGGATGTTGATGAGTGATAACGATGGCCGACAGGCCGGTGATGCCCTCGAAACCATGCGAGAAATTTCCGGGGTCGAACAACAGGGCGGTGTGGCCGAAATCGGCGAGTAGACAGGAATGGCCAAAATGCGTGAGTTGCATGTCTACGATTGTGCGCTCATGGGGTGCCTGGCATGCGCCTAGTTCTGGCGACGATGCTGATCGCAAGCGGCGTGGCCGTCGGGTGCGTGTCGCCGGCCGCCGCCCACGCGGACCCGGAGACCTGCCCGCCGGTGTGCGACCGGATTCCGGACACGGCATGGATCCTGCCCAACGGGATACCGCTGAACTCGACATACCGCTGGCCGTCGCTGGGCGGGGTGGCGGTGCCGATGACGGGGACTGCGACGCCGCGGTTCCGATTCGAGGAGGTGTGCGCGACTCCCGCCTTTCCGCAGGACACCCGCAACTCGGCAGTGGCCAGCCGGGCGGTGGTGGCCAACGCCGGAAGTCAATGGCAGTTGCAGGCCCAAGTCCTGCATTGGCGCGGAGACACCGCGCGCGGCGGTCAAAACGCGTCATCGGTGTTCGATGTCGCCGCAGCCGCGCTGCGCGGTTGCCAACTGGGAGCGGCGGCAGAGTCGCCATCGGTCACCACCGACGAGCCCAATCGGCTGGCCGCGGTGATCAATGGACCGGTGATCACGCATACCTACCTCGTCGCCCACCCCGAAAACAGCACCATCAGCGAACTGACGCTGTGGTCTTCGGACCCACCGCAGGTGCCCTGGCCGGTGATCTCTGACGCCCAAGTTCTGGACGCCATCGCGTCGCCGGTTTGCGCGGCCTACATCGGCTCGTGCTAGTAAGACGTCCCCGGTGTCGACCGGTAGAGTTGGCGTCGAGCAAACCGAACCAGTAGGAGGAGCGCGGGTGGCCCGGGTGGTTGTGCACGTGATGCCCAAGGCCGAGATTCTCGACCCGCAGGGTCAGGCGATCGTCGGCGCATTGGGGAGGCTTGGGCATGCCGGTATCTCAGATGTGCGGCAGGGCAAGCGGTTTGAACTCGAAGTCGACGACAGTGTCGACGATTCGGCACTTGCCGAGATCGCCGAGTCGCTGTTGGCGAACACAGTGATCGAAGACTGGACAGTAAGCCGGGAAGCGCAGTGACGGCCCGTATCGGCGTGATCACCTTTCCCGGGACGCTCGATGACGTGGACGCCGCTCGGGCGGTGCGTGTCGTCGGCGCCGAGCCCATCAGCCTGTGGCATGCCGACGCCGACCTCAAGGGTGTTGAGGCGGTGGTGGTGCCGGGCGGTTTCTCCTATGGCGACTATCTTCGGGCCGGCGCGATCGCGAGGTTCGCTCCGGTGATGGGTGAAGTCGTCGCTGCTGCCGGCCGAGGTTTGCCGGTTTTAGGGATTTGCAACGGGTTTCAGGTCCTATGCGAGGCCGGGCTGCTGCCCGGCGCGCTGACCCGAAACGCCGGACTACATTTCGTGTGCCGCGATGTGTGGCTGCGGGTGACGTCGACGGCGACGGCGTGGACGTCGCGGTTCGAGCCGAACGCCGACCTGCTGATCCCGTTGAAGTCGGGGGAGGGGCGCTTCGTGGCCTCCGCCGACGTGCTTGACGAGCTGGAAGGTGAAGGCCGAGTTGTGTTCCGCTACCACGACAACCCGAACGGCTCGCTGTCCGACATTGCTGGCATCAGCTCAGCCAACGGCCGCGTGCTCGGGCTGATGCCGCACCCCGAGCACGCCATCGAGGCGTTGACTGGGCCGTCCGACGACGGGCTCGGTCTGTTCTATTCGGCGCTGGACGCTGTTCTGGCCGCGTAATAGCGGGTGGGGGTCAGCGCAACGCGTGCTCAGCCACCAGATCCGGCACGCGGCTTTGCTCTGAAAGACCTGCAGCACTGCGTAATTCGCCAAAGGCCTCGACGAATGCATCAGTCGCTTCATGCGGATCATCGAAGGTCTGGTCGTCGGTGAGCACCGCCACGCCGAGTTGGTCGACGTAGCTCCACACGGTGATGTTGACCGGGGCACCGGGGGAGAGCACGCCGGTCGAGTAGATCTCGCTGACCGGCGCGCCGCCGAAGTGTCCGCGCTGGCGCGGCCCGGCCACGCTGGAGACGGCCACATTCATCATCTTGTTCGGTGCGTCGCGATGACCCAGCCACCGAAATGCCGCGGGGGCGATCGCCGTCGGCAAATAGGCCATCAGTTGGCCGTAGAGGCGTGGGCCGAGGATTTCGTGGTCTTCCTTGGCGATCTTGGTCGCCAGTGCCACCAGCCGCGCCCGCTCGGCGGGGTCGGCGACGTGCACCGGCAACGAAATGGACAGACCGCTGATCTCGTTGCCGGTGACGCGGTCCGACTTGTCGGTGGCGGTCGGCACCGACGCGATGATCGGTCGATCGGCTTTGCCGTCGTAGCCTAACAACAGCTTTCGCAAGCCACCCGCCGCTGTCGCCAGCACCAGGTCGTTGATCGTGATGCCCAACGCCTTGGCGGTCGTTTTGACATCGGCTAGCCGCAGTGCGGCGGTGGCGAATCGCCGCTGCGGAGATACCACGTGATTGAGGAAGGTCGGGGGCGCGTCGAATGCGTCGGCCAGATCCGGGTGGTCGCCGCGTTCTTTGGACCGTCGGCGCACCCGGGTGAACCCTAGCGTGGCATCTCGCAGCAGCCCGGGTAGCTCGGCGACTTGCCGGATGTGGTCGCGTCCGGCGGCGCGCAGCAGACCAGCCGTTGTCGGTGTCACCTCGGCACCGTCGTCGTCGCGCTCATCGGCCCGCCCATCCTCGAGGTCCATCGCACGTGCCAACAGATTCACCGACGCGACACCGTCGGCCAGCGCGTGATGAACCTTGCCGATCAACGCGAACCGACCCCCGGCCAGGCCCTCGGCGAAGTGAAACTCCCAGAGCGGGCGGCTACGGTCCAGCGGCGTGGAGGCCACCTCGCCGATGACCCGGTCGAGCTCTCGGCGGCCGCCCGGCGCCGGGACCTGCACTCGCCGGACGTGGTAAGCCAGGTCGACCGCGCAGTTCTCCAACCACATCGGGTGATGCAGCCGCCAAGGGATATCGACGAGTTTGTAACGCAGCGGGTCCAGTAGGTGTAGCCGGCGGTGCAGGTGGCGCCGAAAGGCCTCGTAGTTGAACTCGCCGTCGAAATCGGCGGCGTCGATGATCGCCACCTTCAACGTGTGTGTGTGCAGGTTCGGCGTCTCGCTGTAGAGCAGCATGGCGTCCATACCGTTGAGTCTTTTCACGCCCCACCTGCCTTTTGCAGCCTCGCGCTATGACCCGCCGACAGGTCCATGCAAGCACCTATGTGATCGGGTTTTCGTCGCATTCGCCGATTCGGAGTTCCGCAGTTCAGACGTCGCCGGGAGCATGCAGCATCGCCTGCAGTTCGCGGCGCGCGATCTTGCCGGTGCCGCCCCGCGGCAGCTCGCCAAGCAGCACGATCTCGCGCGGGACCTTGTAGTTGGCCAGGTTGTCGCGAACATGCAGACGCAATGTCTCCGGGCTGGCCGAGGCGCCGTCACGCAACACCACGAACGCGGCCAGGCGTTGCCCGTACTGTTCGTCGTCGACGCCGAGCACCACCGTCTCGGCGACGTCGGGATGCCGCGCCAAGACCTTCTCGACCTCGATTGGGTACACATTCTCTCCGCCGGAGACGATCATCTCGTCGTCGCGTCCCACCACGAACAACCGTCCGGCGTCGAGGAACCCGACGTCGCCCGACGCCATGAAGCCGTCGCGAAAGGTTTTGCCCGCCCCGGTGGTGTATCCGTCGAACAGGGTCAGACTGCGCACGAAGATCGAACCGGTCTGGCCGGCCGCCAACTCGGCGCCTGTTTCGTCCAGGATGCGAATCTGCGTGCCCTGCACCGGCTTTCCGGCGGTGTCGGGCGCGACGCGCAAGTCGCTCGGCGTCGCGGTGGCCACCATCCCGGCCTCGGTGGCGTTGTAGTTGTTGTAGATCACATCGCCGAACCGGTCCATGAACGCCACCACCACGTCAGGACGCATTCGCGAGCCGGAGGCCGCCGCGAATCGCAGCGACCGGCATGGGTACCGATCGAGCACCTTGTCGGGCAGCTCCATGATCCGGTCGAACATCACCGGCACTACGACGAGCCCGCTTGCATGGTGGCGGTGGAGAAGTTGCAAGGTTGCCTCGGGGTCGAATTTGCGCCGCGTGACGATCGTGCACGCCATCAGCGCCGAAAAGACCAGCTGGGAAAAGCCCCACGCGTGAAACATCGGCGCCATGATCACGGTCGCCTGTTCGGCCCGCCACGGTATGCGGTCGAGCACGGCTTTCAGTTCGTTGGGACCTCCACCCGATGACGGCTGCGCACCTTTGGGTGTGCCGGTGGTGCCGGAGGTCAGCAGGATCAGCCTGCTCTTGCGATCGGCCGGCCGCGGCCGCTGTCCGGCGTGGGTGTCGGCCAACCTATCGATGCTGAGATCTATTGTGGGGGAGGGCAGTTCGATCCAGCTGAGGATGCGAGTGGTGTGTGGCGCTTCGGCGAGTGCGCGGTCGACGGTGGCGGTGAACTCTTGGTCGTAGATCACCGCGTCCACGCCCTCGCGCGCGACCACCTCGGCCAGCGCGGGTCCGGCAAACGAGGTGTTCAACAAGAGCACGTCGGCGCCCACGCGGTAGGCAGCAACCAGTGCGGCGACGAAACCCCGGTGATTGCGACACATGATCCCGATCAGGGTTGGCGTTCCGCCGGGCAGCGCCTGCAACGCCGCGGCGAACGCATCGCAACGCTCGTGCAACTGCCGCCAGGTCAACGTGCCCAGCTCGTCGACCAGCCCCGGCCGGTCGGGGCACCGTTGCGCCGCAGCTGCAAAACCTAGGGTGGGCGTCGTGCCCTCGCGGCGCATCGCGGCGCCCATGCGCAGGTATCGGTCGGGCCGCATCGGCGCGATCAGCCGTGCCCGCAGCAGGGTTTGCAGCAGTCCTCTTGCATCGGTAGCCCCGGGCATCGGTCAGCCCAACACAGGGAACCGCCGCCGGCGGGCCAGGCGGTTGAGCGCGGTCTGCATTACCGAGCGGACGTGCGCGTCGACCTCCTCGATGTCGGGGTCGTCCCCGAAACGGGCTACGACGTCGATCGGCTCGAGGACCTCGGTGACGATCTTGGCGGGCAGCGGCAGGTTCGGCGGGAAGATGACGCTCAGACCAAACGGAAACCCGAAGCTCACCGGGAGAATGTCCATCCGCGCTTTGGTGAGACCCAGCCTGCGGGCCAGCCAGTTGCCTCGCGTCAAGAACAGCTGGGTTTCCTGCCCACCTATCGACACGGTCGGCACAATCGGCACACCGGCTTCGACGGCGGTTCGCACGTAGCCGGTGCGGCCGTTGAAGTCGATGGTGTTTTCGCTCAGCGTGGGGCGGTAGGAGTCATAGTCACCACCGGGGAACACCAGCACCACCGCACCCGTGTGCAATGCCTTGGCGGCGTTTTCCCGACTCGCCTCGATGACTCCGAGACGGCGCAGCCAGCCGTCGAGTGGGCCCATGAAAATGCCGTAATGGCCAAGGGTATAGACCGGGCGGTCGTAACCGAAAGCGTTGTAGAACGCCGGCGAAAAGATGAATACGTCCGGAGTCAACATTCCCCCGGAGTGGTTGGACACCACTAGAACTCCACCGGTCGACGGGATGTTGTCGATATCTCGGACTTCGGCGCGATGCCATCGCTTGATCAGCGGTCCGACAGCGTCGGCGATCTGCTTGGTGAACGAAGGATCCCACTTGGCGATCTCTTCTTTCTCGGCCGCCGTGTCGCTCATCTTTCCCCGCTGTCATGTCGATGCGATCGATTGCCAGTCCGACGCGAGCCCCCGCCGCACGTCTACCAGCGTATATGGTACTCTCTTTTTAAGAGAATGTCATATCCGAACATTGTCGGGCAAGCACCCGGTTGCCGCGGATGAATCGCACCCAGGGGAAAATGGCTGAGAAGGTCCTTGTCACAGGCGGTTTCGGGCTGGTCGGGTCCCAGACCGTGCGCAGGCTGGTCGCCGACGGGCATCGCGTGGTCTGCACCGATCTCGGCACTGACGCTCAGCGCAAGGCGGCCGGATTGCTGCCTTCCGGAGCCGAGGCGAGATGGGCGGACCTGACCGACCCGCGTGAGGTGGAGCTACTGGTCACCGAGGTGTCACCGACGGTGATCATCCACCTGGCTGCGCTGATCATCCCGGCGATCTATCGCCACCCAGAATTGGGACGGCGCGTCAACGTCGATGCGACGGTGGCACTGCTGCGCGCCGCGGAATCAAATACCCGCCCTCCCCGCTTCGTCCAGGCCTCCAGCAACGCCGTGTATGGCGCTCGCAACCCGCATCGGCACCACGAGCGGGTCCGGGTGGATTCCCCGCTGAACGCGTCGGACCTCTACGGAGCGCATAAGGTCCAGGCCGAGGCCCATGTCCGCTCTTCGAGTTTGGACTGGGTGATCCTGCGCCTCGGCGGAGTGATCAGCGTCGAGCCGGGTGCCATGCCCTTCACGGTGGACGCGCTGTTCTTCGAAAGCGCGCTGCCGACCGATGGGCGCCTGCACACCGTCGACGTCCGAGACGTCGCCGCCGCGTTTGCGGCCGCGGCCACGGCAGACGTGGCGGGTGAAACCCTGCTGATCGCCGGTGACGACTCGCACCTGCTACGCCAGATCGACATCGGCCCGGCGCTGGCCGCGGCAAGGGGGCTGCCGAACGTCCTACCCACCGGCCGGCCCGGCGACCCGGACAGCGACGAAAACTGGTTCGTGACCGACTGGATGGACACCGCCCGCGCCCAGCAGATGCTGACCTTCCAGCACCACGCCTGGCCGGACATGCTCGCCGAGATGCGCGCCGCCGCCGGCTGGCGGCGCTACCCGATGCGGCTGCTGGCCCCGGTCGTCCGGCAGCTGCTCAGCCGTCAGTCCGCGTATCGGCACGCGCCGTGCCGCTACGCCGATCCGTGGGGCGCCATTCGGGGCAAGCTTGGCGACCCGGGGCCGGACACCAACGGTCACGAATCCCGGTAGGCCTCAAGAAGTCTCAGCCATACTTCGCTGATCGTGGGGAAGCACGGCACGGCGTGCCACAACCGGTCGATGGGCACCCGACCGGCGACGGCGACGGTGGCCGAGTGCAGCAGCTCGGAGACGCCCGGGCCGACGAACGTCACCCCGAGCAGGTAACCGTGGTCGACGTCGACCACCATGCGCGCCCGACCGGTGTAGCCGTCCGCGTAGAGCTTGGCTCCCATCACGACGTCGCCGATTTCGACGTCTACCGCACGCACGCGGTGACCGGCCTGCTCGGCCTGGTCGGCCGACAGTCCGACGGCGGCGGCTTCCGGTTCGGTGAAGAAAACCTGTGGCACCGCATAATGGTCGGCGGTGGCCGCATGCGCGCCCCACGGCGCGGTGTCCAACCGATGCCCTGCCGCCCGGGCCGCGATCGCCGCCCCGGCGATCCGCGCCTGGTACTTGCCCTCGTGGGTCAGCAGCGCCCGATGGTTGGCGTCACCGGCCGCATAGAGCCAGCCGTCGTCGACGGCACGCACACGACAGGTGTCATCGACGTCGAGCCAACCGCCGGCGGTGAGTCCCACTGTGTTTAAACCGATGTCGTCGGTCAGCGGTGCTCGGCCGGTCGCGAACAGCACCTCGTCGACCACCAGTTCGCTCCCGTCGCTCAATTCCAGCGTGACCGGGCCTTCGGCGTCGGGTCGGCGCAGCTTGGTCACCGACACACCCACGCGTACAACAACACCCGACTCCCCAAGCCCGCGCTCGACAAGCTCGCCGACGAACGGCTCCATCCGGGGCAGCAGACCAGATCCACGCGCCAGCAGGGTCACTGAGGCACCCAAACCATGCCAGGCGGTGGCCATTTCGACGCCGACGCCGCCCGCGCCGACGACGGCGAGGCGGTTCGGCACCGCGCTGCTGTCGGTGGCTTTGCGGTTGGTCCAAGGTCGGGCTTCGGCAACGCCCGGCACATCCGGAAGCGCGGCGCGGCTTCCGATGCAGATGACGACGGCGTGCCGGGCGTTGAGCGCTGACACGTCGCCGCCGGCCGCGGTGACCGTCACGCGGCGGGGCCCGTCCAATCGTGCATGGCCGCGCACCAGGGTGGCCCCGATTCCGGCTACCCAGTCCGCCTGACCGGCGTCGTCCCAGTTGGTGACGTAGCGGTCCCGGCGGCCGAAGACGCCGACGGGGTTGATCGAACCGTTGACCGCTTCGCGGGCGCCGTCGACGCGGTCGGCATCGGCGACGGCGATGACCGGTCGCAGCATCGCCTTGCTGGGCACGCATCCCCAGTAGGAACATTCACCGCCGACCAGCTCACGTTCGACGATCACGACACTGAGCCCCGCCGCCCGTGTGCGCTCGGCGGCGGTCTGTCCGACCGGTCCGGCACCCAGCACGATTACGTCGTAAGTATGTTCGGCTGCTGTCACTTTCGACTCTTCCCTCTCTACCGCTCAGGCGGCGTTATTCGCGCCACGGGCTGGGGCGTAGTTTGGAAGCCTACTGGCACGAGCGTTGAATGGGTCATGCGACCCATAACTGTGTCGCCTACCGAAGAAGGGCACATCGCCGTGAGTTTCCGCGACCTTCATTACGCCGACGAGCCATTGCTGCTGCCGAATGTATGGGATGTCTCTTCCGCGCTGGCCTTCTTCGACGCGGGGTATCGCGCGATCGGCACCACCAGCTTCGGGGTGGCCGCCAGCGCCGGGCATCCCGACGGCGCGCGGTCAAGCAAGGCGCCGACGGGCGTTTTGGTCCGAGCGCTTCGGAAATTGCCGATCTACGTCTCCGCCGACATCGAGGACGGTTACCACGAGGATCCCGACGCGGTGGCCGGATACGTATGCGACCTTGGTGCCGACGGCATCAATATCGAGGACAGCACGGACGAGAAACTAATCAGCCCGCAGATCCATGCCGCGAAAGTGTCTGCAATCAAGGAGCGTTCACCCGAGGTCTTTGTCAACGCCAGAATCGACACCTATTGGCTCAATCAGGACGCGAACGTCTCGGCCACCCTGGAACGAGCCGAGGCCTATGTGCAGGCGGGAGCCGACGGCATCTTCGTCCCGGGCGCGTCGGACGTGTCCGATTTACGACAGCTCACGGCGAACATTCCGGTTCCCGTCAATGTGCTGGTGGTGCCGGGTCTGAGCCTCGCCGAGTTGGCCGACCTGGGCATACGTCGAGTCAGCACCGGCTCCCTGCCGTATCGCGCCGCCATCGATGCCGCGGTGCAGGTCGCGCAAAACCTCCGCGACGGTGTGCCTCCGCCTGCGGCCACCGCGTATCCGGTGATGCAAACTCGCCTGGTCGAATTCGACCGGATGAGCCACACTGGTGGCTCTCGATTCTGAGGCAGGTTGGCCGAACGGTCAGGCTGCCGACATGCCACCGTCGACTTCGAATACCGTGCCGGAGATGTAGGAGGCTTCGGGAGACGAAATGAACACAATGGCGTTCGCGATTTCGTCAGGATTTCCCCTGCGAAGCAACGGCACGGTCGCTATCAGCGCGTCGTTGCCTTCTGCGGTGCCGGTGAAGCGGTCGAGCATGCGGGTGTCCACCGGCCCCGGCCCGACTGCGTTCACCCGAATACCCGAATTCCCCTGCTCGAGCGCGACCGTCTTGGTCAGACCCTCCACGGCGAACTTGCTGCTTACATAGGCCGCCGCGCCGGCGGCCGCCTTGTGTCCGTAGGTCGAGGCGATGTTGACAATGCTGCCACTGCCTTGGCCGGCCATCGCGGCCAGTTCGTACTTCATGCTCAGGAATACGCCGACAACATTGGTGTCGTGGACGGCCTTGAAGTTTTCGACGGTGGCGTCCTGGACAGGGCCGGTCTCGCCTTCGAAGCCGGCGTTATTGACGGCAACGTCGAGACGGCCAAATCTCGCGACTGCTTGGTCGACCAGGCTGCGCACGTCGTCCTCCTTCGTGACGTCGGCCCGAACGAATTCTGCGTCGGCTCCAAGCGCTTTCAATTCCGCGACAAGGGCTTGCCCTTGGTCGTCGTGGCGGCCGGATACGACCACATTGGCGCCTTTACCGGCGAATGCCACAGCAGTGGCGCGGCCGATGCCGGTGAGGGCGCCGGTAATGAGAACAACCTGTGGAGTCATCTGTTTCCTTCGGATAGACGGGGGACATCCACCGGTGCAAACGGATGGCCGCCGGCGTTTAATCCCCGGCACCCTCGAGATTGAGCAGGGTCCGTTTGGCGGCTGGCCCACCGCGGTAGCCGCCCAAGGTGCCGTCGGCGCGGACGACCCGATGGCAAGGCACCACCACCGGGATGGGATTCGTTGCGCAGGTCGTCCCGACGGCGCGAACGGCCTTAGGCGAACCTGAGAGTCGCGCCAGGGTGCCGTAGCTGGCGGTGGTGCCGTAGCCGATGTCGACCGCAAGGTGGCTCAGAACCACTCGCCGAAATCCTTTGGAGAGCTGCCAATCCAGCGGGACATCGAAGGTGTGGCGGCGCCCGGAAAAGTACTCTGCCAGTTGGCTCGCGATGCCATCCAACCGCTTGGGGGCGTGCAGCAATCGGGAACTGATGCGGTCGGAAAGGTTCTGCAACACCCCGTCATGTCCTTCGCTGCTGAACGCCACGCGCACCAGCCCCATCGGTGTCGCGGCGATCAGCAGCGAGCCGACGGGAGAGTCGACCGTCCGGTAGGCGACGTCGAGAAGGTTGTCGTTGTCGGCGGTCGCTGCCAGCCGGGCGTGCAGGCGGGCGATGTCGTCGTCATCGACCGGGTAGAGCGCGGCGAGGTCAATTGCGGTCATTGGTGGACTCCGTTTTGGGCGATGGGTCAACACGGTTGTGCGCGTAGGTGCGTCGTAGCGTGGCGATGCCGTCGGCGGCTGCGCGCCGGGCGGCCGCGGCGCTGCTGTCGAGTAGCGCGGCGATTTCGGCATAGGGCAGGCCGGCCAGGTAGTGGTAGGCCACCGCCTGACGTTGTTTGGTGGGCAACGCCGCAACCGCCTCGGTCAGGTCCCGGTGACATCCGTTGGCGTGATCGGGCGACGGCGTCTCCGGCGTGTCCGGGATCGGTATCGCCCGCCGTGATGTGGCGCGATGGACATCGATCGTCTTGCGGTGAGCGATGGTGACCAGCCACGCCTCGAGGTTCGCGTCGGCCGGTAGCTCGGGGTAGGCCTTCATCGCCGCCAGGAAGGTGTCGGACCAGGCGTCGTCAGCATCGGCGTGGCCGAGGACCGCGCGGACCACCCGCAGCACGGTGGCACCGTGCTGCGCGACGACCTGCTCGAATGGCGGCTTCATCCCGTTGGTTGATCGCGTGGCCGCTACCACAGCGTTTGCGGTGAGGCCGGTATCGCATTCTCCAGTTCGAGCAAGTATCGCTTGCGGTCCAGGCCGCCGGCGTATCCGGTGAGTTTCCCGGTGGATCCGACCACTCGATGGCAGGCGATGAGGATCGACAGCGGATTGTCGCCGACAAATCCGCCGATGTCGCGCGGGTCGACGCCGGCACCAACTTTGCGTGCCAACTCACCGTAGGTGGTGGTCTGGCCGTACGGGATTTCAGCGAGTAGCCGCCAGACCTGGCGCGCCGTGTCGCTGCCGCGCGGGTTGAGCGGCAGATCGAAATCCTCGCGCTCGCCGGCGAAGTACTCGCGGAGCTGGATGACGGCCTCATCGAAGCCGTGATCGTCGCTCGCTGCGACTCGCGGCCCGAACGAGTTGCGGTCTGGGCGGGTCCAGTGGCCGGGGTAATACAGGCCGGTCAGACCTTCGTCGTCGCGCACCAGTGTCAACGGTCCGATTGGTGAGTCGACGACGACGTGTCGAGTCGAAGTCGTGGGGGCTGCGGTGGACATGAGGGCTCCTGGAAGTCGTCGCTAGTGCTATCTACTTGGTAGACGTCTGGTGCGCCGGGTTTGTGAGGTTGGCCGAAGCGTCAGGATCACGACGCGCAAAGTTGCTGCGCGAACTCGCGCAGATCACGCGCGACGAGCGCCGGCTGTGGCAGATCGGGGATCGGTAGCGGTGCATTGCCGGGGCGGGTGATCAGTGCACCGCTCAATCCGGCACATTGCGCGCCGACGGTGTCCCAGACGTGGGCGGCGACCATCATGCAGTCTTCGGGAGCGACCGTGAGTTCCTCGCATACGTACCGGTACACGGTCGGGACGGGTTTAAACGCGCGGCATGCCTCGACACTGAAAGTTCGCTCGAAGAAGTGTGCCAGCCGGGCGTGTTCGAGCGGACTCGGCCCGTCGGGGTTGGGTGGCGAATTCGTCAGCGTCACGAGGCGAAAGCCGTTGTCGCGCAGCATGGTCAGCGCGTCTGCCACGTCCGGGTGGGCCGGCATCGTCAGCATGCCGTGTTTCACGCTTCGCAGGTCGTCATCGGTGATCTGCACGCCGTGGATGTCCGCGAGCATCGGCAGCAGCCCCTGGCCCAGGGTGAAGTAGTCGATGTAGCGCCCCGACAGCGTTGCCGTCATCGAGTACATGACGAGCTGGTTGAACCACTCCCGCATGACCCGCGGATCACCGAAGATTTGCTCGAAAAGTGGCGCCATGGCTTCGATATCGATGAGCGTTTCGTTCACGTCGAACACCAGAACAGCTGGAGCAACAGTCATCGTTCTATCATCCGATACGACGCGGTTCTCGTGGCTGAGCTCATTCCATGACGACGACCATTTTGCCGCCGGCTTCACCGGCTTCCATGACGCGGTGCGCTTCGCGGATCTGGTCGAAGGAGAAGACGCGTTCCGGTGCCGCTTCGAGTCGCCCCGCGGCCACCTGCGCTGCGATGTCTTGCAGCGGAACGTCGGACAGCGGGAACCCGGGGCTGCCAAACACAAAGCTACCGAAGAAGGACCAGTTCACCCCGCTGGCCATGCGCAGCAGCGGGTTGAAGTCGCCGATCGGGTCCAGGCCGCCCAGCCATCCAGCCAGGCAGGCGGTGCCGTCGCGACGAAGCATGTCCAGCGAGTCCAAGATCGTGCTGTTGCCGACCAAGTCGAGCACCGCATCGATCTGCTTGGCTTCCGCGATGCTGGCAGCCAGTGTTCGCGATTCCAGCTCCACCCGCGCGGCGCCGAGCGCCTCCAGCATGCCGAAACGCTCGCGCCTGCGTGCGGTGGCTATCACGCGTGCACCGGCCGCGACCGCCATCTTGACCGCGGCCTGGCCGAACGATGAAGTCGCGCCGCGGATTACGACGGTTTGTCCCGTCGACAGTTTGAGGTTGCGGAACAGGCATGTCCAGGCGGTCGCGTAGGTTTCTGGCAGCGCGGCCAACTGTGACCACGGCAGGCCGGATCCGATGAGGGCAACGTTGGCCGCGCGCACGCGGGTGTACTCGGCATAACTGCCATTGATGGTTCGGCCCAGACCACCCATCAGCGCGGCCACCTTGGCTCCGACCGGGAACTCTCCGCCCGGACACGAATCGACGATCCCGACGCATTCGATGCCGCTGACTTCAGCGGCCTCTGCCCATTCCCCGCGGCGCATATGCAGCTCGGCGTGGTTGATGCCAAACCCCCGGACTTTGATGACAACCTCGCCGTCCTTGGGAAGCGGCTTGGGGATGTCGGTATAGACCAGGCTGTCGAGTCCGCCGAACTTCTCCAGCACGATCGCCCGCATGGTTTCTCCGCCCGCCCTTTCGCGTACCACCGCGGGTGCGGTGGGCAGTGCGTCGCCTGACGGTGACTCTGCAACGGACACGATGTGCCTTCCTCCTCGTGCCATATTGGGACATGCTGCCTACTATTATGGGCTATGCAACCCAAATCTGTCTATGTAGCTCAGCCCGTGGGCTTGCGTCGAGAAGACCGGGGCGGTGACCCGCGGCGCTTCGGCGCCGGTGCAAACGAACGCACATATTCGACAGCCGCATTCAGCGATGCGCGCAGCGGTTCCGGGTCGTTCATGGCATACGTGAGCATGGCGCCGCCCTGATGCGCGGTGACCAGCGAGACTGCGAGGTGTCGCGGGTCGGCGTCGGGACGCAGATCGCCGCGGCTGCGCATCGCCGCAAGCCCGGCCCGTAGCAGCTCGAGCCATCGGTCGTAGCCGGCGGCGAGATCGTCGTGGATTTCGGGGTCGGCTTCGGTCAACTCGCCTGCCAGAGAACCGTATATGCAGCCACCTTGTCGGTAGACCGCGTCGACGTCGGCGATATTGGCGTCCGCCCATGCTTGCAGCGCGTCGAGGCTGTCGAAGCCGCCGAACCGCGGCTGCATGTGAAACTCCTGGACGTCGGTGCAGCGTGCGGCGATCACCTGACGGGTCAGGTCGCGCTTGTCATGGAAATAGTGCGAGATCTGCGATCCGCTCACAGCCGCCGTGTTGCGCACCTCGTCGATGCTGGTGCCGGCAACGCCACGCTGGAACATCAGCTTGGCGGCGACGTCGACGATGCGCCCCCGAGTCGCGCGTCCCTTGCGGGTAAACCGCGATGTGGCGTCGTCGGGCACGTCGCCGCCCCCTTTCGGCTCTGTCAGGCAGGTTGGGCGGCCTTGCGTCGGCCGCGGGGACGCCGGGGTGGGCGGGCGACCCGTTCGGCGGGGTCGGTGGCGAACATGCGCAAGTAGTTGACCGCAAAGCGCACGGCATCGGCGTGCGGCCACTCCGCCCGATAGGTGAAGCTCAACGTGGCACCGCCCTGGTGGGCGCTGACGATGACCAAAGCCAACTTTCGGGGGTCGGCCCGTGCGACCAGAACGCGGCGATCTTTCATTCGTTGGATCGCCTGCTCCAGCAGGTCGATCCACTGTCGGTAGCCCGCCGCCAGTGTCTCGCGTGTTGCGGTGTCAGACTTCCCGAGTTGTCCGGCCAGCGCGTGGTAGGTGGGCGTGCCGGAGTAACCGATTCGTCTCAGGTAACGCACGTTCAGATCGATCCAGCGCTCGAAGTCGTCGAACGTGTCGAGCGCCCGAAGCTTGGGCTGGCGGTGAAAGTCGAGCACCACGTTGATCTGGCGCGCCACAACCGCGCGGATCAGCGTCCGCTTGTCGGTGAAATAGTGCGCGAGTTGGGAGCCGCTTACCGACGCGGCCTTGCGCAGAGCGTCCATGTTCAACGCCGAGAGGCCGTCACTGAGGATCAGCTCGGCGGCGACCTGCACGATCCGGTCGCGGGTAGCGCGACCCTTGGCGGTTAAGCGCCGGTCGTCGCGCAGATCGGCATGGACCATAGCGTCAGGTTAACGCGCATACACCGCCGATTATGGGACGTTCAACCCATATGATTGTGCCGTGTGTCGTCAGGCGGCGGGGAGCACTTTGGCGAGGAAGGCGCGGATCAGCCCGGTCACCTCGTCCAGCGCCGACTCCAGCAAGAAATGACCGCCCTCGAGCAGATGGATTTCGGCGTCGGGTAAGTCCTCGGCGAAAGCTTGCGCTCCGCCTGGACCGAATATTTCGTCGCCGCGGCCCCACACCGCCAGCAGTGGCACTTTGCTGGCGCGGAAGTAATCATGCACGCGTGGGTATAGCGGCGAGTTGCTGGCGTAATCACGCAACATTTTGAGTTGCACTTCGTCGTTGCCCGGCCGGGATATCAGCGCATAGTCGTGATACCAGGATTCCGGATTGACCAGCGTCTCGTCCGGCACCCCAGTAACGTATTGCCAGCGGGTGGCATCCAAGGTGAGGAATTGCCTTACCGCGCTTTCGGTCTCGGCTGTCTGCTCAGTCTGATAGGCCGTGACGACCTTCCAGAAGCTCTCCACAAATCCTGCGTCGTAAGCGTTACCGCTCTGGCTGATGATCGCGGTAATCGCGCCGGGGTCAGTGAGCGCCAGCCGCCATCCGATCGGAGCACCGTAGTCCTGCACGTACATCGCGTACCGGTCGACTTTCAGCGCGCGCAGCAAGCCCTGAGTCAGCGCGGTGAGCGCATCGAACGTGTACTCGAACTGCTCCACCGATGGGGCGTCAGAGAGGCCGAATCCCAAATGATCCGGCGCGATCACGTGGTAGCGGTCAGCGAGTGCGGGGACCAAGCCCCAGAACATATACGAGCTGGTAGGAAAGCCGTGCAGGAGCACCAGTGCGGGCGCGTGCGGATCCCCGGCTTCCCGGAAGAAGAGTCGGTGACCGTCAACGGTGAGGTAGCGGTGATGAACAGTCGGCATGGGTGATTCCTTCTGTTTTGGGTTATACATCCCATTATGCCCCTGGCGCAACTGCGGCACAAGGCTCTCGTGTCGACACATGAAACTGGGTCACGCGTTGACCCGCATGGCAGTGTATGCATATTCTGGGACAACTGACCCATTCCCGGCAACCAGGCCAAAGGAGCAGCTCTCGATGGGTAGCGCGTTGCGGGATAAGACAGTCCTGGTGGTTGGTCGCGGCAGTGGGATCGCGCGTGCGGTCACGCTGCTGGCGCGATCAGAGGGAGCCCGAGTCGTTGTCGCCGGACGAGACAAAGCCAAACTGGCCGATGCCTATAGCGACACCGACGATCCGGGGATCAGCGCCGAAGTCGTGGACATCACCGACGACGCTTCGATCGCCGCGCTCGCCGATCGGCTCGGCCCCGTCGACCACGTCGTGTCAACCGCGTCGGCCCGTGCGCGCGGAAAATTGGCGGATCTGCGGCGCGAGAATCTGCGGCTGTCGTTCGACACCAAGGTCATCGGTCCCACCATGCTCGCTAAATACATTGCCAAGCAAATCAATCCGGGTGGCTCGTTCGTCCTGTTCTCCGGTGTGCACGCCTTCAAACTCAACGCCGGCTATCTCGGCGTCGGTATCACGAACGGTGCCGTGGATTTCCTCACCCGATGGCTGGCGGTCGAGCTCGCCCCGATACGGGTCAATGCCATCTCCCCGGGTGTCATCGACACCGGCGCCTGGGATTCACTTGGCGCAGAAGGCAAGCGTGACTACTTCGAACACATCAGTTCCCGCAATCCGGCGCGGCGTATCGGGACGCCGGACGACATTGCCGCCGCCGTGCTGTTCGCGATGACCAACACTTTCCTGACCGGTATGACATTGCGGATCGACGGCGGCGAACCGCTGACCTAGTTCCTTTCCCACAGCATCCAATGATGAGGAGACATCGGTGACCACGCTTGTTCGGTGAGCGTGGCCGACCTAGGCATGGCCAGTACGCCATAGCAATCCGCCTGCGAGCTGGGGTTGCAATAGCGGAACGCGGACGACGCAGTACGCACTCAAAATGGCGTGCGTGCTGCGGAACTCGCGCCAATGCTCGGTTTCGATTTCGTCTTTGGGGCCGCGCTGTTCAAGCATGTATGCACCGAGCTCGCGGCCCTGCCGCACGGCGCGGGCGGCGATGGGAAGCCGTTCGTGTTCGAACTGTCCCAAGCCCTCGACCAAGTCCACGCTCCCCGACAGTGAGTCGGCCAACACTTCGGCCGGAGCTGATGGCTGGCCAGTAGGGGTCGTGTGCCACGTTCAACCTTTGTCTACGCGGTCCAGACTTTTGACCGCGATTGGGTCGTTTTCGGTGATCCCGATTTTCGACGCGCCGCCGGGTGAGCCGAGCTCCGTAAAGAAGTCGGCGTTGATCTGGGTGTAGCCGCTCCACTGGTCGGGCAGGTCGTCTTCGTAGTAGATGGCCTCGACCGGGCACACTGGCTCGCAGGCGCCGCAGTCGACGCACTCGTCGGGGTGGATGTAGAGCATTCGTGCGCCCTGGTAGATGCAATCAACAGGGCATTCCTCGATGCACGCCTTGTCGTTGACGTCGACGCAGGGTTCGGCAATCACATATGCCACAACCGTTTCCTTCCTTCGCTGTTATCAAGATGAGCAACGCGGCATGTTTGCTGGATCGGAATCAGCCGTGCGCGACGCGCAGGAGCTCCTCCAGGGTCGGCAGCTTGACGCGGGGACGCCCGCTCGGCTCGCCGGCCGCACACTCAAAGCGGTCGATGGCCTCCCAGTGCGCGGCGGTGACGAGCTTTGGCTGGCGCGAGGCCAGCCAGTCGGCGAGCTCGTCTGCATAGTCGGCGCCGAAATCCGCAAGCCCCGAAGAGTTTCTAGCGGCGGCCAGATCGGCGACCAGGGTGTCGACGGTGTCGTGGGAGTCTTTTTTGTTCGTGCCGATCACCCCGGTCGGTCCGCGCTTGATCCAGCCGACGACGTACTCGTTGCGACTGCCCGCGACCCGGCCGGCGGTGTTTGGGATCGTCCCGCTGTTGTCGTCGAACGGCAGCCCCGGTGTAGGCACACCGCGATAGCCGACCGCGCGCACCACCAACTGCACCGGCAGCTCGTCGCGCGCGCCGGTGTCCTTGGCCACCACCCGTCCGCTGTCATTGCAGACCAGTTCGTTGCGGCCGAGCACGATCCGCTCCACTTTGCCGTTGCCTTTGATTTCGATCGGAGATGTGAAGAAGCGGAATACGATTCGACGGTTTCCCGGATGCGGCTCGCGGGCGGCGTAGTCCCGCAGCGCCTTGATGTTCAGCTTGCAGGTCTTGCCGACCGCCGCGGCATCGTCATCGGTAATGCCCTCTAGCGTGGCCGGATCGACCACCACGTCGACCCCGTCGAGGTCGGCCAGCTCACGCAACTCCGGCGTGGTGAACGCGGTCTGCAGTGGCCCTCGCCGACCGATGACCACAACTTCCTCGACGCTGCAGGGGCGCAGCGATTCCAGTGCGTGGTCGGCGATGTCGGTGAGCGCGAGCACGTTTGGGTCGGTCACCAGGATGCGGGCGACGTCGAGTGCGACGTTGCCGTTGCCTATGACAACTGCGCGATGGCCCGACAGGTCGGGCATTATGTCCCGGCGGTGCGGGTGAGCGTTATACCAGCCCACAAAATCGACGGCGGCGATGCTGCCCGGCAGGTCCTCGCCGGGGATGTTCAACGACCGATCCGATTGCGTCCCCACCGCATAGATCACGGCGTCGTAGCGCTCGGCGAGTTCGGCGGCGCTGATGTGCTCGCCCACCACGACATTGCCGAAAAACCGGAACCGCGGGTCCTCGGCGGTTTTTTCGAATTGCTTGCTGATCGACTTGATCTTGGGATGATCAGGCGCGACGCCGGAGCGCACCAGACCCCATGGGGTGGGCAGCATCTCCAGCATGTCGATCGCGATGTCGATACCGTCGGACGCGTCGGCGGCCTTCAGCAGCGATGCCGCGGCGAAGAACCCCGACGGCCCCGAGCCGACGATCGCGACGTGGTAGGGACGTTCGACATGACTAGCCATCTAGCTGACCTCCTGGAGTGGGAACCGCTGGCGTGAGACCGGATTGTCGTAATTACGCATGACACGGCGTCTCATTGCGCTGGTCGTGTGCGCACCGAAAACGCCGATGATGGCGTTGCTGATGACGTGGGGCGCCTCATCTAGGAGCATGTGCCCGGCGGCGGGTCGGTGTACATGCGTGGTCGCGGGGATGCAGCGAGCCAGGTCGTGGGCATGCGAGGGCGGGGTGAGCCGGTCCGCGCCGCCACTGATGATCACCGTCGTGGCGGTGATGGAACTCAGAGTCCGATACTGGTCATAGCGCCGTAGAGCCCGCAGAAAGCCGGCTTTGGTCGCAACCGGGGTGGCGTTGACGGTCGCCGCCGACACCGACACCAGCGCGTCCCGGCTCGCCGTGCCGTATCCGCCATATCTGATCAGGGCGCCGCAGATCGGTCGGGCAAGGGCACGAAGGACCCGGTCTGCGACGGCGTGCGGTGCGTGGTTTGCGAGTTCGTAGAGGATGTCTGCGCCGGGGTTGGCCAGGAGCCGGCCCAAGCCGCGCTCGGCGAGTTTGCCCGCCGCGGTGGCGACGAGGATAAGCCCATGGGGTTGGACAGGTCGCTGGTCGGCGGGGCGACCCAGGTAGGCCAGCGCCACCATGCCGCCCATGGAATGTCCGGCAAGCGTAAGGGGGCCGGTGACGCCGAGGGCTACGAGCAGGTCGGCGAGGTCGGCGGCGAGTTGGTCGATGTGGTAGGTGTGCATCGGTGCCGCTGCGGAGTCGCCGTGGCCGCGGTGGTCGTAGCTAATGATCCGGATGCTGTCGCCGTATTGATGAAGCAAGTGCTCGATCTGGATGGTCCAGGAGTCTTTGGTCAAGCAGAACCCGTGCAGAAGGACGACGGTATGGGCGGCGTCGCGAGGTCCGTACTCGCGCACCGACAGCAACACGCCGTCGCTTGTGGTTACCGTCCGTTTGATGCCGGGAAACTGAATTCCGGTGTGGTGGCGCATCATCGCACTCCGAGACGATGGGGCTGCTCACCGAATTGCTCATAGATGGCGATGTGCCAGCCGGCCAGCCAGATCCCCAGGCGCACATTGTGGCCCGGCGTGCTGATCGCCCGCGCGAACTTGCCACGGGACACCACGATGTGCACGGCCTGCACGGATCGGTCGGCGACTTCCGGTGCCGGCTGGGTGAATTCGCCCACCAGCTCCAGATCAGGCTTCCGCCGCTGGCTGTCCGGGATCGTCGTTGTCATGTGGAAAGTCATGCCGCACCTGCCAACAGATGTCCCCAGCGTGGGTCCTCGGCCTCATGCAGACCGCAACCAGCCCCGGCAAGCGTCAAGCATTGCGGAGCGGTGTCCTTGGGCGCCAGCAGGGGATGCAGTGGGTGTGCACCGTGGGTCCAACCCAACACGGCCAACGACCCGCCACGCTGCCTGGCGAGCTGACGCAGCATCTGGAGCACCGCGTGGGCGCGCTCGGTGCCGGCGTTAGGTCCCCACGCCAGCATCGTGAGGTCGTTCTCGGAGCACACCGCGGCCAGGTGGGCATCGTTGTCGGGGCCCACCGGATCGAAGTGATGCGCAAGCGCCCCGGGATTCTTCGACACCAGCCCATAGAGGTTGGCGATGTCGACGCCGCCGTACCCCCAGGCCCGCGCGAACCCGATGCAGCGGCGCACCGTCGCATCGGTGTTGTGGTCATCGGCGTCGGAGCCGTTAAGGATCACCCAGCCCAGCCGCGGTTTGTCTGAATCCCACACGCGCACCAGCCGATACCGCCACCTGCGGTCGGGACTGAACACCGCCCACGACTCGCGGCAACCGATAGGATGATGCAGCTGTTGGGGAAGCGCTACCATTTTGTGTCCTTGGTTGGTTAGCCGGTTCATGTCTTTGATGCTTCGCCGCCCAGGAACCCTTGAGTAGACGCCCCGATTTTGTGAGGCCACAAAGCTCCGTTGTGCCTTCTTCGGGCTGACAGTACGTGGGCGCCAACAGATATCAGTAGATTCCGATTATCGGGATTCGGTGCGTGCCAGCCGTGAAGACCAGCCGACTCGCTCCGTGGAATTCCCTAGATGCGTTTCATCAAGTCCTTTGGCCTCGGTGATCATCAGGCGGGTTCTAACGGTCGTCGCAACACCTGATCATTCGGGAGCTGCAGATGAGGGATTCGTTTCAAAGTCGCCGACCCGACGACGCTGGGTGTGAGTAGTGCGCCGGTCTAACGCGTGCTCGCCGAGCAGAGTTGCAAGGTCTGCCGCGACAGCCCGTAGCAGCGACAAGCCGCGGCCACCATGATCCCTTCCCGCGTCGGCGTGAGCAGGATCTCCGACCAGCGTTCGGTCATGCTCAGGCCATTGGCCACGCTCTATGTCAATCCGGAGCAGTGAGCATGCCAGATCGCTGTCGGAGTCGTGACATGTACTCGCTGGAATGCGATCCTGGAGCCAGGGTGACCGCGGTCACACTCCAGATTCAGTCCCCGCGTTAGAAAACCGACAGTTTTCGAAAGGGGCAACGATGGTGTGGGTACGCGGAGCGACACCGTCGTCCGCCGCGAGGTGCCGTTCGATGCGGAGCCGCCGAGCTACGCCGTGGCCGGCGATGGCCGCGGAGTCCCTGAGTCGATGTGTCCCTTATGGGGGTCGCACCTGGCGACAAGCCAACCTCGAACCTGCATCCGGTCGGTGGGCATGGCGATTGTGGTCGCTGACGGTAGAGGCCGAACCGGAAGAATTGAGCGTCACCGCCCGCGCATGGGACAAGACCGGCGCTACACAACCAGGTGCAACTTTGGAATCCGCGGGATACGCAGACAACGCCTGGGCCAATGTCGCATTGGCGGTCGCATAAAGAGTTAGGAGAGAAGGAATGAGTAACCAACGACCAAACACGACCACGGACGCCGGTATGTCGGTGCCCAGCGATGAGTACTCGCTCACGATCGGCCCCGGCGGCCCTAACCTGCTGCAGGATGCCTACCTGATCGAGAAGCTGGCCCATTTCGTTCGCGAGCGCATCCCCGATCGCGTGTACCACGTCAAGGGCGGCGGCGCCTTCGGCTATTTCGAGGTGACCGCGGATGTCACCGAGTGGACCAAGGCCGCCTTCCTCAACAAAGTTGGCAAGCGCACGCCGTTGTTCCTGCGCTTCTCGATCGTGGCCGCCGACGAGGGTGCCCCCGACACGGACCGCGACGTGCGCGGCGTCGCCGTCAAGTTCTACACCGAGGAGGGCAACTACGACATCGTCGGCAACAACACGCCGGTCTTTTTCGTGCGCGACCCGATGAAGTTCCCCGACTTCATCCACTCGCAGTTGCGTCTGCCCGACACCGGCATGCGCAGCAACAACATGCAGTGGGACTTCTGGACGCTCTCGCCCGAGTCGGCCCATCAGGTCACCTACCTGATGAGCGACCGGGGCACGCCGCGCACCTGGCGCAACATGAACTTCTACGCCAGCGACACGTACATGTGGGAGAACGCCGGCGGCAAGAAGTTCTGGGTCAAGTACCACTTCAAGACCGAGCAGGGCGTCCAGAACTTCACCGACGCCGAGGCCAGGGCCATGCGCGCCGAGGACCTCGACTACCACCGGCGCGACCTGCGGGAGGCGATTGCCCGCAAGGACTACCCGGCTTGGCGCCTGGAGATGCAGATCATGCCGTACGAGGATGCGGCCAACTACCGCTTCAATCCCTTCGACATCACCAAGGTCTGGCCCCACAAGGACTACCCGCTGATCCCGATCGGCCGGATGGTGCTCGACCGCAATCCCGATAACTTCTTCGCCCAGGTCACGCAGGTCGCGTTCGATGTGGCGAACTTTGTCCCGGGCATCGGGCCTAGCCCGGACCGGATGGTGCTGGGGCGAATGTTCGCCTACGCCGACTCGGCCCGCTATCGCAACGGCCCCAACTATATGCAGCTGCCGGTCAACCGCCCGCTTACCGAGGTGCACAACTACAACAAGGACGGCCCGATGCGCTACGCCTACACGTCCGGCCAACCCGTCTACGCGCCGAACAGCTACGGCGGGCCCAAGGGCGATCCACAGCGCTACCGCGATCCGAGCTGGTTTGTCGAGTCCGCCGAGATCATGCGCACGGCCTACCAGCCGCACAAGGACGACGACGACTTCGTCCAGCCCGGCACGCTCTGCCGCCAGGTGATGACGCCGACGGACCGGGACCATCTGGTTGGCAACATCGTCTGGCACCTCAGCCAGGGGGTGGAGCGCTTCATCCAGGAGCGCGCGGTCAACGACTACTGGGCCAAGGTCGACCCCGACCTCGGCGCCCGCGTCGCCCACGATGTGGGTCTGGCAATTCCGGCGCGGTAGAGGGTCGCCATGATCATTGCTGTCATGCTCGGCGGCCTCTCGGTACTCCCTTGGCCACAGTTACCGCCAGCCCGGAGACGGCAAAGCTGCCAGCGGTAAAGATGCTGCGATCGGGCTAACGGACCCTCGCACGGGCGGCAACGGTCCCTAAACTCGTCGGTAGCGAGCAAGTAGGTGATTTGACGGGCGAAACGATGGCCGACATCGAGGCGATCACGAACGCGGTGCGGTTGGCATGCCGCGCTCCTTCGAAGTACAACAGCCAGCCGTGGCGATGGGTGGCCGATAGCACGACAGTGAATCTATTCGTCGACCCCGCCCGCATCGTGTACTCAGCCGACCGCTTAGGCCGCGAGGCGCTTATCAGTTGCGGCGTCGTGCTGGATCATTTCCGGGTTGCGATGGCCGCCACGGGCTGGAACACCACTGTCGGCGAGTTTCCCAACCCGAACAATCTCGACCACCTGGCCTCGATCACCTTCACCACGATGGGTCACGTCACCGATACCCAGCAGGCCCGAGCTGCTGCGATAGCGCAGCGCCGAACCGATCGGCTGCCGCTTTATCCACCCGCCAATTGGGAATCCTTCGCGCCAGTGCTGCGCGCCACCATCGGCGAAGGCATCGTCATGCTGGATGTGTTGGCTGATGACGCGCGCCCGCAACTGGCCTACGCGTCGCGGCTCGCCGAGTCGCTGCGATTCTACGACGAGTACTACCACGACGAGATGCGCTGGTGGACAACACCTTCCAGTGACTCCGAGGGTGTGCCGTACAGCTCCTTGGCATCGGAGGCCGAGAGCGAACGTGTCGATGTGCACCGCGACTTCCCGGTCAGCGGGCACGGGCAGCGCCGTGATCAGATCCCGCAGGACGAAGCGAAGATCCTAGTGCTATCCACCCACGAGGACACCCGCGGCGACGCCCTCCACTGCGGTGAGGCGCTGTCGGCGGTGCTGCTGCAATGCACGATGACGGGACTGGCGACCTGCACGTTGACGCACTTGACGGAGCTCGCGACCAGCCGACATATCGTCCAAGAACTGACCGAAAAGGCTGCCGTGCCACAGGTTTTGATCAGAGTCGGTATCGCACCGGCGACGGATTCCGTCCCGCCACCGACACCGCGCCGTGCGCTGTCTGAGGTCCTGCAGATTCGTGGCGAGGACCGATCGCCATCTGACATGCCGGACCATCCCTCGACGCCCATCAACACCAACGCGTCGGGTCACCACGGCTAGGGTGTCTCGCCGTCGCGTTGCCGTTCGCCGGCTACAGAGGGCAATAGGGATGAGTAAGCGGTCCTTCTCACCGCTTGTGAATAGCTGATTAACTATCGGCCTCGCCACACGTCTTTGCCGATATCAATGGAGGTCAGGTGGACGTCGAAGTCATTTCGGAGTGGCGGCCGACGTGGGATTCGGCGCGCAGGCGTTCGACCATCCATGGGTAGTGCAGCTCGAATGCGGGGCGCTCGGAGCGGATCCGGGGCAGCTCGGTGAAGTTGTGCCGCGGCGGCGGGCAGCTGGTTGCCCACTCCAGCGAGTTGCCGTATCCCCACGGGTCGTCGACGGTGACCGGTTCGCCGTAGCGCCAGCTGCGGAACACGTTCCACACGAACGGCAGCATGGAAACCCCGAGGATGAACGCCCCGATCGTGGAGACAACGTTCAAGGTGGTGAACCCGTCGGTCGGCAGGTAGTCGGCGTAGCGGCGTGGCATGCCCATGTTGCCGAGCCAGTGCTGCACCAAAAACGTGGTGTGAAACCCGATCAGGGTCAACCAGAAATGCAGTTTGCCCAGCCGCTCGTCGAGCAGCCGCCCGGTCATTTTCGGGAACCAGAAATATGTGCCGGCGAAGGTGGCGAACACGATGGTCCCGAACAACACGTAGTGAAAGTGCGCGACCACGAAATAGCTGTCGGTGACGTGAAAGTCGATCGGCGGGCTGGCCAGCAGCACCCCGGACAGGCCGCCCAGCAGGAAGGTGACCAGAAAGCCGATCGAAAACAGCATCGGCGTCTCGAACGTCAGTTGCCCCTTCCACATGGTGCCGGTCCAGTTGAAGAACTTGATCCCGGTAGGGACCGCGATCAGATACGACGTCATGGAAAAGAACGGCAGCAGCACTGCGCCGGTGGCGAACATATGGTGTGCCCACACCGCCATCGACAGCACACCGATCGACAACGTCGCGTACACCAACGTGGTGTAGCCGAACACCGGCTTGCGGGAAAACACCGGCAAGATCTCGGTGATGATGCCGAAAAACGGCAGCGCCACGATGTACACCTCAGGGTGGCCGAAGAACCAGAACAGGTGCTGCCACAGGATCGCCCCGCCGTTGGCCGGGTCGTAGACATGGGCACCCAAATGCCGGTCGGCGGCCAGCCCGAACAGCGCGGCGGTCAGCACCGGAAACGCCATCAGTACCAAGATGGACGTCACCAAGATGTTCCAGGTGAAGATCGGCATCCGAAACATTGTCATGCCCGGCGCGCGCATGCACACCACAGTGGTGATCATGTTCACCCCACCCAAGATGGTGCCCAGACCCGCGAGGATCAGGCCCGTGATCCACAGATCACCGCCGGCGCCGGGGCTGTGGATAGCGTCGCTGAGCGGGGTGTAGGCCGTCCAGCCGAAATCGGCCGCCCCGCCTGGGACGATAAACCCCGACAGCACGATTAGCCCGCCGAACACAAACAACCAGAACGACAACGCATTCAGTCGCGGGAACGCCACATCAGGCGCGCCGATCTGTAACGGCAGCACTAGGTTGGCGAACCCGAACACGATAGGGGTGGCATACAACAACAACATGATGGTGCCATGCATGGTGAATAGCTGGTTGAACTGCTCATTCGACAAGAACTGCAATCCGGGCGTGGCGAGTTCGCCGCGCATGAGCAGGGCCATCAGCCCACCAGTGAAGAAGAACGCGAAGCAGGCAACCACGTACATAATCCCGATCGTCTTGTGATCGGTGGTGGTCACCAGCTTGTAAATCAGGTTGCCCTTGGGTCCCAGGCGCACCGGAAACGGCCGGCGAGCCTCAAGCCCGCCCAGCGGAGGTGCTTCGGCGGTCAAAGGGCCTCCAGACGCGAGTGCTGGCGGTGGGGCGATTCCCGTTACTGCACAATACTCTTGCCACGACACGGCTGCGTAATCCCGAGGTGTGCCGGGCTTTCGATGAATCCCAGATCGGCGGCGCCGTGGCGAACCGGAGCGATTGCGTGCTCGCTGTTGGCGGCGGTCAGAATCACGTTGGGGGCTGTGCCTCTTTTATCGGACGTAGTCTGTGAGTCCATCCGTAGGGAATTCCACGGAGCGAGTCGGCTGGTCTTCACGGCTGGCATGCACAGAAACCCGATAGTCGGAATCTACTGATACCTGTTGCTCGCCAAGCACTGTCAGCCCCAATTGCGGACGGCTCTAGGTAGAACAGACACAACGGAGCTTTGTGACCCTACAAGTTCAAGACCTCTACTGAATGCCGGTTGGGCCGCGAAGCATCAAAGGCATGAACCAATTTCACACAGAGAAGACTTTCGAAGGAGTGCCATGTCACTGCTGACCATCGGGGATCAGTTCCCCGCCTACCGGCTCACTGCGCTGATCGGTGGCGACCTGTCAAAGGTCTACGCCGAGCAGCCCGAGGACTACTTCACCACCATCTCCAGCGACGATTACCCAGGCAAGTGGCGAGTGGTGTTCTTCTACCCAAAGGACTTCACGTTCGTGTGCCCGACCGAGATCGCCGCGTTCGCCAAGCTGAACGACGAGTTCGAAGACCGGGACGCCCAAATCCTGGGTGTCTCGTTGGATAGCGAGTTCGTGCACTTTCAGTGGCGTGCGCGCCATGAGGATCTCAAGACCGTGCAGTTCCCGATGCTTTCAGACATCAAGCGGGAACTCGTTACGGCCACCGGGGTGCTCAACGACGAGGGCGTCGCCGATCGCGCCACCTTCCTCGTCGACCCGAATAACGAGATCCAATTCGTCTCGGTGACCGCTGGATCCGTGGGGCGCAACGTTGATGAGGTGCTGAGGGTGCTCGATGCCCTGCAGTCCGACGAGCTGTGCGCCTGCAACTGGCGCAAGGGTGACCCGACCCTGGATGCCGGCGAACTACTGGAGGCGTCCTGATGAGCGTCGAGAATCTCAAAGCCGCACTGCCTGAGTACGCCAAGGACCTCAAGCTCAACCTCGGCTCGATCACACGCACCACGCTGCTGAACGAGGAGCAGCTGTGGGGGACCCTGCTGGCCAGCGCCGCGGCGACACGGAACACCCAGGTGCTGCAGGAAATTGGCGACGAAGCAGCCGACAACCTTTCGGGTGAGGCGTATCAGGCGGCGCTTGGTGCCGCGTCGATCATGGGTATGAACAACGTGTTCTACCGTGGCCGCGGCTTCCTGCAAGGCCAGTACGACGACTTGCGCCCGGGATTACGGATGAACATCATCGCCAATCCCGTTGTGGACAAAGCTAATTTCGAGCTATGGTCCTTCGCGGTGTCGTCGATCAATGGATGCCCGGACTGCCTTAGCGCGCATGAGCACACGCTACGTGAGGCAGGCGTCAGCAGAGAGACTATCTTCGAGGCGTTGAAGGTCGCTGCCATCTTGGCGGGTGTGGCGCAGGCGATCACCGCCGCCCAGACACTGGTTATCGTCGGCTGACCACAACGCTGCTCGCAATCCACCGGCCGATAGCCGGGCAGGACGTGGGCTTGCGCTTCGTGGCTCTCAGGGAGGTCGATCTCGAACACCTGGGCCGCTCCGCCGGACTGGCCCGCAAAGCGATCGGGGAAGCACCCTTTGGTGCGATCCTGATCGGTGCCGATGGCCGAACCGCCGCCACGTCGGTCATGAGGGTCACCTATGTCGCTTTGTTGTGTCGCTTGTTGTGGTAAGGACGTCTCCTAAGGCCCCTGGGTAGAGCGACCGGGACCATCACACCGGCTATAACAGGCCATCACCGCTCGGCGACCGGTCGGATTGGCGAGATCCCACGACGACTCCCGCACGCGTCCCGTTACTGATGGCTTAGGGCAAAACGACATTCATCTGAGGAGGATGAATCATGACGGACAAGCCCAACATCGTTCTCGTGCACGGTGCATTCGCTGACGGTTCGCACTGGCGGCACATAATCCCGAGGCTCTACGAAGCGGGGCATCGACTGATGGCAGCGCAGAACCCGCTCACGTCGCTGGCTGACGACATCGCAACCACCCGGAAGCTGGCCGAATGGATGGGGGGTCCGACCCTGCTAGTAGGCCACTCCTACGGCGGAGCCGTGAT
>Ga0210396_10001181_pt1 | contig 29308 bp, 28 predicted proteins | sample IncBWH17OmetaG_FD_155466 | JGI IMG/M metagenome (GOLD analysis project Ga0210396, IMG submission 155466) | Forest soil microbial communities from Barre Woods Harvard Forest LTER site, Petersham, Massachusetts, United States - Inc-BW-H-17-O ...
CGGGGGCGCCCGCCGAAATGCAATGCGTCGGCCGCGACGTCACCGACCGCACCGAGACCGAGCGCGCGCTGGCCGAGGCGCGCGACCAGGCCGATGCCGCCAATCGCGCCAAGTCGCGTTTCCTGGCGATGGCAAGCCACGAAATCCGCACGCCGCTGAACGGCATCATCGGCATGAGCGGATTGCTGCTCGATACGCCGCTGACCCCCGAGCAGATGACCTACGCCAAGGCGGTGAAAACTTCCGGCGACGCGCTGCTCGCCCTGCTCGCGGAGCTACTGGATCATTCCAAGACCGAGGCCGGCAAGATCGACCTCGAATCGCGCCCGTTCGCGCTCGCCGCGCTGATCGAGGACATTACCGAACTGCTCGCGCCGCGGGCGCAGGCACGCAAGCTCGAGATCGCCGCCTATGTCGACGAACGCCTGCCGGCGCAAGTGATCGGCGATGCCGCGCGGCTGCGTCAGGTGCTGTTGAATCTCGCCGGCAATGCCATCAAATTCACCGCGACCGGCGGCGTCGCGCTGATCGTCGAGCCCGGCATCTGGCCCAATGAAATCAGCGCGACGCCGCCGGTCACCGGCATCGGCATTGCGGTGGAAGCCCAGCAGCGGATTTTCCGCGAATTCGAACAGGCCGACGAGAAGATCGCCCGCAGCTATGGCGGCACCGGCCTTGGCTTGAGCATCTCGGAACGCATCGTCAAGCGAATGGGCGGCCGCATCACGCTGGAAAGCGAACCCGGCATCGGTTCGACCTTCGAGGTGGCGATTCCGCTCGCGGCCGCCAGCCAGGGCGAGCGGGCAACCCTCGCCGCACCCGATCTCGCCGGCCAGTCCATCATGCTGGTCGCGCCGGAGAGTATCGAAGCCTCCCTGATCGCACGGCGGCTGCAGCGTTGGGGCGGCCAGACCTGTGTGATTTCGGACGCCGAAGTGGCGCGCGCGCTGCTGCCGGAACGCAACTGGCTTGCGGTTTTGCTCGATCATGCCCTGGGCGCTGATGAAGTTGAATCGCTGGCGGCGGCCGCGCGATCCTACGCCACGCATCGGATCGTCATGTTCACGCCGGCGACGCGGCACGAGCTTCCATCCTCATCGCACCTGACCGGCTACCTGATCAAACCGCTCCGCGCGGCTTCGCTCGCGGCCCGTCTCACGACGGCGCCGGAAGTCGCAGCACCGGACCTTGCGGGCGACGCCTTGCTCGAGCAGCTCGACCCCCTCGAAGCCGCGCCGGCCGCAGCCACGCGCGGGCTTTCGGTGCTGGTGGCGGAAGACAACGAAATCAACGCGCTCCTGATGCGCTCGCTGCTGAGCCGGCTCGGGCATCAGGCCGTCATCACCACCAGCGGCGAAGAGGCGCTGGAATCATGGCTGTCGGCGAATTCCGCCGGCGCGCCCTATGATCTGGTGCTGATGGATATCCAGATGCCGGGGCTCGACGGCATCGAAACCACCAAGCGCATCCGCGCCCGCGAGGCCGCGCACGGTGGCCGCAAGACCCCGATCCTTGCCTTGACGGCCAATACGCTGGTGGAAGATCGCTATGCCTGCTTTGAGGCCGGCATGGACGGCTTTCTGATCAAGCCGCTCGATCGGGAAAAACTCGCCGATGCGCTTGCCGGCCTTGCCGCCGCGCGGCATGTGGCCGCCTGAGGCGAAGGCGAGAGAGTTCACTTCCGCTTGCCTTGACGCTTCACCCCGATTCGCCCGAGGTTGCTGAAAAATTACAGCCGCCGCAGCGCCACCGTCTCGACCATATGGTCGGCGCCTTTTTTCAGGATCAGCGTCGCGCGTGGCCGTGTCGGGAGAATGTTATCCTCGAGATTGGCAAGGTTGGTGCGTTCCCAGATCGCGAGTGCCGTGGCCGTGGCCTCCTCGTCGGAAAGTAGCGCATAGCGGTGAAAGTAGGATCGCGGATCGTGAAACGCCGTGTCGCGAAGGGTCAGGAAGCGCCTGACATACCAGTCGCGCAAGACCTGTTCCTCAGCGTCGAGGTAGACCGAGAAATCGAAGAAGTCCGAAACCACCGCCACGGCCTTGCCGTCGCGCGGCAGCCGGCCGGTCTGCAGGACATTGACACCTTCGACGATCAGAATGTCGGGCCGGTCGATCTCGATCCACTGGTTTGGAACGATGTCGTAAGTCAGATGCGAATAGACCGGCGCCCGCACCGGCCGGCGCCCGGCCTTGATGTCGCTGAGGAACGCCAGCAGCATCGGCAGATCATAGCTTTCCGGAAAGCCCTTCTTCTGCATCAGGCCTTGCCGCTCCAGCGCCGCATTGGGAAACAGAAACCCGTCGGTCGTCACCAGATCGACCCTGGGCCGCGGCGACCAGCGCGCCAGCAGCGCCTGCAGCACGCGCGCGGTGGTCGATTTGCCCACCGCGACCGATCCGGCCACGCCGATGATGTAGGGCACCTTGCGATCGCGGATGCCGAGGAACTGGCGTTGCGCCTGATAGAGCCGATGGGTCGCATCGACGTAGATCGACAGCAGCCGGGACAGCGGCAGGAAAATGTCTTCGACCTCCTTCAGGTCGAGGCGATCGTGCATCGAACGCAGCCGCTCGAACTCGCCGGGCTCCAGCGTCATCGGCGTATCGTCACGCAACCGCGCCCACTGCTCCCTCGAGAAAATCCGGTAGGGATTGTATTGCTGTTCCGGTGCCCGAATATCCATGACGCCGCCTTGTTGTCTCTCGCCTGGCTCCGACGCCCTTATCTTGAGCATGCTCTAGTCGCGCTTGCGCGCCGCCTTTTCCTCAAGCCCGGACATGCTGGTACGCTGCGCCAATTTTGCCTCGACTTCCTCAAGCTTCACGCCGCGCGACTTCAAAAGCACCAGCAAGTGAAACAGCACGTCGCCGCTCTCGGCGATGAGATGGTCGCGGTCGTTCCCAATCCCGGCGATGACGGTTTCCACCGCCTCCTCGCCGAATTTCTTGGCACAATGCTCCGGCCCCTTGTCCAGGAGCTTGCGGGTATAGGAGGCCTCTCCGCCCGACGCCGCACGGGCATCGATAATCGTCACAAGGTCATGGAGCGTGAAACGCGACATCGGAACTCAACTCAATACACAGGTCTGACGGAGGGGCCGCCGCTTAAGCGATTTAGCACTTCTGTCACAAAGAGTCGTCAGGGATCGAGGCGCATCGGCAGCCCGGCGCGGACCATGTGATCCTTGGCCTCACGTATGGTAAATTCGCCGAAATGAAAGATCGAGGCCGCCAGCACCGCGGTCGCGTGCCCCTCGCGGATGCCCTGCACCAGATGGTCGAGATTGCCGACGCCGCCGGAAGCGATTACCGGAACGGCAACGCTGTCGGCGATCGCCCGGGTCAGCGGCAGATCGAATCCCTGCCGCGTGCCGTCCCGGTCCATCGAGGTCAGCAGGATTTCGCCGGCGCCGAGCGAGACCACTTCCTGGGCATATTCGATGGCGTCAATCCCGGTGGAATTGCGCCCGCCATGGGTGAAGATCTCCCAGCGGTCCGAGCCGCCGCCGCGCTTCACCCGCTTGGCGTCGATCGCGACCACGATGCATTGATCGCCGAACTTTTCCGCGGCCTCCTTGACGAATTCCCGGCGGCTGACGGCGGCCGAATTGATCGAAACCTTGTCCGCGCCGGACCGCAACAGGGTCTTGATATCCTCGATCGTGCGCACCCCGCCGCCCACCGTCAGGGGCATGAAGCAAGCTTCGGCGGTGCGCCGGACCACGTCCAGCATGATGCCGCGATTTTCGTGGGTGGCCGTGATGTCGAGAAAGCAGAGTTCGTCGGCACCGGCGGCGTCGTAAGCGATGGCGGCTTCCACGGGATCGCCGGCGTCGCGCAAATCGACGAAGTTGACGCCCTTGACCACCCGGCCGTCCTTGACGTCGAGACAGGGGATCACGCGCACCTTGAACATCTGACCGCTCCTAAGCCGCAGCCCGCGCGCTGCGAATCAGCGCCAGCGCGGCGGCGGGATCGAGGCGGCCGTCATAAAGCGCGCGGCCAACGATTGCGCCTGCGAGTTTTTTGGCGCGCGGCGCCAGCAGCGCCTTCACATCATCGATCGAGGCAAAGCCGCCGGAAGCAATGACGGGGATTGAAATGCGTTCGGCCAGTGCAATGGTGGCGTCGAGATTGAGGCCCTTCAGCAGGCCATCGCGGGCAATGTCGGTAAAGATGATCGCGGCGACCCCTTCATCTTCGAACCGCCTTGCGATCTCGAGCGCGGTCACCTCCGATGTCGCGGCCCAGCCTTCGACGGCGACCTTGCCGCCGCGCGCATCGAGCCCGACTGCGACGCGGCCGGGAAATTTTTTCGCCGCGCCCTTCACCAGTTCCGGATCGCGCACCGCCGCCGTGCCGATGATCACGCGCGCGACGCCTTTGGCGAGCCAGGCTTCCACCGTTTTCAAATCCCGGATGCCGCCGCCGAGCTGCACCGGCATGGTGACCGCGGCCAACATCGCCTCGACCGCATGCGCGTTCATCGGCTTGCCGGCGAAGGCGCCGTCAAGATCGACCACGTGCAGATATTCGAAACCCTGCGCGGCGAAGCTCGCCGCCTGTGCCGCGGGGTCGAGGTTGAAAACGGTTGCGCGCGCCATGTCGCCTTGCTCGAGGCGCACGCACTGGCCGTTTTTCAGGTCGATGGCGGGAAAGAGAATCACGGCTTCCACTTCAAGAAGTTCGAAATCAGAGCGAGCCCGAAACGCTGGCTCTTCTCCGGGTGAAATTGCGTGCCGATGGTGGTGTCGCGGCCGACGATCGCCGTCACCGGCCCACCGTAATCGGCGCGCGCCAGCACGTCCGCCTCATTGGTTGCATTGAGGTGGTAGGAGTGCACGAAATAAGCGTGACGGCCTTTCGGACCAAGCGGCAAGCGTTCCAGCACCGGGTGTTCCCGGATCAGATCGAGGGTATTCCAGCCCATATGCGGGATTTTCAAATTGGCCTGGCGCGGCGAAATCTTTTCGACATCACCCGCGATCCAGTTCAATCCGTCGGTCGTGACATGTTCCTTGCCCCGCGTCGCCATCAACTGCATGCCGACGCAAATGCCGAAAAACGGCCGCGCCTTTTGCCGCACGGCCTCCGTTATCGCCTCGATCATGCCGTCAACCGCGTCGAGGCCGCGGCGGCAATCGGCGAAAGCACCAACCCCGGGAAGCACGATGCGATCGGCGCGAAATGCGGTGTCGGGATCGCGGGTCACGACGATCCTGTCCGGGACTTCCATGCTCCGGGTTGCGCGCTCGAATGCCTTGGCGGCGGAGTGCAGGTTGCCGGAGCCGTAATCGATGATCGCAACGCTCAACGCGACGCTCCCGGCTCCGGAAACAATCCGATGATTTCCTCGCGAGGCAGCGGCGGCGGCCGCGAGAATGCCTGACCCGGGACATCCCGCGTCGGCGGCGGACCACCGCGATCGACCGCCGGTTGATCGTTGGCGAGCCCGCGCTGTTTGGCAGTCCAGCGATCAAAGAAGCGTCGCTCGGCCGCCTCCTCGTCGTCGGCGACCACAATGTCGAGCTGATGCCAGTTGCCCCGCGACAGGGTCCAACGCTCGAGGCTGGCGGCTTCAAACCCCAACAGCAACGCGAGCAGGCAGTCGACCAGAAAGACCGTGGTCATGCCAACGCCGAGACGAATCATCGCGACATCGAGCGCGACGATCAGGACGATCCAACCGATCAGCGCCCGCCACAGACCATGCCAGGCGAGCCACACCACACCGAGAAGTGCGGCCCAGACATGGAAGCCGTCACGGACGAAAGTGAACCGATCGGTGGTGCGGAAATCCGCGTTGTTGGTCACCGGAGCGTGAACTGTATAAACCGGCATGATAGATCTCCGCCGCGAAGCAAAATCAGCCGCCGAGCTGACCCTTGGTGGATGGCACCTCGCCGGCGGCCCGCGGGTCGATGGCGACCGCCGCCCGAAGCGCCCTCGCCAGACCCTTGAAGCAGGATTCGGCGATATGATGGCTATTCTCGCCATATAGGGTCTCGACGTGCAAAGTCACGCCGGCGTTGACCGCGAAGGCGTTGAACCATTCGCGTACCAATTCGGTATCAAATTGGCCGACCTTGTCGCGGGGAAACTCGACCTTGAACACGAGCACCGGCCGGCCGGAGATATCGATCACCACGCGCGACAGCGTCTCATCCATCGGTATGTGCACGCTGGCATAGCGGGTGATCCCGGCCATGGCGCCAAGCGCCTGCTTGATTGCCTGTCCGAGCGCAATGCCGACATCCTCTGTGGTGTGGTGATGATCGATATGAAGGTCGCCGACCGCCTTCACGGAAATGTCGATGCGCGAATGCCGGGCCAACAGATCCAGCATATGGTCGAAGAACCCGATGCCGGTCGCGACGCTGGACGCGCCCGTGCCGTCGAGGTTTACCGTCACCTCGATGTCGGTCTCTTTGGTCTTGCGCTTGATGCTGGCGCTGCGCATGAAAACTGCTTCCCTTGACCGCTCTTGGCCTAAAACGCGGCTCTTTTAACAGGCCGGCGCAGCCTTCGCCACTGCGGGATAGCGCTCAAAAGGTGCGAACTTCCGGCTATGGTGACCGAAATCCAGCACGTTCTCAGTTCGGCGCGCCGTGTTGGCGCAACCGGTTGTCGGAAACGCCGTGTTGTAACCCCCTGCGCCAGTCCCTAAATCTGGCCGGACACGAGGTAATCCATGCAAGCTTCCCCCAACGACACGCCGGTCTGGCACGGCACCACCATTTTGACGGTTCGCAAGGGCGGCAGGGTGGTGATCGGCGGCGACGGGCAGGTCTCGATCGGCCAGACCGTCATCAAGTCTAACGCCAAAAAAGTCCGCAAGCTCGGCAAAGGTGACGTCATCGGCGGTTTCGCCGGCGCCACGGCCGACGCCTTTACCCTGTTCGAGCGGCTTGAGAGCAAGCTCGAACAATATCCGGGCCAACTGACCCGCGCCGCGGTCGAACTCGCCAAGGACTGGCGCACCGACCGCTATCTGAGACGCCTCGAGGCGATGATGATCGTCGCCGACAAGGATGTGTCGCTGGTTCTGACCGGCACCGGCGACGTGCTCGAGCCGGAGGCCGGCGTCATGGCGATCGGGTCCGGCGGTAATTATGCCCTGGCGGCCGCGCGTGCCATGATCGACACCGACAAGGACGCCGAAACCATCGTGCGGCGGGCGCTGGACATCGCCGCCGACATTTGCGTTTACACCAATCGCAATGTGACCATCGAGACGTTACAGGGCGGCTGAGCATGACGGCCTACGCGTTCCGCCCGATGTCGGCCGCCGACCTGCCGACGATCCAGCGTTGGCTCAAAACGCCTCACGTCCGTGAATGGTGGCACGACGCCGCGGCACAGTTCGAACTCGTGCGCGGCGATCTCGATCACCCCGACATGGCGCAGTTCATTGTCACGGCAGACGCGCGAGAATTCGCTTATTTGCAATGTTACAATCTGAGTGCCTGGGATACCGGCCTCGGGCCGCAACCGGAAGGCACCCGCGGACTCGATCAGTTCATCGGCGAGGCCGATCTACTTGACCGCGGTCACGGTTCCGCATTCATCCGGCTCTTCGCTGACCGATTGCTCGCTTCCGGAATACCACGTGTCGTCATCGACCCCGATCCCGCCAACACGCGGGCGATCCGGGCTTACGAGAAGGCCGGATTTTATCGCGATCGAATTGTCGACACGCCGGATGGTCCGGCGCTGCTGATGATTTGCGATTCCTGACGGCGATGCGCAATACCTTCGACGAAAAGCAGCTTGTTCCCATGACATTTTGAACCTACCTAGAGGCCATGACCGACTTTTCTCCCCGTGAAATCGTCTCCGAACTCGATCGCTTCATCGTCGGCCAGGCCGACGCCAAGCGCGCTGTCTCGATTGCCTTGCGCAACCGCTGGCGGCGCCAGCAGCTCACCGGCAGCCTGCGCGAGGAAGTGTTGCCGAAAAATATCCTGATGATCGGACCGACCGGCGTCGGCAAGACCGAGATCGCGCGCCGGCTGGCTAAGCTTGCCGGGGCGCCGTTCATCAAGGTTGAAGCCACAAAGTTCACCGAGGTCGGCTATGTCGGTCGCGACGTCGAGCAGATCGTCCGCGACCTCGTCGAAGTGGCGATCGCGCAAACCCGTGACCGAAAGCGCAAGGACGTACAGGCTCGCGCGCAGCTCGCCGCCGAAGAGCGCGTGCTTGATGCGCTGGTGGGCGCCAATTCCAGCGCCGCTACGCGCGATTCGTTTCGAAAAAAGCTCCGCGCCGGCGAGCTTAACGACAAGGAAATCGAGATCGAAACCCAATCCTCGGGTGGAATGCCGATGTTCGAAATTCCGGGAATGCCCGGCGCGCAAATGGGCGCCATCTCGATCGGCGATATCTTCGGCAAGCTCGGCGGCCGCACCAAGACCCGCCGGCTGACGGTTTCCGGCTCGCATGAGATTCTCGTCAACGAAGAATCCGACAAGCTCTTGGACAGTGATCAGCTGACGCTGGAAGCAATCACCGCGGTGGAGAACAACGGCATCGTGTTCCTCGACGAGATCGACAAAATTTGCGTGCGGGATGGCCGGGTCGGCGGCGACGTCTCGCGCGAAGGCGTGCAGCGCGACCTGCTGCCGCTGATCGAGGGAACGACGGTGTCGACCAAGCACGGCGCGGTCAAGACCGATCATATCCTGTTCATCGCCTCCGGCGCGTTCCACATCGCCAAACCATCGGACCTGTTGCCGGAATTGCAAGGTCGCTTGCCGATCCGCGTCGAGCTGGAAGCGCTCTCGCGTGACGACATGCGGCGCATCCTGACCGAGCCCGAAGCTTCGCTGATCAAACAATATGTTGCGCTGATGAAGACCGAAGGCGTGACGCTGGACATCACCGACGGCGCCATCGACGCGCTCGCCGACGTCGCGGTCGCCGTCAACTCGTCGGTAGAGAATATCGGCGCGCGGCGGTTGCAGACCGTGATGGAGCGGGTGTTGGACGAGATTTCCTTTGCCGCCCCGGACCGGCATGGCGAGACCATCAAGATCGATGCGGAATATGTCCAGAAACACGTCGGCGATCTCGCCAAGAACGCCGATCTGAGCCGGTTTATTTTGTAGGTTTTGCAGCTAAGATCGTCGTCCCTGCGAAAGCAGGGGCCGATACCCACCAGGCCATCGCTGGAATTGAATGCGGCCGCGGTCTTTGCAAATGCGCAAACGGTGGTTTTAGGTCCCGGCTCGCACTGAGTTTACCATCGGGCGTGCATTTCGCGCGACCCGTTGGCCTGGCCGGGACGACGATGAATCCAAATCTGCGTGTGTGGGAGAACCCCTGGCGGCTGATGCTTGCCGTCAACGCCGCCGTCCTGGTTGGGGTGTTCGTTCACAAGATCTCGCTGCCGCCCTACGTTCCCTACATCCACCTCCTGGTCGATTATCATTTCGGCTTCACCAAGCGTGCGCTGATCGGCGCTGTGGTTGCGCTGTTTGCGCAGCAAGTCCCGGTGTGGCTGGTATTCGCGCTTGCTGGCGCGGTCTGGCTCGTCACCGCCGGGCTTTTCATCGGCTTGTTCCGACGCACCTTCGGTCTCGACGAAGCCGGGAGGCCGCTGTTCGTTTTCATGGCGGGATCGCCATTCTTTCTGAAGAACTTCATGCATACGCTCGGCCATTTCGATATCTACGGCTGTGCGTTCGCGATTCTCCTGCTGATGCTGCCCGCGCGTTCGCTGCTCTTCGTGGCGCTCGCAGCACTGGCGTCAACGGTCCTCATTCTGATACACCACATTCATCTCCTGCTGTATGTGCCGACCATCGCCGTCATCGTGATACTGCGTCACTACTTGGTGCGGGGCTTTGACTGGCAAAATGTCACGATCGGTATCGGCGCCATCATTTGCATCGGCCTTTTGTTTTTCGCGACGCAATTTTTGGGGACGATGACGGTGCCCGAGGCGGAGTTTGTTCGTTACCTCGAAAGCCGCATGGCCGATCCAGGCCGCACCAATCTCTTGAGCTTCAGCTACATCTGGTATCAGCCGCTTTCCAAGGAAATAGCCGACACATGGCAGCGCATGCCCTCGAATCTTCTCGGCTTGCCGGTATTTGCCCTGCTGATCTGGTTGCATTCGCCGCTTTGGCGATATTTTGCCGATCTGATCCGATCACTCGCTGATGATCGGCACCGGCGTGTCGTCATCGCCGGCGTCGTGACGGTGAGCGCGGCCTATCTCATCATGTTTGCGATCGTGTTCGATTACTCGCGTTGGGTTTCGAACTGGGCGGTGTGCCTGTTCCTGATCCTGCATGCAGTCAAGACGCTGCCGGCCGCGCAAATCGTGCTGCCGCCATCAGCCAAGGATCGAAAGACCACCATTCTCGGATGGATCGTAACGCTGATTCCCCGCGTCGGAATCGTCCGGCCGTTCTGACGTTCTCGATTTAACGCGCTCTCAGATTCTCGATCGGCGGATGCGTACGTAGAGCGCGCCCTCGCCGCCATGACCGATATGCGCTTCCTCGAAGCCGACCACGAGCGCGCGAAACTCCGGCTGGCTCAGCCATTGCGGCACCGCGCGGCGCAGCACCCCCCGCTCCGATTCGGCGCCCATCTTACCCTTGCCGGTAATGACCAGCACGAAGGTGAGGCCGTCATGGTGCGCATGTTGCAGAAAGGCGGAGAGTTCACGATGCGCGCGGCTTTGCGTCATCCCATGCAGGTCGAGCCTGGCTTCGATCTCCTTCCGCCCTCGCGAAAGTTGCCAGCGCTCGCGACGTCCCAGTGGCGCCAGCGGCGGCGCCACCGGCTTTTGCATTCCCATGTGGCTGGCGGAGGGAAGCGATTTGGGCAAAGCCGCGGGCTTGACAGCGACGGCCGGCTCTATGTCCGGTGATTCGGCTTCCGCTTTTGCGGCGCGATGTTTCTTCCGCAGCGGCTTTGCCTGCCTGGCGACGCTTTCCCACAGCGCGAGCTCCTCTTCGCTCAAAGCACGTTTGCGGCGCGGTGGCGCCGGCAATGCCGGAATCGAAATCCTCGGCGGACGTTTCATGTGTTAGAGCGTCATGTGTTAGAGCGAGAGCGATGGATGCGGCGGTAGCGACGCCCTTCCTGGTCCGCTTTGATGACAGGCCGCGCTTCCGGCAACGGCACCTTGCCGGTCACGACTGGTGCGGGATTCTTGGCGGGCTCCGTGGCAATGACCGCCGGTTTGGGACCCGGGGTCGCGGGATCGGCTGGTTTTGCATCGTTCTTCTCGTCCTTTGGTTGATCCTTCAAAGGATCGACCTGCGGAAACAGCTTTGCGATTTTTTCCGACGGCCGCGGGTCCGGTATCGGCATTTTGCGGCCCCGGGCGAGCGGATCGAGGCTTTTCGGCACGAGAATCACGAAATGCATATTGTGGCGAAAGCGGCCGGAGACCCGGCCGGCGTCAGGGCCGGCGCCGTAATAGATATCGGCGCGCGCCGGTCCTGTAATCGCCGAGCCCGTGTCCTGCGCGACCATCAGCCGGCGAAACGGCGTCTTCGACTGCTCCGATTCTATCGGCAGTTCGCCCTGGATGAAAAACGGCGTGCCATAGACGTGCAACGACTTGTCGACGGCAATCGACCGGCCCGGCGTCAGCGGCACGCCCTGCGCGCCCACCGCCTCATCCTTGTCGGAGAGCGCTACCTCGCGGAAGAACACGTAGGAGCGATTCTGGCGCCGCAACTCCTTGGCGCCATCGGGGTTCTGGTCCATCCATTCCCTGATTTTGTGCATCGACATCTGCTCTTTCGGGATGATGCCGCGATCGATCAAAATGCGGCCGACCGCCATATAGGGATAGCCATTATGGGCGTCGTAATTGATGCGGACGGTCGATCCGTCTTCGAGCCGGATCCGTGCCGAGCCCTGGATTTGCGCGAACAACAGATCGGTCTGATCCTTGAGCCAGCAGATTTCCAATCCCCTGCCCGCGATCGCGCCGTCTTCGATCTCGGCCCGATCGTAGTAAGGCAAGAGCTTGCGACGGCCGATCTTGCGAAACACCTGCCCCTTGTTTGGCAAACTGGGCGAGTCTTGCTTGAAGCCACGAACGAATAAATTCGAAGGGCGGCGATAGATCGGCACATTATAGACATCGGTCTGGGTCCGCGACCCATCGATCACCGGCTCATAGTAACCGGTGACGAAGCCCGCCTCCTCCCCGAGCCGCGAGATTCGCAACGGCAGAAAATGCTCCTCAAAAAAGGCCCGTGCCCTGGCGCCAACGGTGAGGTCAAGAGCCTTGGCGGCACGGCAGGGCTCACGCAGCGAGGTGCCAAGCGCCTTGGCGTCGGCCGGAGGCAGTCGCTGCTCGGCGATTGACTTGCAGCTGGTGCGAAAAGCCTTGTACGCCTGCAAATGATCGTCCGCGCTCCACCCGGCGATATCGTTCCAGGCGGCCGGTATATATTGGCCGCCGCTGATCTCGAGCGGCCACTCTAGCCGCGGATACGGGATGGCGCGGCGAGTTGGCAGATGCAAACTCGCGCCGTGGGAAGCCGCGAGCTTGCGCGCAGCCGTTGCCGCAAGCGGCGCCAGGGAACACGCAATCACGATCACACAAACCGCAGCGATCGCTCGCCGCCGGCAACGCGCGCTGGTGCCCCGTTTCCGAAGTTCGTGATCCATTGCGGGGCCATCCGACACGAACTTCGGAAACAAAGCGGGCACTAGCGAACAAATATCTTTTCTAGTGCCGCTTATCGATTTGAAGTTCCTGGCGCGAACTCGCGGCAGCCACCGCAGGAACTTCAAATCGGCGGCACTAGTGAACGCTTCCAGTGCCAACCAGTTTCCAGTTCGGATCGCGTGATGTCGTGTCGCGGGCGAATGTCCAAACATCGGTGATATCGGTGACCTTGTCCGGATTGCCGTCGACAATGGTACCGCTCTTGTCGCGGGTGACCGAGATCATCTGCGACACAAATCGGACGGTGAGTTGCGCGGAGCGGTCGCGGGCTTCGGCACTGACAATTTCGGCCTTGTCGATCGAGACAAAACGCGTCTCGGTTTTTTGCTCCAGCCTCTCGCGCTCCTTGATTGCGGCCTCGAAGCTTTCGTAGACCTCCGACGAGAGCAGGTCCTTCAGCGCGCGGCGGTCGCCATTGGCGAACGCCAGCACGATCATTTCATACGCGCTGCGCGCGCCGCTGAGGAAATGACGCGGATCGAATGAGGAATCCTGGGCTACAATTGTGTCGAGACCCTGGGCCAGCGGAGTGCCCGGCTCGGCCAGGCCTTTCCAGCGATCCGTCGGAGGCGCCACCTCCGCCGTCGGCGCCAGCGGCGCCTGGTCGATCACGGCCCCCGGCATCGGGACAACGTTGTTGTCCTGCGCCCCCTGCACGATATTGCGCGCAGCGCGATCATATGGCGGCCGTTCGCTCCCAGTACGCTGCCCCAGTACGTTACGCAGACGCAGGAAGATGAAGACGGCCAGCGCCAGGAAGATGATGGTGTAAATATCCACGTCGCATTCGCTTTCTGATTCTCACGCCGGCGATTAAGTTCGGCGGTAGAGGCTCCCTTCAGGGGCCGGCAGAGATTACATCATGGATGGGTCAGCAGCATGTAGGCACGAAACCTGGGCTGGCCAATGGCGGCCCATACATGAAATGCCATGCCGGCGGAAACAGCCAAGCCGAAGCACACTCACCCGTTGCCATAAATCGAATTGTAGCGCGTTTCCGGCACGAGGGGAAACCCTGATAATGGCTAGAAATCGCGCATATTCAATAATTTAGAATACATGTTGGGTGTCTTTCCGGCCCCAATCATGGCCCTCGGACGCCTCTTGCGACCTTCGGGATCGAGCCGCGGCCAGTCAGCCGCGATTGTCGTCCTTGTGGAAGCAGGTGAGGCTATGATAGCCACTCGCCCCGACCACGCATTTTTTGCACCTCGCGGGCGAATTCGGACGTAAAATCGGTCCCCTCGCCAGAACGTTTCCAGGAGAGACTCTTATGACCAACGGCAACGGCGCGCCTCCCGAGGCGGCCCCTCCTCCGCAGTTGAACGTGCTGGCGCAGTACACCAAGGACCTGTCGTTCGAAAACCCCAACGCGCCGGGTTCGCTGGCGCCGCAACAGCAGCAGCCGGCGATCAATATCCAGATCAACGTCAGCGCCAACAACATCGCCGAAAATGAGTTCGAAGTGACGCTTTCGGTCGAAGGCAAGGCGGAAGGCGGCGGCAAGCTGATGTTCAGCTTCGACCTCGCCTATGCCGGCGTGTTTCGGATCGTCAATGTGCCCAAGGAAAACCTGCACCCATTGGTCATGATCGAGTGCCCGCGGCTCTTGTTCCCGTTCGCGCGTGAGATCATCGCAACCTCGGTGCGCGACGGCGGGTTCCCGCCGCTGATGCTGGATCCGGTCGATTTTGTCGGTCTTTATCGCCAGAATCTGGAACGGCAGGCTGCCCAAGCGGCGGCGACTCAGGCCAAGCCAAGCTAAGCGGGGAATCTTTAGTTCTGCGCATGATTTCTTCGGAAAACCGGTTCCCACTTTTCCGGATCATGCGTTACGCAGGCAGGAAGTCATTCCAGATCGGCTTGTCGCCAAGCGTCAGAACAAAATCGCGATGCGCGGCGCGATCGGCCTCGGTCACCCGTGGCGCGAGAGGCACCTCGCGCTGCCGCCGCGGCATTTCACCAACCCCGGTCATGCGGATGTCGCGGGTTTCCGCGGCCAGGATCAATTGCGACTGCCGGGCCCCGATCAGGTCGATGTAGACTTCGGCCAGAAGTTCGGCGTCCAGCAATGCGCCATGCTTGGTGCGGCGCGAATTGTCGATCGCATAGCGCGAGCAAAGATCGTCGAGCTTGTTCGACACGCCGGGATGCTTGCGCCGTGCCAGCAGCAGCGTGTCGACAAGCCGCTCGCGCGGGATGGCCGCAAGCTGGATCCGGTCGAGTTCGGAGTTGATGAAGGAGATATCGAACGAGGCGTTGTGAATCACCAGCGGCGCATCGCCAATGAATTCCAGGAACTCGTCGGCCACTTCGGCAAACAGCGGCTTGTCGGCGAGGAACTCGGTGGAAAGCCCGTGCACCGCAAAGGCCTCGACCGGCATCTCGCGTTCCGGATTGATATGCCGATGAAAGGTCTGGCCGGTCGGCATGCGGTTGAAAATCTCGACACAGCCGATCTCGACCAGCCGGTCGCCGCGCAGCGGATCGAGGCCGGTGGTTTCGGTGTCGAGAACGATTTCGCGCATGAACAAACCGCCGATAAAACGAATCAGGATCGTCGCGGCGTCATCTTAGCAGCATCAACCAGAATGTCCCGGATTCGCGCACGGACGGGATCAAGGCCGTGCGAGGTATCCACCAGGAAATTCGCGCGCTTGCGTTTTTCAGCGTCGGGCATTTGCCGCGCGAGAATGGCTTCAAGCTTCTCCCCGGTCATGCTGGGGCGAGCGAGAATCCGCTCACGCTGGATTTCCGGAGTAGTGGTGACCACCACCACGGCGTCGACCCGCTTCTCGCCGCCGGTCTCGAACAGCAACGGCACATCGACCACCGCAACCGGGGCACCGGATTGCTCGGCGGCTTGCAGGAATTTCCGACGCGAAGCGCCGAGCATCGGATGCACGATCTCCTCGAGCCGCTTCATGGCGGCCGGATCGTGCACCACGCGTGCTGAAAGCCGGTTGCGATCGACCTTGCCATTCGCGGTCGTACCCGGAAACGCGGCTTCGATGGCGGGCGCAGCCTCGCCTTCGTACAACATGTGCACGGTCGCATCGGCGTCGTAGACGGGCACGCCGGCCTCCGCGAACAGTTTCGCGGTGGTCGATTTCCCCATCCCGATCGAGCCGGTCAGCCCAAGAATTATCATTCAGGAATTACCATTCGCCGCCTTGTCAGGATTCTCCGTCAGATACCGAGCAACCCCTCGCTGCGCAAGAATGCAAGCAAGGGCAGAAGCGGCAGGCCGAGGATGGTGAAGTGATCGCCTTCTATCCTCTCAAACAAATGAACCCCGAGCCCTTCAAGCTGGTAGGCGCCGACGCTGGAGGTGACCGCAGCGCCGGCTTCATCCAGATAGGCATCGATTTCGGCTTCGCTGAGCGGCCGCATGGTCATGCGCGCGATCGCGATCGCCTCGAACAATATCTTGCCATCGCGCGCTACCGCAACCGCCGAGTGAAGTTCATGGCTGCAGCCGGCGAGCGCACCCAGTTGCTCCGCGGCCTGGGCGCGGCCATCCGGCTTACTGAAAAGCCGCGTTCCCAGCGCTAATGTCTGGTCCGCGCCGACCACATAGGCACCGGATCGCCGCGCTGAGACGAACAGCGATTTTTCCCGCGCAAGAAGGGCGGCGATGTCGCGCGGGGATCTGAGGCCGGAGGTCTGTTGGATCGCCCGCTCATCGATTCCAGCCGGAACGCTTTCGAAGCTGATGCCGGCGCCGGCCAGCAGCATTTGCCGTGCCCTGCTCTGCGAGGCCAGTATCAACGGATCTTTTCCGCGCCACAGCGTCATTCCGCAAGCCGTTGCCGCTGCCTGTCGGTGAACAGTTTCAAGATGGCCGCCGCGGTTTCCTCGATCGAGCGCCGTGTGACATCGAGTTGCGCCCAATTGAACTTGGCGCATAATCGCCGCGCGAATGCGACTTCGTCGGCGACGGCCTGCCGGTCGATATAGGTGTCGTTGTCCTTGTCGCCCATGCTCAACAGCCGGTTCTGCCGGACCTGGATCAAGCGTTCAGGCGTCGCGTGCAGACTGACTACAAGCGGCTTTTTCAGCGACTCCAATTGGTGCGGGATCGGAATCCCCGGCACCAATGGCACATTGGCGGTGCGGATGCCGCGATTGGCGAGATAGATCGAGGTCGGCGTTTTCGATGTACGTGAGACGCCGACCAGAATCACGTCGGCCTCCTCCAACCCTTCGACATGCTGGCCATCGTCGTGCATCATCGTGTAGTTCAGCGCATCGATCCGCTTGAAATATTCCGCGTTCAGCGTGTGCTGGGCGCCGATCCGTCCCGTCGTGGGCGCTCCCAGATAGGCGTGAAACAACTGCATGACCGGGCCGATAATCGAGAGGCTCGGTATGTTGATTTCCTGGCACTTGGCTTCCAGCCTGCCGACCAGATCCTTCTCCAGCAAGGTGAACAGGACGATACCCGGCGCTTCCTCTATTTCGCTCAGCACCCGGTCCAGCTGCTTCTGACTGCGCACCAGCGGATAGACATGTTCGACCGGTGTCACATTGGCATATTGCGCAGCCACCGCACGCGCCACGGTGATCAGCGTTTCGCCGGTCGAATCGGAGACCAGATGAAGATGGAAATAGTTGCTGGTCGTGGGCACCAGGACCCCTGTGTAATCTGTGAATCGCTGTGGAGCTTAGCCGAGAGAATCGAAGGCGTGTCGGCAGTTCAGGGATAACCCGGCTTTTTCTTCACAGGCCTCGAAATCAGGATAAGTCCATCCAGCGCCGGCAACGATAGTGAGGTTTTGTGGATTTGTCTCTTGATAAGCCGGCAACGGCGTTACCCAACTCTTTGAGGAGGATGGACTAACCGTCATCGGCAAATTCGGCGCCAAAATTGTTGATGGATGTGAAGAAGCTTTGGGGAAAGACCGGACAATTTTGCGCCGGCGCAATCCACCGCTACTTAGACTCAGACTCAAGATTCTAAAATTATTGTTTTAGATAAGGGCTGTTTGCGGATATGTCTCGGCTGGTGGCAAGAGAACTTTTGCCGGGAGCGATTGGAACGACCTTGGCGTGCGTTTCGACTTGAATGAGGCACGATGTACGAGTGGATCAAGGTGCTGCATATCATTGCGGTCATCGCCTGGATGGCTGGGATGCTCTATTTGCCGCGGCTTTTTGTCTATCACTGTGAGGCGGAAAAGGGCTCGAAGCAGTCCGAAACGTTCAAAGTCATGGAACGGAGATTGCTGAAAGCGATCATCAATCCGGCGATGATCGTGACCTGGCTGGCGGGAATTTATCTCGCGTGGGCCGGCCATTGGTTCTCGGCGGGCTGGCTACATGGAAAACTGCTGTTGGTACTGGTGTTGTCAGGTGTCCACGGCTTTTTTTCCCGCTGCGTGAAGGATTTCGCGGCCGACCGCAATGCGCGAAGTCAAAAATTTTATCGTATTATCAATGAGGTAACGACTATCCTCATGATAGGCATCGTGATTCTTGTGGTGGTAAAACCGTTCTGAGGGAATTGGCGAAAGGCGGCGTGAGCTAGCGCCACCTTGCGGAAGGTCGGTTGATTTTCTATATTATCGCCATCCCACCCTACGCAGGCGGATGCGGTTGCGTTCCGGTTTCCTTTCGGACCGGCCGCCGCATCAGGTTTGAAGCCTCTCCGGCCCTCTCCTTGCTCAGACCTGCGGACCTTCCTGATTTGACGTCCGCATTTTCCAAGTAGCCACCTTGCACCCCCCTCCCCCCTAGTTACTCCACAGGACCATCCCAATGCGGGAAATAAAACTTCAAGACCTGAAAGCCCAAACCCCAGCCGAACTCGTCTCGTTCGCGGAGGAAAAAGGGGTCGAAAACGCCAGCACGATGCGCAAGCAGGAGCTGATGTTCGCCATTCTCAAGCAGCTCGCGATCCAGGAAACCGACATTATCGGCGAAGGCGTCGTTGAAGTGCTCTCCGACGGCTTCGGCTTCTTGCGTTCCCCGGACGCCAACTATCTGCCGGGCCCCGACGACATCTACGTTTCGCCCTCGCAAATTCGCCGCTTCGGACTTCGCACCGGTGACACCATCGAGGGTCACATTCGCAGCCCGAAAGAGGGCGAGCGTTATTTTGCGCTGCTGAAAGTCAACACGCTGAATTTCGAGGATCCGGAAAAGTCCAAGCACAAGGTCAATTTTGACAATCTGACCCCGCTGTTTCCGGATCAGCGCTTTCGCCTCGAGCTCGACGACCCCACCAGAAAGGACCTTTCCGCAAGGGTGATCGACATTGTCGCGCCGATCGGCAAAGGCCAGCGTGCCTTGATCGTGGCGCCGCCGCGCACCGGCAAGACCGTGCTGATGCAGAATATCGCCCATTCGATCACGGCCAATCATCCGGAATGCTATCTGATCGTGCTCTTGATCGATGAGCGGCCGGAGGAAGTCACCGACATGCAGCGCTCGGTCAAGGGCGAGGTCGTCTCATCGACCTTCGACGAGCCGGCGGTGCGCCACGTCCAGGTCGCCGAAATGGTGATCGAGAAAGCCAAGCGGCTGGTTGAACACGGCCGCGATGTGGTGATCCTTTTGGATTCGATTACCCGGCTCGGACGGGCCTACAACACCGTCGTGCCGTCCTCAGGCAAGGTGCTGACCGGCGGTGTCGACGCCAACGCGCTGCAACGGCCGAAGCGATTCTTCGGGGCTGCGCGAAACATAGAGGAGGGCGGATCGCTGACGATCATCGCCACCGCGTTGGTCGATACCGGCAGCCGCATGGACGAAGTGATTTTCGAAGAGTTCAAGGGCACCGGCAATTCCGAATTGATTCTCGATCGAAAGGTCTCCGACAAGCGTACCTTCCCGGCGATCGACATTTCCCGTTCCGGTACCCGCAAGGAAGAACTGATCACCGATCCGCAGGTGCTCAAGAAAATGTACGTGCTGCGCCGGATCCTCAATCCGATGGGAACGATGGATGCGATCGACTTCCTGCTCGACAAGCTCCGCAACACCAAGAACAACTCGGAATTCTTCGAGTCGATGAATACCTGACCGTAGTAGGTCATTGGCCTAGTTGTCGGGCGCCCCAACATCCCCCGGGCCGCCCTTTTTTACGGCCCACCTCGTAAGCCATTGAAAATAATAATGGTTGATCGAAGAGGCGGCGGGCAGCGTGCGAGGCATTTTAGCCCAGCCGGAAACGCTGTGAACGATATGGCAGCAGCGGCTGCAGCATTCGGCTTGGCTCCTATTGTTTTCCAAATTCCCCGCCAATCGAAATTACGTTGCATTTTCAAAGGCTCGCGCACAAATAAGCGATGCATTCGCGCGAGCAGACCATTTTTGCACTGTCATCGGGCAGGCCGCCAAGCGCCATCGCGATTGTGCGGGTTTCGGGATCGCAGGCGAGGGCGGTGCTTGCCGCGCTTGCCGGAAAAGTGCCAGAGCCGCGGTCGGCGACGCGCGTGCAATTGCGCGACTTAAGCGGGCAGCCGATCGACGATGCGATCTTGCTTTGGTTTCTGGGGCCGGGGAGCGCCACCGGAGAGGACATTGCCGAGTTTCATATCCATGGTGGGCGTGCGGTACTGGCGGCGTTGGTGGCAGCGCTCTCTGGGTTTGAAAATGTCCGCCCCGCGGAACCTGGCGAATTCACTCGCCGCGCATTCGAGAACGGCAAACTCGATCTCACCGAAGCCGAAGCACTCGACGATCTGATTCACGCCGACACCGAGCGGCAGCGCCGCCAGGCCCTGCGGCAGCTCAGGGGGCTGCTGGGCGATAAAGCGCGGGATTGGCGGGCGCGAATCATCGAGGCCTCGGCGTTGATCGAAGCCGGGATCGATTTCTCCGACGAGGGCGATATCCCCGCGGAACTGATTGCGCCGGCCCTGACCAGGATCAGATCGCTGCGTGAGGAAATTCAGGAAGTTCTGGCGGGGCAGGGCCGGAGTGAGCGCCTGCGCGACGGCTTGGTGGTTGCGATTGCGGGTCCGCCGAATGTCGGAAAATCGACGCTTGCAAACTTGCTGGCGCGACGTGAGGTCGCGATCGTTTCCCCGCACGCCGGCACCACGCGCGACGTCATCGAAGTTCAGCTCGATCTGGATGGCTATCCGGTGACGGTGATCGACACCGCCGGAATTCGCGAGACCGACGATCCTGTGGAGCAGGAAGGTGTGCGCCGCGCGCGCGCGCGCGCGGCCGAGGCCGACCTGGTGCTGTGGGTTACCGATGCGGAGCACGAGAAAGTTGGGAGCGAGGAAAACACGCCGTCGGCGGACGCACCGGTATGGGTGGTGCGTAACAAGATTGATCTCGACGCGGGAAGTGGTGGAGCGGCACGCGGGCCGGAGAGCGGAATCGGGTTCAGGATTTCTGCGGGCCGGGGCGATGGAGTTGGCGAATTAGTCGGGGCGTTAGCTGCTTTTGCGCAGGATTATTTTGGATCAGGGGAGGGCGGTCTCATCGGGCGCGAGCGACAGCGAAGGCTGCTTCAAGAAACCGTCGACGCGCTGCGACGTTGCGTGTCGGTCGTAGGAGCCGGTGAGGAACTGGCGGCAGAGGAGCTGCGCGCAGCTTCACAATCCTTGGGACGATTGCTGGGCCGCGTCGACGTCGAGGACATTCTCGATGTGATCTTCAGAGAGTTTTGCGTCGGGAAGTAATGGACGTTAATTCATTTCTTAGTTTCCAACTGTTTCACGTGAAACGCGGGCACGCGGCTGGTTTCACGTGAAACACCGCGCCTTTGCCAACTTGTCACTTCCGGCCTAAGCCGCAGCGTTATACAAGGCCCGGCATGATTTCCGGCTCAGAATCATTCGACGTCATTGTCATCGGAGGCGGTCACGCCGGCTGTGAGGCCGCGAGTGCCGCCGCGCGGATGGGTGCAAGGACGGCCCTGGTAACCCACCGCTTTGCGACTATCGGCGCGATGTCCTGCAATCCGGCGATCGGGGGCCTCGGCAAAGGTCATCTGGTCCGGGAAGTTGATGCGTTGGACGGACTCATGGGCCGTGTTGCCGATGCCGCCGGCATTCAGTTTCGCATGCTCAACCGGCGTAAGGGTCCGGCGGTGCGAGGTCCCCGCGCCCAGGCCGACCGAAAGCTTTACGCCGCAGCGATGCAGGCTGCGATCCGCGACACCTCCAATCTGAACATCATCGAAGGCGAGGCCGACGACGTGATTGTCTTCGAGGGCCGCGTCAGGGGTGTTCAGCTTGCCGATGGTCGCGAGTTAACGGCCGGCGCCGTCGTCATCACGACCGGCACCTTCCTTCGCGGACTAATTCATCTCGGCGAACGCAGCTGGCCCGCTGGCCGAGTCGGCGAGGCACCGGCAATGGGATTGTCGTCGTCGTTCGAGCGCGCCGGCTTTACACTGGGGCGGCTCAAGACTGGCACGCCGCCACGGCTGGACGGCAAAACAATCGACTGGTCCTCAGTCGAAATGCAGCCGGGCGACGATCCGCCGGAGCCGTTTTCGGTCATGACCGACCGCATCACGACGCCGCAAATTCAGTGCGGCATCACGAGGACGACGCCCTCCACCCATGAGGTCATCCGCGCCAACGTGCACCGCTCGCCGATGTATTCGGGGCAGATCAAGAGCACTGGGCCCCGCTACTGCCCGTCGATCGAAGACAAGATCGTTCGATTTGGAGATCGGGACGGCCACCAGATCTTCCTCGAGCCGGAGGGTCTCGACGACAGCACCGTCTACCCCAACGGCATCTCAACTTCGTTGCCGGAAGAGGTGCAGCTTTCGATCCTTGCTTCGATCCCGGGGCTGGAGCGCGCGCGGATGATTCGGCCCGGCTATGCCATCGAGTATGACCATGTCGATCCCCGCGAGCTCGATCCCAGTTTGCGGGCCAAGCGGCTTCCCGGGTTATTCCTGGCCGGACAGATCAACGGCACGACGGGCTATGAGGAAGCCGCCGCCCAGGGGTTGGTGGCCGGACTCAATGCAGCATTGGCGGCAAGCGGCGGCGAACCGATCATGTTCGATCGCGCCGACGGCTATCTCGGGGTCATGATCGACGATCTCGTCACGCGCGGGATCACCGAGCCGTATCGGATGTTCACCTCCCGCGCCGAGTATCGTCTGACTCTTCGAGCCGACAATGCCGACCAGCGCCTAACCGACAAGGGGATTGCGCTGGGGTGTGTAGGGCAGGCGCGTTCGCTGCGTCACGGCGCCAAGATGGCTGCGCTGAATGCCGCGAAGACCCGGACCCGGTCCCTCGCCCTCACCCCGAACGAAGCTCAGAGATACGGCCTTTCACTCAACAAGGACGGCCAGCGCCGCTCCGCCTTTGAGCTTCTTGCTTATCCGGAGGTCGGCTGGTCGGTGATCCGCAGCATCTGGCCGGAGCTGTCGGCCATTGACCCAGCCATTGCGATCCATCTCGAGATCGACGCGAAATACGATGTCTATCTCAAGCGCCAGGTTGCCGACGTCGATGCCTTCCGCCGCGACGAAGGCCTGATCATTGCTGATGTTGATTACGACGCGGTGCCCGGGCTTTCGAATGAGGCGCGTTCGAAGCTGCAGACGGCGCGACCACGCACGGTAGGGCAGGCGGGTCGGCTCGATGGAGTGACCCCAGCCGCGCTTGGGATCCTCGCCTCCTACCTGCGACGGGAAGCGCGAGGACAAAAACCCGGAGCGTCCATCGCCAGCGCTTGAGGTGTTTCACGTGAAACAAGACAGGCCTTTGCCCATGAGCGCCATCACCGGGCTCAATCCAAAGCCCGTTGCAGACAAAGCCGCGGCGCTCGCACTCACGCCGGTTTCACGTGAAACAGAAGGCCGGCTGGATCGGTTCGTTGACCTCCTCCTGGCGTGGCAAACCAAAACCAATCTCGTCGCGCCATCGACTTTACCGACTCTCTGGACCCGGCACATTTCCGATTCGTTGCAGCTTTTGACCGTCGCACCATCGGCCAAAACATGGGTCGATCTTGGCAGCGGCGGCGGCTTCCCCGGCGTGGTGCTCGCCTGCGCGCTGGCGGAAACGCCCGGCGCGTTCGTCCATCTGATCGAGCGAAACGCCAAGAAGGCAGCCTTTCTTCGCGAGGCGCTGCGTGTGACAAATGCGCCCGGGACTATCCATCTCGCTGACATCGGGGATAGTGTGGAAAGAATTCCGGGACCCGTCGATTGCGCCACCGCGCGAGCGGTCGCTCCGCTACACCAGCTCATCGGTTTTGTGGAGCCGATGGTAAAAAAAGGTGCGAAAGCGCTATTTCTGAAAGGCCAAGATGTAGAGGCTGAATTGACCGAGGCCACTAAATATTGGAATATCGAACCGCATCTGCACCCCAGCCGCACCGGTGGACATGGTTGGATCGTCGAGCTTACCCGCATCGAACGCCGCAACGCCTCCGAACCCAGCCATGGTACCCGCGCATGACCGCAATTGATCAGATATATCAGCAAGATAAGGACCCACGCGCAGCGGGCCATCCGCGCATTTTGGCGCTCGCCAACCAAAAAGGCGGCGTCGGCAAGACCACGACGGCCATCAACTTGGGTACAGCGCTGGCGGCGATTGGCGAGCGCGTGCTGATTGTCGATCTCGACCCGCAGGGTAACGCCTCCACCGGGCTCGGCATCGACCGCCGCAACCGCAGCTGCTCGACCTACGACGTTCTGATCGGCGAAGCGTCCTTGCGCGAATCGGTGGTGCCCACCGCGGTACCACGGCTGCACATCGCTCCCTCGACCATGGATCTTTCGGGGCTCGAGCTGGAGCTGGGATCGACACCGGGCCGCGCCTTTCGCCTGCGCGACGCGATCGCCGCGCTCAACACCAACGCCGCGGATGACGCCGACTACACCTACGTTTTGATCGATTGCCCGCCGTCGCTCAATCTTCTCACCGTCAACGCGATGGCGGCATCGGACGCGATCCTGGTGCCCTTGCAGTGCGAGTTCTTTGCGCTCGAAGGCCTGTCGCAGTTGCTGCAGACCGTGGAGCAGGTGCGTTCCACGCTCAATCCGAGCCTGTCGATCCACGGCATCGTGCTGACCATGTTCGACTCGCGCAACAACTTGTCGAATCAGGTGGTCGCCGATGTCCGGCAGTTCATGGGGAGCAAGGTTTACAAGACCATGATCCCGCGCAACGTACGCATTTCCGAGGCGCCGTCCTACGGCAAGCCGGTGCTGGTCTATGACCTCAAATGCGTCGGCAGCGAGGCCTATCTCAAGCTTGCGACGGAAGTGATCCAGCGCGAGCGCGAGCTGCGCGCGCATTGAGCATGATCCGGAAAAGTGGAAGCCGGTTTTCCGAAAAGATCATGCTCAAACAAAAGAGATCTAGTCCCGTTATCCCGAGACGCGAAACGAAGTTTTCTCGGCCTCTTGCTTCGGAATGCCGGCAGTGAGGGTTCCATGCCGAAGTCGAAACAGGAGCGCTTGAGTTGAATCCAAGGGAGCTAGCGATGGCCGACGAAGCGCGTTCGCGATTGGGGCGCGGTCTTGCGAGTCTGATCGGAGATGTCGGCGGCGAAGCCGCGCATCTGGAACGGCCGCGCGCGCAGCGCAAGGTGCCGATCGAATTCCTCAGGCCGAATCCACGCAATCCACGCCGCGAGTTCGCCGATACCGAACTCCGCGAACTTGCCGATTCGATCAAGCAGCATGGCGTGATCCAGCCGATCGTGGTCCGGCCGGTGCGCGGCGCGCAGGACCGCTACGAGATCGTCGCCGGCGAGCGCCGCTGGCGGGCGTCGCAGATCGCCGGCCTGCACGATGTGCCGATCGTGCCGGTCGACGTCAGCGATTCGGATGCGCTCGAGATTGCAATCGTCGAAAACGTGCAGCGCGAAGATCTCAATGCGATGGAAGAGGCGCAGGGCTATCACGCGCTCGCCAATGAATTCAAACGCAGCCAGGAAGACATCGCCAAGATCGTCGGCAAGAGCCGCAGCCACATCGCCAACACCATGCGCCTGACGAAGTTGCCGGCCGAGGTTCAGGCCTATATCGCGATGGGCCAGCTATCGGCGGGCCATGCGCGGGCCCTGATCGGCGTGCCTGACCCCGCCGCCGCGGCCAAGCGCATCGTCGAGGAAGGTCTCAATGTGCGTCAGGCCGAAGCGCTGGCGCATGTCGAGGGCGTGCCGGTGCGTAAGCCGCAGAAGGCGCGTGGCGGCAAGGAGAAGGATCCCAATACGGTCGCCCTGGAGAAGAGTGTCAGCGATGCCCTAGGGCTTGCGGTCAGCATCGATCACCGCGATTCCGGCGGCACCGTCCATATCCGCTATCGCGATCTCGATCAGCTCGACGATATCGTGCGAAGGCTCGGTCGAAAGGGCTGATCTGTGGCGCGCGTCACCGCGAACCAGAAACGACGGCTGGCTCATCCTCGCCGTTTTGCGTTCACCGCGATCGACAGCAGCGCCCGCTGCGCAATAACCGGGGCGAGCGTTGCCTGCTTGCGCATCTCAAGCGCAGCGGTTGCAAGCTGATCGATGATCAGCGCGAGCCGCGCCGCACTGAAATTGCGCAATGCGGTCTCGACATTTCCCTTCCGCGAGAAATGCAACCTCGGAAATCCGCCGTCGAGTACACTCGATACCGGCGTTCCATCGGCGATCGCGAGCGCGGATTTGTGCAGCCATGCCGCTTGCCGTTGGGCCGCGGAAATGATCACGCCGGGGTAGGTACCCGCCACCATCGCCTTGGCAAACTCGGTCTCGACCATGGCCGGATTTCCCGAGAACGCCCCATCGATGATCGGGTCCATCTTCAGTTCGGACGCGTCGGCCGCGACCGCCATCACGTCGTCGAGCATGATCTCGCCCCTGCCGTGGGCATAAAGCGTGAGCTTACGCAATTCGTTGCGCGAGGCCTGGCGGTCTCCACCGAGCAGCGTCATCAGGACCGCACGTGCATCCGCAGCCATACGCAAATTCGAGACCCGCAGCTCGTCGTCAATCAGCTTGGTAATGTCGCGCTCGGTGTCGGGATAGCAGGCAATCGCAACGGCAGTCTTGGCGCGCTCACAGGACTTGCGCAGCGGCGACTCCGGCCGCAGTTCACCCGCCTCGATCACGACGCGGCAATCCTTCAGCGGCGTCTCGGCCAGCGTGTCGACCCCGCTCGCGAAACTCCGCGACCCGGCGCGGACGCGAATCGCGCGGCGTCCGCCGAACAGCGGGATCGTCAGCGCTTCATCGACCAGCCGCGACGGCTCGGCTGAAAGCTCGTCGCCGTCCAGCCTTACCAGCGAAAATGGATCGTCGGGGTCGTCGACCGCCGATGCCAGCAACGCGTCGGCGCGTTCACGCACCAGACCGGCATCCGGACCATAAAGCAGGATGATGGGACGGCCCGGATCGGGCCGGGCCAGGAAGGCATCGATTTCTTTTCCGCGGAGCGCGACCATGACCGGACTGGCGTTGTCATTCCGGAACGTGCGTCTTCATGCTACGCCCGCCGTGGAATGATCGGATGTTTCAGGTGCCGGCGTAGAAGAACGAGGCCAGCCGGGTCTGGATGTGATCGGCGACTTCCTGACACGCGCGATCCTCCGCGTCCCGGAACGCGCGGGCGCGGGCAAAACGCTGGTAGCTGCCCGGGATATCGTAAGTCACGTGCGAGAACGTCGTACCGGTCATCACCGATTTATTGGTGGCGATCTCGATCAAATTGAACTGCGCGTCGATGCCATAATTTTCGCTGGTTGGCAGCCCGGTGTTCACATCGGTCAACAGCGAGGAACGGCTGGTGGTGAATCTGAGCACCAGGCGATGGGTGGGCGGCATTCCGGTGGCATTGCCGTAAAGCTTGAAGGCCAGTGCATTGCGGATTTCGACCCCAAGCCGGGCGTCGCGCGAGGCGTTCGGTTTGTCGACCGGCGGGAGTTCAACTCCCATCAGTTTTTCCCGCAAACCCGGCGTGCCGTCAGCGTGCTCGGCATACAACGGTTGAAAGCAGCCCGCCGTTAGCGCCGCCAGGGCGGCCGCGGCCAAGAGCCGAGCGGCGATGCGGGTCCTAGCCAACGACATTCACGATCCTCATGGGAACAACGATCACTTTTCGGACGGCTTTGCCGCCCAAGGCCTGTTTTACCGCATCAAGGGCCAGAACGGCACCCTGAATTTCTGCATCCTGGGCAGTGCGGGCCACCGTGACCTCACCCCTCTTTTTGCCGTTGACCTGAACCACCAGCGTTACCGTGTCTTCAACCAGCAAATCTCGTTCGATTTGCGGCCAATTCGCCTCCGAAACCAGCCCCGCCTGTCCCAGCACAGCCCAGCATTCTTCGGCCAGATGCGGCATCATGGGGGCGAACAGTTGAACAAGGATGACCGCGGCTTCCCGAACCGCCCAAACCAGGTCCGGCGCGGGTTGCCCGGGACGGGCCAAGACTTCGCCCAACGCATTGGAAAATTCCCGGATATAGGCCAGGCAGACGTTGAAATGCAGCCTTTCGATGCCGGTGGAGACCTTGTCCAGGGCACCATGGGCGGCCTTGCGCAGGACTAGCGCGTCGGGACCAAAAACGGCCGGTCTTGTCTTGGGTGCGGTAGCGCCGGTCTCGGCTGATTCGTTTATCAGCCGCCACAACCGTTGCACAAAGCGCGATGCGCCCTGTACGCGCTCGTCGCTCCAGATCACGTCGCGGTCCGGCGGAGAGTCCGACAGCATGAACCAGCGCGCCACGTCGGCGCCGTAGGTTGCGATGATGTCGTCGGGATCGACAGTGTTGCGCTTCGACTTCGACATCTTCTCGATTGAGCCGATGGCGACATCCTCGTTTGTCGTCAGAAGAATGGCGCGCCGGCCATTGGCGCCGGTCTCGATCTTGACCTCGGCGGGCGTGACATAGCTGCCGTCGGCCTTTTGGTAGGTCTCGTGCACCACCATTCCTTGCGTGAACATGCCGGCGAAGGGCTCCTCCATGCCGATATGACCGGTGGCTTTCATGGCGCGGGTAAAGAAACGGCTGTAGAGCAGATGCAGGATCGCGTGCTCGACGCCGCCGATATATTGGTCGACCGGCATCAGGCGATCCACCACCGCAGGTGTCGTCGGCGCCTTGTCGTTCCACGGATCGGTGAAGCGCGCAAAATACCAGGACGAATCCACGAACGTATCCATGGTGTCGGTTTCGCGCACGGCCTTGCCCCCGCATTGCGGGCATTTGACGTGCTTCCAGGTCGGGTGATGGTCGAGCGCGTTGCCGGGCTTGTCGAAGGTGACGTCCTCAGGCAACACCACCGGCAAATCCTTGTCCGGCACCGGCACGACGTCGCATTTCGGGCAGTGGATGACCGGGATCGGACATCCCCAGTAACGCTGACGCGAGATGCCCCAATCGCGCAGGCGGAAGTTCACCTGCCGCTCGCCGATGGCCATGTTGCCGCGCAACTCCTTCTCCAGCCGCCTGGCGACCTCTTCCTTGGCTTGCTCGATGGTCATGCCATCGAGGAAGCGCGAATTGATCATCCGGCCGTCGCCGTCATAGGCGATGTCGGATATCACGTACGTCTTCGGGTCCTGGCCTTCGGGACAAACCACGGGCGTGCTGCCGAGGCCGTATTTGTTGACGAAATCGAGGTCGCGCTGGTCGTGCGCGGGGCAGCCGAAAATCGCCCCGGTCCC
>Ga0210396_10001183_pt1 | contig 29284 bp, 20 predicted proteins | sample IncBWH17OmetaG_FD_155466 | JGI IMG/M metagenome (GOLD analysis project Ga0210396, IMG submission 155466) | Forest soil microbial communities from Barre Woods Harvard Forest LTER site, Petersham, Massachusetts, United States - Inc-BW-H-17-O ...
GAATGGGGGTGGACGTCGGTGAGGGGGGTGATGGGGTACCGGAAGTGATTTCCTGCTTTCTCGAGGTCGGCGACCGACGCGTGGACCAATTCCTGGAGGACCGGGCCGATATGGAGGTTGACGACTGCGTCTACATCCTTCTGGACCTCGGCTCGCGTGGTGCCGGGTTGGGCAAGGATATAGGTATAATAATTACTACTTAGCCAGTCGTTGTCGCCGGGGTCATTAAAGCTGTAGGCTTCGCGGATGGGGCGAATGAAGCTGAAATGGAACTGGGACTGCGCGGGCATGTCCCGGATGACCCCCGTGATCTTGAGGGGTGTATTATTACGACCTATCTCCAGCGTGCGGCCGATGACGTCGGTGCTGTTGAAATAGCGGCGGGCGGCACTTTCATCGATCACGATGGAATGAGGGTTGTTGAGGGCGGTATTGGGGTCGCCGGCGATCAGGGGCAGGGTGAAGACCTTGAAGATCGTCGAGTCGGCGAAGGTGAAGTGATGGTCGAGGACGTGGTCGTTGCCCTTCCTCACCAGCTGGCTGCCGCCGTTGTCACGGAACCTGACCATCTGCTGGATCTTTGGATAGGAAGCGACGAGGGTGGGGCCGAACAATTTGGAGATGGTGGCGGTTTCGAATTGGGTGTTATTGAGGTAGACATCCTCATCGATCCGATAGATGCGGTCGGCGTTGACATTGTAGCGGTCGTAACTGAGCTCATCGGTGACGTACAGGACGATCAGCAGACAGACACCGAGGCCGGCAGCTAGGCCGATGATATTGAGGGCGGTAAAGCCCTTGCTTTTCCTGAGGCTGCGGAAGGCAATCTTGAGATAGTTGCGGAACATGGGTTAGTCGGTTTTATGACGAGTAAGGCGGCCAAATCATCAGTATGACCCCAAAAGAATGCCGGGTTTATAAAGTCTTGAAAACCATCTTCTGTCAAGGCCTGCGAAAGACCATGATGTTCGGTTTCGGTACAGTAATCGTGCGGGAACGAGCATCGGCGGGGGTATGCGGGGAATTTGTAAAATTCGCGTTCTCTTGTTGTCTCTTTACAGATTGAACAAAATTTCACCAGGCTTTATTGAACCCAAAAACCCGCTGCCAGGGCGGGTTTTAAAGCGTGGACATAAAATTGTTGCCCCAGCTGGACGAATGTCGAACCAATTCGCAGAACACTTGAAATATCTTGATGCATGCCTGGAATAATAATTTCCAATTACTCACTGTTTTGAGTAATTTTACTCATTATACTGAGTAATTTGTTTAAAATGTTCGAACGATCTCATTTACAGATAATTATAAAGAGAATTGAGGAGCCGCGAAGATTTATTCAGGTTTTGATGGGTCCACGCCAGGTCGGGAAAACAACCCTGATTAATCAATTATTGGACAGGTGCAGCATCCCGGCTCATTTTGCCTCTGCAGATGCTATTTCTGCTTCCAACACTGCTTGGCTCGAGCAGCAATGGGAAACAGCACGTTTGAAAATGGATCAGGAAAAAGTGCAGGAATTCTTATTGGTAATCGATGAAATCCAAAAAATAGGTAACTGGAGCGAAATAGTTAAGCTTTTATGGGATACTGATACACGCGCTAAAAGAGACTTGAAAGTAATTCTGCTAGGATCATCGCGTTTGTTGCTTCAACAAGGGCTTACAGAATCGCTGGCTGGGAGGTTTGAAACAACTTATATGGGTCATTGGTCCTTTTCTGAAATGCAGCAAGCCTTTGGGTGGGATAGTGATCAATATGTCTGGTTCGGGGGTTACCCGGGGGCTGCCCCTTTAATAAACGAAGAACAACGATGGAAAGCCTATGTTCAACAATCTCTTATTGAGACGAGTATTTCGAAAGATATACTAATGTTGACCCGAATTGACAAGCCAGCTTTGATGAAGCGCTTTTTTGAATTAGGCAGGTTTGCTGGCGGGTATCGAGAAGTTTTCCGGTAATCTGATCTATAAGAGATCTTCCAGTCCCAAATTCCAGGTTCACAATACGGCGTTGATCAGCGCCCAGAAAGGAGAATTGTTCAAGGAAATACAAATCAGACCAGACGAGTGGGGCAGGATGGTAGAATCATCTATTGGAGCCCATTTGATCAATTATTCCCTGGTCGAAGGGTTCTCTGTTGCTTATTGGCGGGAAAGAAATGAGGAGGTCGATTTTGTGCTGGAAAACAAGGGAAAGGTAATTGGGCTTGAAGTCAAAAGCGGAACAACGCAATCCTCCTCCGGAATATCGGCCTTTAAAAAAGCATTCAATCCCGATAAAGTTTTACTGATAGGGAATAATGGAATTCCCTGGCAGGATTTTCTGAAATTAAATCCTGTGGAACTGTTTTAACCTAATAGCCTTACTATGATAACAAATAGATGGTCATGGAGACAAGAATTAACCATGTTTAAAGCTACTAGAGGCCGTTTCCCAGTTTTCGGGAGAGATGTACGGTTGGGTGCAACTGCAACCATTGGGAAGGGTTAACCGTTCAGTGTTACGGGTCTGTTTTTTTGGCTTTTTTTCGGCATAAATGTGTGCTTTTAGCCACCCCCCAAACTGAAATAAGTTAGGGTGATAACTGAGGGTTTGTCCCAAATGCACACATCAAAGAGCTATTAAAAAAGGCTAAAACCCTTGTCTGTATTGAGTTTTAGCCTTTGTTGGCCTACCTGGATTCGAACCAAGACAAACAGAACCAAAATCTGTCGTACTACCATTATACTATAGGCCAATCCGACTTTTAAAGGAACCCGCCAAAAACGGCAGACCCCGGTAAAAAGGAGTGCAAAAATAAGGGCTGGCAAAGCATGATCCAAAAGAATTTCCGAGGAACCGGCACCTAAATAAACTTAAACAACAACGCAATGATCGCATAGATCAGCGTCGCGGCAAAAACCCCCTTCGCCGTCTGATCCCTGCGCGAATTGATATAAACAGTAAAAAGAAGAATATTCAAAAACAGGCAGGGCACCGAGATCGCCGTGATCTGCGACTTATTATTCCGGATAAACTCCAGAAACTCCTTAAAAGAAAAAGTGGGATAGAACTTAACGAAATAATAGACGACAAGGCTAACGATCGGTGCGATCAGCCCCATCACCAGGCCCAACCGCAGGTTGTCTTTCTTGAATATCACGATTTCCACGTTTTTTCGAGTTTGCTCTTTAGAACGTAATTCGTCATGTCAAATTGCACAGGTACCACACTTACATAGTTGTGTTCCAACGCCCAGACGTCCGTATCCCTGCCACGGTCGAAGTTGACGAATTTCCCCGTCAACCAGTAATATTTTTTGTTATTCGGGTCATTGCGCTCGACAAAATCTTCCTCATATTTCGCATAGGCCTGTCGGCAGACCTTGATCCCCTTGATGAGATTATCCGGAACGGCCGGGAAATTGACATTGAGGATCAGGTGCTTATCGGCCATTTCGTGGTTCAGTACCTGCTCCACGATCTGTTTGACATATTTCTTCGCGGGGCCGAAATCGGCCTCTACGCTATAGTCCAGGAGGGAGAACCCGATGGCGGGAATGCTCTCGATCGATGCCTCTACCGCAGCCGACATCGTCCCCGAATAGATCACGTTGATGGAATGATTGGCGCCGTGATTGATCCCACTCAAACATAGATCCGGCTTGCGGCGAAGTACCTTGTCGACGGCCAGCTTGACACAGTCCACGGGGGTCCCGGAACATTGCCAGGCTTCAACCCCTTCAAAAAGATGATGCATCGGGCTCAGCCGCAAGGGGTTACCGATCGTGATGGCATGCCCCATCCCGCTCTGGGGTTTGTCGGGCGCTACCACGACGACCTTTCCAAGATGTTTGACGGCCTCTACCAGGTTGCGGATCCCCGGCGCACTGATGCCATCGTCATTGGTCACCAGGATCACGGGCTGGCGCTTACCCCCCTTGACTTTGGCCTTAGCCGGCGGAGTAGCCTGGGAACCAGGTACACCATTTCCCGTGCTGCCGGAAAAATCATTCTCCGCTCCGCCCGGGGCCTCCATCCCATTGGTCCCCGTTTCCCGGATGATACCCGTGGGACCGGTCTTTCCGGTGCGTACCGGCCGGGCCGTGACGTCTGTCTTCTTGATAATTCCAGTGGCGCCTGTCTTCCCCGGCTTGCGGGTGGCGGCCGTAGTGCCTCTAGCGGTCACCTTGGTCTTCCTCTCGTTAGATTGTTTCTTCATAGATGTGTTTGCGAGAAAGCTGTTTTCAGCAGCTGGATTACAAAAATCCGGATAATTTCGGACTTTTTCCCCGCTTTCCCCCCAAACAATGGATTTCTCACCCGTTTGCGCTATTTTTGCAGCCGTTTTGGTGGGCTTGACGCCCGCCGGTCGAGCCGCGAAATGGGCTCGGTCATAAGAATAATCAGCAAACTATGGCAGGACAACTCAAAGAGGTACGCAATCGGATCAAGTCCATCATCAACACCCAGCAGATCACGAAGGCCATGAAGATGGTGAGCGCAGCCAAATTGCGCCGGGCCCAGGATCATATCATCCAGATGCGCCCCTATGCTCAGAAACTCCAGGAACTGCTGAGCAATATTGTCAGCAATTCGGATGGGGATCTTGGCATGTCCCTCACCGTTGAACGTCCCGTCGAAAAGGTCCTCCTCTTCGTCATCACCAGCGACCGCGGTCTCGCCGGCGCCTACAACGCCAACGTCATCAAGCTGGCTAAGAGCGTCATCCGCGAGAAATACGCCGCCCAGGCCGCCAAAGGCAATGTCACCATCTGGTCCATGGGCAAAAAAGGCTACGAACACTTCTACAAAAATAACTATAAGGTCACCGATACCTACAAGGATATCTTCCTCCACCTGGATTTCGAACACGTCCAGGCCGCCGCGCAAGCTGCCGTCAAGGCCTTCGAGCACAAGGAATTCGACGCCGTAGAGATCATCTACAGCCAGTTCAAGAATGCTGCCACGCAAAGCTTCGTCTCGGAGCGGTTCCTGCCCATCCCCAAGGTGGAAAAGAAACCCGGCGCCGCCAATACCGATTTTATCTTCGAACCCAGCCTCGAACTGCTCATCGCCGAGCTCATGCCCAAGATCCTCAACACCCAGCTGTACAAGGCCGTCCTCGACGCCAACGCCTCCGAACATGGAGCGCGTATGACGGCCATGGATAAGGCCAGTGACAATGCGAACGAGCTGCTGAAATCCCTGCGTCTGTCTTACAACCGGGCACGCCAGGCCGCCATCACCACCGAGCTCACCGAGATCGTCAGTGGCGCCGCCGCGCTTCAGGGCTAAGCGAAAGATAAGGCTGATCCCCGGTCACGCCCACCGGAAAAATTTTGCATATGGAAATCGGAAACATCATCCCGCATATCGAAGCGCTGATCTTCGCCAGTGACAAGCCGCTGACCTCCATGGAGATCACGGAGCTCATCAACAATGCGTTCGGATTCATGGAGGAAAAGCTTACCCTCGAACAGATCCAGACGTCCATCGATGGTATCCGCGAGAAATATGCATCCGAGTTCTATCCGTTCGAAGTCCGCGAAAGCGGCGGCGGGTGGCAGTTCCTGACGAAAAAAGACTATCATAAGACGGTGGCCCAGCTCAACGGCGAGAAATTCCTCAAACGGCTTTCCTCCGCCGCCCTCGAGACCCTGGCCATCATCGCCTATAAACAACCCATCACTAAAGGGGAGATCGAAGCCATCCGCGGCGTCAGCAGCGACTACTCGATCCAGAAACTCCTCGAAAAGGAGCTCATCGTCATCACCGGCCGCAACGAAGAGATGCCCGGCAAGCCCCTGGTATATTCGACCTCCAAGACGTTCATGGATTATTTCGGCATCAACTCCGCCGCCGATCTGCCCAGGCTCAAAGAGATCTTCGCCGAAACCCTCGTCGAGCCCACCATCATCCCACCGAACACCGATGGAAGCCTCCCCGAAGACCCGGCAGACGACCCGGCAGTTGAAGGCGCCGGCGAGAGCGAAGACCGGCCCCCGCTGATCGTGTCGGAACAAGGCGAGCTCCGGCAGGGCGAGTCGCAACAAGAGGAAGGCGAAACCGCCGGCACCCAGAGCGAAGAATCAGACGAACAAGCCGACGGCGACGTCTCTACACTGGAAGAAAGCGAAAGCGACATCCCTCCCTACGCCGACGATGACCTCGCCGCCGAAGAGGAAACCGCCGAAGAGGAAACCGATGAACCGGAAGAAGCCCCAGGGGGCGAAGGCCGAGAATCAGAAGGCCACGAGTCCGAAGGCGAAGGCGACGAAGAAGGCGACGCAGCCGACGAAGACGATCCAAACAAGAACCATCACAACCGCGCCTCCGACGAGTCGGACGAAGATGAATAATTCAACCATGTCCCAACTAACCCCTGAATATCTCGTAAGCCTCGGTGAGCAATTCGGAACCCCCCTGTATGTCTATCACGCCGAAAAGATCAAAGAACAGTACCAAAAGCTGACCACCGCCTTCCAGGGGAGCAACACGATCTTCTTCTATGCCTGCAAGGCCCTTACAAACATCAATGTTCTAAAATACGTCTGCAGCCTGGGCGCGAATGTCGATTGCAGCTCCATCAACGAGGTGCGTCTCGCTATGCATGCGGGCTTTCCCAACGAGCGTATCCTGTACACATCCAATGGTATTGGCTTCGACGAAATAGTAGAAGCAAAGGAACTGGGCGTGATCATCAATATCGACAGTCTTTCGAACCTGGAGAAATTCGGTGAGAAATACGGCCATAGCTATCCCGTGGGCGTGCGGCTGCGGCCTAATATCATGGCCGGCGGCAATCTCAAGATCAGCACGGGACACGACAAAAGCAAGTTCGGTATCCCTGTCGACCAGGTGGACAAGATCCTGCAGCTCGTCGAACAATACAATCTGCATATCGCCGACCTGCACATTCATACGGGCAGCGAGATCAAAGACGTGGACGTATTTGTAAAAGGCATCGACATCCTCTTCGATCTCATCCCGAAGTTCAGGGAGTTGAAGTTTATCGATCTTGGTGGCGGCTTTAAGGTGCCATACAAGGAAGGTGATGCGGAAACGGACATCAACCAGCTCGCCAACGCCGTCAACGAAGCTTTCGCCAACCATCCAAACCCCGGCGGCCGCCCCCTCCAGGTGTGGTTCGAGCCGGGCAAATTCCTCGTGAGCGAATGCGGATACTTCATCACGAAGGTGAATGTGCTCAAAGAGACGGCCGCGGCGAACTTCGTAAGCGTCGACAGCGGTTTCAATCATCTGATCCGCCCCATGTTCTATGACGCGTATCATCGCATCGAAAACGTCAGCAACCCCGTCGGCACGCCTAAACGCTATTCCGTAGTAGGCAATATCTGCGAGACCGACACCTTCGCCTGGGATCGCACGATCAACGAGGTGCGGGAAGGGGACTATCTCGTGTTCTATAACGCCGGCGCTTATGGCTTCGAGATGTCCTCGAACTTCAACTCGCGGTATAAACCCGCCGAGGTGCTGGTCAAAGACGGCCAGGCGCACCTGATCCGCCGCCGCGACCGCTTCGAAGACCTCCTCCGCAATCAGATCGAATTGTAGGGCGTTCCCAACGGGTACCTGCAAAAATCCTTACATTTATATTATCTAAATGTATCCTCATGCCTATCCGAATGGTCGACGATCCCCGGGATCCCGATGAGAACAGCGGCGACGACTCCGGTGGTGGCGGAGGCTTCGGGCCGGGCGGTGACGGCGGCGGCGGTCTCTTCGGCATCCTGCTTTTACTACTCGGCCTCTTCCGGGGCCGCGGCCTGATCGTTCTGCTCCTCATCGGCATCATCGGCTATTTCTTCCTCGGCCGCGGCGGCTGTCACGGCATCGGCGGAGGCGGCGGATCGAACAACCAGCAATTAGCGACCGGCGGTTATCTCAGCCCCGTACAGTTCGAAAAAGCCAATATCTACGAATCTCTCTCCGACGACACCACGAAGAACCCGATTCCCGAGGCGACTAACCTGCAAAAATTCGCGCCGCCCGTCGGCGACCAGGGGCACCAGGGCAGCTGCGTAGCCTGGAGCAGCGCCTATGCCGCCCGCACCATCGAAGAGGCGGCCCGTACCGGCGCCGATCCCAACAGTTTAAGATTCAGCCCCTCCTTTCTCTACAACCAGATCGGCCTCGAGAACTGTGACGGCTCCTATATCGAAAAGGCTATGGAATTTATGACGCAAAGCGGCAGCGTACCCTACGACCAGTTCCCTTATGACGACCACGATTGCGCTAAACAACCCGACCAGCAGCTGCTCGAAGAAGCCCGGCAATATAAGATGCGCGGCTTCAACCGGCTCACCCCCGGCGACCGCAATAACGTCATCGATCTCCATGCGATCAAGGAAAATATCGCCCAGGGTGCGCCGGTGGTCATCGGCATGCAGGTCGGCGGCAGCTATATGCAACCCATGCTAGGCAAAGACCTCTGGGAACCCTCGGAAGAGGATCGCAGCATGCTCGGTTTCGGGGGCCACGCCCAATGCGTGGTGGGCTACGACGACCGCAAATACGGCGGCGCCTTCCTGCTGATGAACAGCTGGGGTCCGCAATGGGGCAACAACGGCTTCGCCTGGGTCCGCTATCCCGATTTCAAATATTATGTCCGCGAAGCCTATGGCATCGAACCCATGGCCAAGACCGGCGTGGCCGCCCATGAACCTTTTTCCTGCGAGATCGGCCTGGTCCAGATCCACTATGAAGGACAGAAAACAGTCTCTGGCGACTATATCCCCCTCCAGGTGAAGCACGACAATGTCTTCGAGACCATCACCCCAGTCGCCAAAGGACAGCGCTTCAAAATGGAGGTGCGCAATACCACCGAATGCTATGTGTATGTATTCGGCAAAGAGACCGATGGCACCAGCTATACGCTTTTCCCCTATCCTCGTACCGACTATCCCGCGAAGACGAAGTATTCCCCGTTCTGCGGCATCACCGGTTACCGGCTCTTCCCGAAAGACAAAAGCATGATGCCCGATTCCATCGGTACCCGCGATGTGATGGCCGTGGTCGTGAGCAAACAACCGCTCGACTGGTATGGACTCAATAATGAGATAAGCGCCGACCCGAATAAAGATTACGCCGCCCGGCTCGACGCGGCCCTCGGCGACAAACTGGTTCATCACGTCGTCTTCAAATCCTCCGCCAAAGGCAATATGCAATTCACCGTCCAAGGCGATAACGACCACAGCGTCGTCGCCACGATAGTAGAGATCAGTAAAAAATAAATTATGAATGAATTTTTCCGGCTCACCGGCTCCCCCATAAAGTTCCGGCTCTACCTGCTGACCAAACTCCCCGCCGCCTTCTTCGCCGGCCTGCGTATAACAAGCGCCGACGCCGACCAATGCACCGTCACAGTCCCGTATCGCTGGTCCACCCGCAACCCCTTTCGCTCCATCTATTTCGCCTGTCTCGGCATGGCCGCGGAGATGAGCACGGGCATCCTGGCGATGGCCCAGGTCTATAAAAGCAACCCGCCGGTCTCGATGCTGGTGACCGGCATGGAAGCCCAATTCACCAAAAAAGCCACGGGCCGCATCTCCTTCACCTGTAACGACGGAAAAGCCATCCGCGAAGCCATAGAACGCGCAAAAACTACCGGCGAAGCCCAGACCATAGAAGCCCGCTCCGTCGGCACTAACGTGCAAGGCGAGACCGTCGCCGAATTCCTCATCACCTGGTCATTCAAAGTACGGACGCGCTCTTAGTCTTTGACAAAGCTCAGGGTTTGGGAAATGCCATCCAGGCTGCTGACATGTACATAATATATGCCCTTGCTGAGCCGCGAGACGTTCAACGTGGTATAATTTTCCCCCCGTCCCAGGATTAATGGCTTGCTGAATTGCATGCGGCCCATGACGTCCGTTACTGTGAGCTGCATCGTTTCGTTCTTATCCAATGCCGTGTACAAGCTGGTAGATCCTGATGCCGTAAAAGAAGGGCGCAGCTCGATGCGCAGGGTCACGGCATCGTTGGATAGTTTTACGACGCTGCTGTAAACAGATGCTCCGCCCTGGTCGACAGCCTTCAACCGATATTGGACATCCGGACTGGTCACACCCACATCGATAAAGCTATATGCGGTTTTCCCCTGCTCCCCTTTCACACTGCCTACCTCGGTGTAAGAGACATTGTCGGTTGACCGTTGGATCGCAAAGGATTGTGGGGTATTGGGCGCGTCCACCATCCACGACAATTTTACGTCAGAACCGTCCAGCTTCTCGGCGGTAAAAGACGTTATATTGACGGCCAGCGGCACGCCCACGCCTATCTGTACAAAAGAAGCGCTGGCCGAGGTACAACCGCCGGAGTTCTTTATAATGACCCGGTATTTATTGCTATACATGGCCGAAGTCACACTGGGGATCCCCAGCGTACTGGTCGTTGGCCCGGTATAAGAGGTATTGCTGGTGAGGATACTGCTGTAAGCGCCGGCTCCGACGGCTACCTGCCATTGATACGTAAAGGGCGAAGTCCCCGCTGTAACGGTCACGGGAATACTGATTGCCTGGCCTACATTGGCCACTATCGACCCTGCGGCGGGCAGGGTAAATGCGGCCAGCGCGGGCACTTTTTGCGTGGTGACGCCGCTGGTAATGATACATCCTGCCCCGTCATTGGCGATATAACGGTATTCATACCCGTCAATGGCGTTTGTCAGGGATGAGATCACCAGGGAGGTGGTATTGACAGTATAAACAGCCCCACTGGGGTCTGTCCCGGCAACGACGTTAGCCCAGCTGGTTCCGGAATTGGTGCTTACCTGCCACTGATAGGTTACGCCTGCCGCACCGGCAGTATTTATCGTATTGCTCGTATTCGGGCAGTTGGTTGTAGTAGTGGCATCCAGGTTGACGTCAGGACCTACGTTGAGAACGGCCACGTTGGAAGCAACGGCACTCGCGCCATTAATGGATACAAGGTTGCGGTATTTGTTGCCATTCATTGTCGAAGGAGCCCTGGTTATCGTCAACGTCGCGGTGGTCGTGCCGGTATATATCCCATTGGCCGGATTGGTGCCCGTAGTCGAATTCTCGATAAGGTTATTCCAGGTAATACCGCCGTCTGTACTTTCCTGCCATTGATAGGTAATGGTGGCTCCGGTAGCAGTCACCGTAAAACTGGCGTTCGTACCGGTGCAAACCTTGACAAGCACAGGGGAGATGGGAGCTTGAGACCGGCCTGCGGTTGCAAGACCGATGGTCAGGACGAATAGGATTAGGGTCTTAATGTTTTTCATGGGAACAGGTATTGAGTTTAAAGAACTAAACCTACAAAAAAATGTTCCTGATTTCGAATATTCGTCACAGTAATTATACCCTTACCTCTTCAAGGTAAAAACCATTTCCTTTCTCTCCTATTAGTTCGATTAAGAATTAATTGTTTTCATGTAGGCAAAAAAAAGCCCGGCCGTGAAACCGGCCGGGCATCTAAAATAGGAACTTATTTATTTTATCAATATCAGCTTGGAAGAATAAACTTTACCTCCACTCCGGATAATACAAAAGTGCGTTCCCGAAGAAAGTCCGCCGGCGCCCAGCTGCAGCTTATATAGCTGGCCCGCCGTGACGGTATTGTTGAACAACAGCGTCTCCGCGTAGCCAAAGCTGTTGTAGATTTCCACCCTTACCGGCGCGCTTACGGGCGATACAAATTCGATAAAGGCCGTTGTCGAAAACGGATTGGGGTAGGTCTTGTAGGCGAACCCGGTCACCGCATCCGCACTAAAACCTTCCATCGATCTGCCGCTGACAGCGCCCGGCGTAACGGTGGTCGAACCCGGACAGCCGGTGGTATTCTGTAGGACAGTCGTCGTTGCCTGGGAAAAACAGCCATTTTCATCGTTGGTGACCTGGATGGTATACGTCCCCGGCACCGTCACGACTGCCGTCGCACCGGAAATAAAGCTATTACCGGGTGTTACCCAGGTAAAATCCCCTCCGGGTGTAGAAGAGCTGCTGGTTATCGTCACACTGGTATTGATACAATTCAACGGACCATTATTCGATGCCGTTACGTTGGCAGGAGTAGCGGTATCCGCCAGCACGATAGTCGCTGCCGATGCCGTACAGCCGTTGGCGGGATTGGTAACGGTGAGGGTATAGCTGCCCGGCGTGCTCGTTTCCGCCTCGGCGGTGTCGGCAGTAAATCCGCCGGGGCCGGACCATGCGAAGGTCGCGCCCGGGGTCGTAGAACCGCCCTGCAGATCGATCACCGTTGTAAAACAGCTGATGATGTCGCTGGGGCTGGCTGTCAGACCCACGGGCACGCTGATATTCTTCGTTACCGCGCCGGGGAGCGCTGTGACACATCCATCGTTGGGATCGGTTACCGATACCGTGTAAACGCCCGGTGACGTTACCGCGACGGTGGCTCCGGTACCTACTACTACGCCATTCGCGTCACTCCAGGAAAAGGTTACGCCCGGAGTAGTGGAATTGCTGGTCAGTGTCACGCTGGAATGATCGCAGGTGATCTGGGCCGTCACGGGGTTAGCCGTGGTCGAGACTCCGCCCGGAGCCGTTATGTTTTGCGTCACGGTGCTGCTGGCAGTCGCCGTACAGCCATTACCGGGGTTGGTCGCCGTTACCGTATAGGTACCCGTAGCGGATACCGTCACGGCTCCCGTAGAAGAAAGAGCACCGCCCGGACCCGCCCAGGCATATGTCGTGCCGGGAGTAGAAGAGCCGGGGGTAAACGTGACATTGCTATTGCTACAGGTCAGCTGTGCAGAGACGGGCACCGCGGTCGTCGTCAAAGCCGCGGGACGCGCGGTGTCCTGTGCTACCAGGGCCGTGTCGGTGCCTGTACATCCGCCCTGGGACACCGTCAGGGTATAGATGCCCGGAGCCGAGACCGTTGGATTTTGTGCGGTGGAGCTGAAATTGTTGGGGCCGGTCCAACTGTAAGAGACGCCCGGCAAAGCGGAACTACCCGAAAGCGGTACTGCGTTTTTGACGCAGGTAAGCTCGCCATTCGCGGATGCCACGGTATTTAAAGCGCTGCCGCCCCATACCTGAATATTATCGAAATAGAAAAATTCATCCGATCCCGTAGCCCGGGCCCGGATGATGATCTGCAGGGTGTTGCCGTTCAGCAGTCCGGACGATATGAGCGTATTGACGGTACTATTAAAATTGACAGCCGCAATGTTTTCAAAGAACAACACTTCGGGGCCGCCGTTGAGCTTGTAATAGAACCGGAGGTAGTCCATGTACGGGCCGCTGCTGTCCAGGGCGGCGCCGGGCGAAACGGCGCTTCGTATATTGGCCGATATGCTGACATTCGTCTTGCCGGAGATATCGATGACGCCGGAGGCCCAGACACTCTCGTTGGTGGTGCCTATTAACCCGGAATTGCTCACCTCGAACTCATTGTTCTGCACCGAGAATATGCTTCCCGGAGGGGCGTATTGCACCGACCATGGGGAGGTTCCGTTGTCGGATGTCGTCCCATTGGATTGCCCAAAAGTTTCCAGCCAAAGACTGCTCGAAGCGGGGAGCGAAACAGTAGCCGTAGCCGTGCCGGTGCAGCCGGTAGTGGGATTGGTAACCGTGAGTGTATAGACACCGGGAATACTCACAGTAGGGTTTTGCACGATGGATGCAAAGTTGTTGGGACCCGTCCATTTGAACGTGGCGCCTGCCGTAGTAGAGCTGCCTTGCAGCGTCACAGTAGGATTGGCACAGCCCAGGGTACCGCCGGTAGCGACAGCATTTACATTGGGCGTGCTGCTGACCTGCACGTTGTCGAAATAGAAAAATTCATCCGACCCGGTAGCCCGGGCCCGGATGACGATCTGCAGCGAGCTACCGTTGAGCAATCCGGATGATATGAGCGTATCGATGGGGCTATTATGATTGACAGCCGCAATATTTTGAAAGAACTCCACTTCGGGGCCGCCGTTCAGCTTATAATAGAACCGGAGGTAGTCCATATACGGACCGCTGCTGTCCAGGGCGGCGCCGGGCGAAACCGCGCTTCGTATATCGGCCGATATGATGACACTCGTCTTACCGGAAATGTCGATGACGCCGGACTGCCAGACACTCTCATTGGTACTGCCTATCAGCCCGGAATTGCTCACCTCGAACTCCCCGTTCTGCACGGAGAATATACTTCCTGGAGGGGCGTATTGTACCGACCAGGCGGAAGTACCGTTGTCGGAGGTTGTGCCATTGGATTGCCCAAAAGTCTCCAGCCAGAATGCGGTATCGGCGGAAGTAACCTGTACAGCCTTTGAAGCGGTACAGCCGTTGGCCGGGCTGGTCACCGTAGCCGTGTAGTTACCCAATACGCTTACTGCAGGGTCTTTCGACGTGCTGGTGAAGCCGTTGGGCCCTGTCCACGCATAGGTGGCGCCGGATACGGAGGAGTTGACGCCGAGGGTGGCCGTCGGGAGACAGGCCAATACCCCTCCGGTGGCCGTAATATCCGGTGCCGTTTTGTTCTCAGGCACCGTTGCAGTGGCCGAAACGGTACAGCCAGTCGCCAACGTTGCCGTAACGGTATATTGTCCACCTGCGCTTACGCCAGTGCTTTGCGAGGTACAGGTGAACCCGTTGGGCCCCGTCCACGAATAGGCGATGGCCGCGGGCGTGGTAGTCACAGACACCTGGGCCGTGTTGCTACAGGTTACAGTGCCGGATTCAGAAGCGCTGATGGTCGGATTGGTGTCGGTACCGGTGAGCTGGACATTATCAAAATAAAACTGTTCTTCCGGGTCCGAATCGCTGGTCTTGATGATGATCTGCACGGTACTGCCGGCAGGGATCGAAGCGGATATGGTGGCGTCCTTGGTTCCGCTGGTTTGGCCGTTGATACCGGCGATGGATTGATATACCAGCGTTTCGGCGCCTCCATTCAATTTGTAATAGACTTTGATATAGTCATCATCTTCGAAGGTTTCACTGCCTACGGCCACGCTTTTCACGTAGACGGATAGGGATATGTTACTCCTCCCTGAAATATCGATCACGTTTGAAGCCCATACGCCTTCCGCACTCTGGTTGAAGGCCGTTTCAAACTCACCGTTCTGCACGGAATACGTCCCGGTGCCACTGGTCGTGGCAGTCCAGGCGGAAGTGCCGTTGTCGGATGTCGTCCCATTGGATTGCCCAAAAGTTTCCAGCCAGAAGACGCCGGTACAGGGCGTAGTGGTCGCCTGAAGGCGATGTCCCAAAAGCACGGAAAAAAATAGGAGAGATACAATGCGCCATTGATATCTCTTTCGGTGTAAAGGTGTGTTCATATAGATTGGTTGTGTTTACGGATTGATGCAGGCAAGTGTGGGATATGGAGCGCCGTGATGAATTATCGAGGGCGCAAGGTAGCGTGTTTAGAGCAGAGAAGTTGCCTGCTAGAAAAGAATTGCATGCTTTATGAATAAGCCGTCTAAGTGGTTTTCACTAAAAAAGAGGGCAAGACTTTTGGTCTTGCCCTCTTTGCATTTGTCCGGTAACTGATGCTAACTACCTGATCACAACGATCTTTGTAGTATATACTTTACCGTTGTTGTTGATGACGCAGAAGTGCGTGCCGGAAGAAAGTCCGGTCAGCTGTAGTTTGTACACCTGGTTAGCGTCGACGGTACTGCTGAACAGCAGTTGTTCACGATAACCGGAAGTGCTGTAGATCTCCACTCTTACTGGCGAGCTTATCGGCGAAACAAATTCAACAAAGGCCGTTGTCGAGAATGGATTGGGGTAAGCCTTGTAGACAAAACCGGTCACCGCGTCCCCGCTAAAACCTTCCATCGATCTACCGCTGATGGCGCCCGGCGTAGCGACGGTCGAACCCGAACAGCCGGTGGTGTTCTGTATGACCGTGGTAGTGGCTTGGGAGACACAACCGTTCTCGTCGTTGGTGACCTGGATGGTGTATGTTCCCGGCACCGTTACGACTGCCGTCGCCCCGGAAATAAAGGTATTACCGGGTGTTACCCAGGTAAAATCCACTCCTGATGTAGAAGAGCTGCTGGTTATGGTCACGCTGGTGTTGATACAATTCAACGGACCGTTGTTCGAGGCCGTTACGTTGGCAGGAGTAGCGGTATCCGCCAGCACAACAGTGCTCGTCGATGCCGTACAGCCGTTAGCGGGATTGGTAACGATGAGGGTATAGCTACCCGGCATTTCCGTTTCTGCATCCGCGGTATTGGCAGTATAGCCGCCGGGGCCGGACCATGCGAAAGTCGCGTCCGGCGTCGTGGAACCACCTTGCAGGTCGATCACCGGCGTAAAACAGCTAATGATATCGCTTGGGCTTGCTGTCAGACCCACCGGGACACTGACATTTTTCGTTACCGATCCGGGCACCGCCGTGACACAGCCGTTGGTGGGGTCGGTGACGGTTACGGTGTAAGTTCCGGGGCCATTGACTGTGGCGGTGGCTCCCGTAGTAGAAACAACGCTGGGGCCGTTCCAACTATACGTCACACCTGCCGTGGTCGAGTTGCCCGTCAGCAGGACGGTGGGGTGGTCGCAGGTGATCTGGGCTGTGGCCGGGACTGCCGTGGTGGTGACACCGCCCGGAGCCGTGGTATTTTGTGTCAGCACAGAGTTGGCTGTAGCGGTACAACCATTGCTGGGGTCGGTAACCGTCAGCGTATATGCACCTGGTGTTGTCGCAGCGGCGGACGCGGAAGAGGCCGTAAATCCACTCGGGCCGCTCCAGCTATAATTCAAACCACTCGTCGTGGAACTGCCGGTGAGCGTCAGCGTCGGGTTCGTACAGTTCAGAACGGTCGCCCCGGTATTGCTGCTGATAGCCACTCCCGCCGGCGGCGTGATGTTTTGGGTAATGGTCGTCGTCGCAGTAGCCGTACATCCGCTCGTCGGATCGGTAGCCGTAAGCGTATAGGTCCCTGGCGTGCTCGTGGAGGCTGCTGTGGAAGAGCCCGTAAATCCGCCCGGTCCTGTCCAGCTATAGGTAGCTGCATTGTCGGATGAAGTGCCGGTAAGTGCAACGCTCGTATTTGAGCAGGTCAGCACCGCATCGGCCGGGATCGTCGTCACGGCCACGGAGGCCGGTGCCGTCACGTTCTGGGTCACCGTCAGGCCACCAAGGAATGCACAGCCGTTGGCAGGATTGGTCACCAGTACATCGTAGGCGTTCGGCTGGCTTACGGTGAGCGAAGCACCTGTGCCTAACACGGTGCTGCCGGTGGGACCAATTCTCCAGGCATAGGTCACGCCGGGGGTACTCGAGCTTGCCGTCAGCGTGAGGCTGGTATTGGTACAGTTGAGTACGGCGCTGGGCGCGTTGCTGCTCACAGTGACGCCTGTCGGCGCCGCGTCGTCTTCCGCGACTACGGTCGTAGTGGTAGCCGTACACCCGTTGGCAGGGTTGGTGGCCGTCAGCGTGTAGGTGCCGTCTTGCCCGAGGCTCGTGAGGTTGGTCGTAGCGCTGGTGGCGGTGAAGCCATTCGGCCCCGTCCACGCGAACGTGGTGCCTGACGTGGTCGAGCTACCCGTGAGGATGACGTCGACATTCGAACACGTCTGCGGGCCATTGTTGACGGCAGTGACACTCGCCGGCGGTGCGAAATTGGTGGCGATCGTCGCCGCGGTCGTAGACGCACAGCCATTCGCCGGGTTGGTCACCGTCAGGATATATTCACCCGCCGAGATCACGGTAGCCGTAGTCCCCGTAGCGGTAAAGCTATTCGGCCCCGACCAGGCATAGCTCACACCCGGGGTAGAAGAGCTCCCCGTGAGCGTAGCGCTGGGATTCGAACAGGTCAGCGTCACCAGGTTGGGCGTGATAGCCGCATTTGCCGGCGGTGTCGCATTCTGCGTGATCACCACGCTGGCCGTAGCCGTACATCCGCTCGCGGGATTGGTAGCGGTGACGATATACGTCCCTCCCGTAGTCGCAGAAGCCGTAGCGCCGGAACCCGTATATCCATTCGGTCCCGACCAGTTAAACGTAGCTCCCGTAGTCGTGGAGCTCCCCAGTAACGTGATAGAAGTCGTGCTACACGTCAGCTGCGTAACGTTGTTCGCTGTTGCTATTGCCACCCCCGTCGGCGCCGTGGTATTGCCCGTGACGTTTGTCGTGGCAGTAGCCGTACATCCGGTGGGAGTATAGGTGGCCGTCAGCGTATACGTGCCGGGGACCGTCGCAGTCGCCGAAGTGCCCGTGGAGGCAAAGCTGCCAGGCCCTGTCCAGGCATAGGTGACCCCCTGCTGAAGAGTAGAAGAGCCGTTCAGCGTGACGCTGGGGGCACTACAGGTCAATGGGCCGTTATTGCTGGCCGTTACAGTGCCCGGTGTGGTGTTTGTCAGATACACGGAGGTCATGGCAGTAGTCGTACATCCGGTGGGAGTATACGTGGCCGTCAGGATATACGTACCGGGCGCCGTAGTGGTAACCGTAGCGCCGGTGGCGCCGTAGTTGATGGCGCTCCCCGTCCCTGACCAGGCGTAGGTGACACCCGAGGTAGTGGTAGAAGAGGCGCTCATCGTAGCGGTGGTGAAATTGCAGGTTAACGGACCATTATTGCTGGCCGTCACACTGGCCGGCGCGGTGAGATTCTGCGTCACCGTCGTGCTGACCGCGGTGGTACACCCGGTGGCGGGATTGGTGGCTGTCAGGGTGTAGGAACCCGTAGCAGTAGCCGTAGCCGTAGCCCCGGTAGCGGTGAACCCGTTAGGTCCTGTCCAGCTAAAGGTCGCCCCCGAAGTCGTCGAGCTGCCCGTGAGCGTCACACTAGTCGTGCTACAGGTCAGCGAGCCGGAAACCGTAGCCGTCACACCGGCCGGCGCGGTAGTATTCGACGTCACAGCTATAGTAGCCGTCCCCGTCCCCGCCGAATTCGTCCCCGTCACCGTATAAGTCCCCGCCGTAGTAGCGGTCACCGAAGCCCCGGTAGCGGTGAACCCGGAAGGCCCCGTCCAGCTATAGGTGGTCGTGCCCGTAGCAGTCGTAGCAGCGGACAAGGTCGTGGAAGGATTGGTACAGGTCAGTACCCCCGAATTGCTCGCGGATGCCGTAACCGTGATCCCGGAGACCGTACAAGGCCCCACCTCTTTGAAGACATCGTATTGCTCGATGTAATATTCAGAGTTACCCTGCGTGGTGTCATAGATACGGACAACGATCTGTAAGGTATGACCGGTCATCGGCTGCGAAGTGACCAGCGGCGTACCCATATTCCCGTACATGACGGTATCCGTTGTCTCAGGCCCTCCATCCAGCTTATAGGAGACCTTCACATATTCCGAACTGCTCTTGGACCCTTCATCGGATATTTTGGTGTCGAACTGTACGCCGGTATAGCCGGATATATTGAACACCCGCGAATACCAAACGCCCTCGCCACCCAGGGTCTGGGCCTTGAGGCGATGCGATTTGATCGCAAAATAGGCGGCGTTCGGCACCTTCGACGCATCCAGGTACCAGCCCACGGAGCTGGTGTCCACCGTTGACCCGTTTACATCCGCATTGGCATTCAAACTATTGTTGAATGTCTGCGCGATTATCGGACAGGCCGGCGTCCAGTACAACCGGTCGCCGACCTGCACAGGAGGCTTGGATACCACGGGGATATTTGCCGGCGGCCTGGCATCACCATGCGGCCCGGTACCGCCAGACGGCGAAGCATGCAAAAATCCGCCCCATAAAAAAGAGAAGAACAGAAGCGATACAATATGTATATTGTACCTCTTCCTGAGTAGAAACATGATCATATGTATTGGTTTAGTTTACGGGTTGAGAAGGATAAGGGTAACTACCTACTATAGACGACGGGACAAGCTACATCATTTTGATACCCGAAACGGCCACTCGAAAACATATGACGCGTTTATAAACCATGGACATAATGATTTCCGCCATAGTTTTTCTACTGGGTTTTTCATTACATTTACCACATAATTGGAGATATGAAAATTGCTTTCCATGGCGCGGCGCGCGTCGTCACCGGCTCTAAACACCTGATCACGCTCAACAACGGCAAGAAATACTTATTGGACTGCGGCATGTTCCAGGGCATGGGTAACCAGACGGATGTCCTGAACCGCAACTGGGGCTTCACACCCACCCAGGTCGGCACCCTCATCCTCTCACACGCCCACATCGACCACAGCGGCCTCATCCCCAAGCTCGTCAAAGACGGCTTCACAGGCAAGATCTATTGCACCCCGGCCACCAAAGAGCTCACCGGCGTCCTACTAGAAGACTCCGCCGGCATCCAGGAAGACGACGTGAAATACACGAACAAACGCCGGAAAGCGGAAGGCCAGCCCTATCTGCAACCACTCTATACGGAAGACGATGCAAAAAAAGCGATGACGAATTTCGTGACCGTAGAATACGACACCTGGCAACCCATCGACGAAGACGTCCAGGTGCTGTTCACCGATGCAGGACATATCATCGGCAGCGCCGCCGTACACCTCAGGATAAAAGAAGACGGTAAGGAAATCCATCTCACCTTCAGCGGCGATGTCGGCCGCTATAAAGACGACATCCTGCGTGCACCCGAGACCTTCCCCCAGGCCGACTATATCCTCATCGAGTCGACCTATGGCAATAGCCTGCACGACCCCGTGGCTACGACTCCGGATATGCTGCTGGAGTGGATCACGAAGACCTGCCTGCAAAAAAAAGGAAAGCTCATCATCCCAGCCTTCAGCGTCGGCCGCACCCAGGAACTGCTCTTCGCGCTCAACCAGCTCGAGGAAGAACGCCGCCTCCCGCCGCTGGACTATTATGTCGACAGCCCCCTCAGCGTCGCCGCCACCGAGATCGTCAAATCCTACCCGCAATATTTCAACAAGACCGTTCAAAAATTGCTCGAGACGGACAAGGACCCGTTCTCCTTCCGTGGTCTCAAATACATCAAGACGGTAGAGGAATCGAAACTTCTCAACTATAAGAACGAACCCTGTGTCATCATCTCCGCCAGCGGCATGGCCGATGCCGGGCGCGTTAAACATCATATCAGCAACAACATCGAGAACAGCCGCAACACCATCCTGCTCGTTGGTTATTGCGAGCCGCATTCGCTCGGTGGCCGTTTAATGGCCGGCGCAAAAGAGGTGCACATCTTTGGCGTCCTGCACGAAGTCCATGCCGAAGTCGGCAGCATCCGCAGCATGAGCGCCCACGGCGACTACGAAGACCTCAGCCAGTTCCTCGCCTGCCAGGATGCCAAACAAGTTAAAGCCCTCTTTATCGTCCACGGCGAATACGACGTCCAGCAGGCCTTCAGAGACAGGTTGCTCAAAAAAGGCTTTACCGACGTCGAGATTCCCGAACTCCACTTTGAACGCGGCCTCTCCTGACGCCCGCGCGCTCGCTTCGCTCGCCGGCCCCGGCTACGCCGGGGCCCCGCCTACGGCGGCGCGGGCCCCCCCTTCAATGTTAACAAGATTTAACTGCCCCATAACAGCGGGGTAATATAACTATTGCAACTTTGCGGCGACAAAAGGTAGAAGCGCTTTTACCCGATATCTAACAACTGTGCTAACGCACGAACCGGATTCCTTCCGGCTTTTTGAAAAACTGAAAACCTATTACCATGTACACTCGGACTATTCGCTCCGCAAAGGCAATTTTACCCCTTTTTATCACCTTCACCCTTGCCACATCGACCGCCTTCTCCCAAAACTACCATCACAAATTCACGGTCGATTCCTCTTTCCAAACGATGCTTGACTCCGCCGACCTTCACCTCCAGGTCAGCCTCCGTCGTGTAGACAACGAGAACATGAAATTCCGTCTCTCGGCCCTCAACCCCAGCTCGAAATTCATGAACATCACGATCCTCAAAGGAGACGACGTCTTCTACAACCAAAGCGTCAGACAAGACCTGTACGACTATGTATTCGATCTTTCTTCCCTGGAAGATGGGAACTATCAGCTGATGGTTTCTAATGGAAAAGAAAAGATCAGCAAGAATATCCTGATCCAGACGGCTACCCACGTAGACCGCGAGTTGACCGTACACTAACACCGTCGAGGCCCGCGCCTTCGGCGCGGGTCATTCTTGTTTTAAACTATTCACCGGATTCACTGTCGCCGCGCGCAAGGCCTTATACCCTACCGTTACCCAGGCGATCACCAGCGACAAGACCAGCGTGGCGGAAAAGACGCCCCAGCCCAGCTCGATATGATAATAAAATCCATCGAGCCACCGGTGCATGATCAGATACCCCGCCGGCGCGGATACAAGGAACGCGATCCCCGTGAGTATCGTAAATTCCCGTGAGAACAGCAACACGATGCTGCTCACCGAAGCGCCCAGCACCTTCCGTATCCCGATCTCCTTCATCTTCTGTACCGCCAGGAAAGACACCAGCCCATATAACCCGATACACGAGATCAGGATCGCCAACCCCGCAAAGGTCCGCACCAGCTTCGCCGTCGTCTCCTCCCGTTCGTAGAAGTGCACGATCCGCTCATCCAGCCACTGGCAGTCGAACAGGATGTCCGGACAATAACGCGTATAGACCTGCTGCACCTGCGCCATCGTCGACCGCAGCCGGTCCGGCCGGATACGCAGCGAAATATAGTTGTACCCGCCGCCTTCCGGTTCGATGACCACGGGGATTATAGGCTCGCGTAACGACGAGCGATGATAGTCGCGAACCACGCCCGTGACCCGGAAATAATTGGTATCGCTTGTCAGGGCTATCGTTTTGCCGATCACGTCTTGCGGCGAGTGCAGCCCCAACCGCTTTACCAGGGTCTCGTTGACCAGCACCTCATGCTGGTTGCTATCCGGTAATACGCCCGCGACCAGGGGGATGCGCATCATGGGCACAAAATCCGGATCGGCTTCCTGCACCTCGGCCCGCCAGTCCTGGGGCACGGGACTGCGATCGTAAAAGAATGGCTGCTCATGCCAAAAGATGCCGCCCGTAGGGCCTTCGTTCGTGAGACTGGCAGCCTCCACCCCAGGGATCTCCAGCATGCTCTTCTTGAGCGAAGGCTGCATCGGTATATACGCCTTGTAACCTGGCAGTTTCAACAACGCTACCGCCGTTTGATCAAAACCCATGGGCCGCGTGCGGAAGAATTGCATCTGTCGTACGACGACGATGGTGCCTACGATCAACAACTGCGCAATGGCAAACTGTACGACAACCAGCGTGCGCCGCATCGACAAACCGCCGACACTCCGGGCCGAAATGCGGTTCTTGATGGCCTCGACGACGTTGAACCCGGAAAGCACCACCGCGGGATAAAAACCGGCCAAACCGATGACCAGTACTGCCAGGCCCAGCAAGAACAGCAGCAGGGTGGGAGAGTGGAACCAGTCGGCCTCCACCGGCTTCCCCATGACCTCTCGTAACCAGGGCAGCGCCAGCTGCGCTAACAACGCGCCCACTAGGATGGCTATAAACGTGATGAGCGCCGTCTCGATCATAAATTGCCGCAACAGCTGCCACCGGTCGCTGCCCAGCACTTTTCGGACGCCAACTTCCTTGCTTCGCTTGACACTCTGCACCGTGGAGAGATTGATAAAATTGATACAAGCCACAACCAACAACAACACCCCAATGGACCCCAGCGACCACAAAACTTTCCTCGACAACGCATCTCCTTTGAAACTTTCGAATTGCTCATCCAGGTGCATATCCGGGACAGCCTCAAGGGCCAGTCGACTCCGGGTTTTATACGAAGACTGTTGCTCGTTATAATATTTACTAACGATACCCGCCAACGAGCCTTCGACCCGCGCCCGGTCGGCGTGTTTGTCCAGCATGACAAAAAGCCCGGAGTGTATTGCCGGGTAATGCCAGCGGTCTGGCATCGTAAAGGCTTCGGAGATGCCATCCCGCGTTTCCTGGTATGACTGGACCATTTCGAGTGGGAGTTCGGTGTTGGCAGGCAGATCGCGGAAGACGCCGGTGATCAGCAAAGGCCCCCGGTACGACCCCAACTCGATGGTCCTTCCTACCACATGCCGCCAGTCGCCAAACCATTTCTCCGCGATACCGGACGCAATGACGACCGTTCCGGCATCCTTCAACCTGCTGGCATCGCCGTCAAGCCATTCGACATCGATCATGCTGAACAGCTCCGGCTCCGCGGAAATGAGATTGTTTTGCAGAAAGACCTTGCCATCCGCGACGCCCTTGGCGGCGGTGTGTACCTGCAAAGGGATATACTTAAAAAATGCCGCCGTTTTCTCCACACCTGCAACCTCGTTGCGAATCACGTCGCCAAGTCCCAGCGGAGCATACGCATGCTGTGCGATCGTCTCCCCATTGCTGCGATCCAGCACGGAAGTCACCACCCGGTAGATACGATCCTTATTATGATGATAGCTGTCATACCCGGTTTCCCATCGGATCACCAGGAAGATCAATATACCAGCCGCCACCCCGATCGACAGCCCCAGGACATTCAAAAGCGAAAAGGCTTTATTACGCCGCAGAACCCGCAGGGCTACAAGGAGATAGGTTTTAATCATAACGGAAAATAACGAAAACGGACAACTTTACCACTTATCACGTGTACTTTTCCATTCTCACGGGCCCGCATCCGGTATTCCCTATTCCGCTTTCACAGTCGGCTATTGGCTATTAATTTTACGCCGCACTAACAACGACCTATATGTCCCAAAAGAATTTTTATATTATTTCCGCGGTGATCGTCGCCCTGGTGGTCGCCGTAGTTTGCCTGACCGCGTATGTGGCCTCGACGCCTGGTCGCGGTGATGATGAGACCCGGGAAGTCGATCGCAACGGCTCCGTCGAGACCTCCGTCTCCATCCAGCATGTCGATAGCACACACGACGTGATCCTCACCACGCACAAAGTATGGGTTCGCGCCAGTCAGTATGCTTCGCTCCTCCACCGCGACACGATCCCTGCCCTCGACTCCATGGCCACCGAAGCCGAGAACGCTAACGGCGAAAAGAAATGGGTCATGGTCAAAAAGGATTATCAACTATTCATCACCGTAAAATGAAAAAAAGCCGGCATATTCAACTCGTCCTCATTACCGCGGCACTGGCCTCCTGCCATAAGCCTGCGAGACAATGGACTAATGGGAACGATGTCTACATCCGCAGCGATAGCACGGCGCCCTATACCCGTGTGTATCACCACGGCGTACCGGGCCTCTGGTATTATGCCTTCCGTCCCTATGGCTATTATTCTTTCGGCGGCTACCGGCGCGTAGGGTATTACTCCAATGCTATCGGCGAATTCAGCAACGTCGGACTGAACGGCACAAAAATGGGCATTGTCCGCGGCGGTTTCGGTGCCGGCGTCGAAGGCGGCTGGTCCGTATCATCGTAAACACAAGATCATGAAACGTCATTTCATAGAACCCCGTAACCACTGGCAAAACGCCGTGGAGAATTTAGGTTTCGGTTTTCACAGCACCAACGTGCCTTATTGGGACGAAAGCGCCTGCTATACTTTTTCGCTCGACGAGATCCTATATATCGAACGGGCCTCTGCCGAACTCTGGGACCTCTGTCTCGGCGCCGTCCAGCACGTGATGGATCACGACCTGTATCATCGGTTCGCCATCCCGGAGAACTTTATCCCCTATATCGAAAAGACCTGGATGGAGGACCACCCCGCCATCTACGGCCGGTTCGACTTTTGTTATAAAGAAGGAGCCCTCAAATTGCTCGAGTTCAATGCCGATACCCCCACCAGTCTCTACGAGGCAGGCATCGTACAATGGTTCTGGCTACAGGACCGCGATAAGACCAAAGACCAGTTCAACAGCATCCACGAAAAGCTCATCACCTATTGGAAATACCTCAAGGCCTATCTCTATCCCGGACCATTGCATTTTACCTGTGTCAAAGGTTCGCTCGAAGACCTCACCAATACCGAATACCTGCGCGACTGTGCTATCCAGGCCGGTCTCGATACACAGCTGCTTTTTGTGGATGATATCGGCTGGGACCAGGACAACAAGGTCTTTGTCGACACGGCCGATCAACCCATAAAAAATATCTTCAAGCTCTATCCCTGGGAATGGATGGTGCGGGAAGCTTTCGGCGCCAATATCCTCGCAGACCGCAATAAATCCTTTTGGATCGAGCCGGGCTGGAAGATGCTGCTTTCCAACAAAGCCATCCTGCCTATCTTATGGGAGCTCTACCCCGACTGCCCCTACCTGCTGCCGGCCTGGTTCGAGAGTGGTCGCCTTACCGATTATGTCCGCAAACCCATCCTCGCCCGCGAAGGCGCGAACATCGAGCTGGTCCGCGGCAACACCGTCCTCCAGCAGACCTCCGGCGCCTACGGCGCCGAAGGCTATGTCTACCAGCAGCTCTGCACCCTTCCCGAATTCGACGGCCACTTCCCCGTCCTCGGCAGCTGGATCATCGGCCAGCAACCCGCCGGCATGGGCATCCGCGAAAGCAACACCCTCGTCACCGACAACAGCAGCCGTTTCATCCCCCATTATATCGAATAGGTTTCCTCGCCTTCCGCGGCCTTCGCACCCCCGTATGCCGCACATCGATCTCGCTGCCCAACAACCGCCCCCACGGATGCATCTCGGGTATCCGGTCGAAAATGATCTTCAGGATGCCAATAAAGGGGATCGACAGGAACATCCCCGCCAGTCCCCACACCGCCGCACCCAGCAAGACCGCGACTATCGAGATCAGCGCATTGATCCTTACCCGGGAACTGACGATATAAGGAATAAGAAAATGGTTGTCGATAAATTGGATGATCATATAGCTGATCGCGATCCAGACCTGCGTATGTAATCCGTCTTTGGTAATGGTCGCTACGACCATGGGCAATAAGGCCGCGAGGATGCCGCCAAAAAAAGGCAGCACATTCAGGATGGCACCCAGGATACCCAGCAGGATCGCATAGGGCACCCCCAGGATAAAAAGCGCGATGGCATTCAGCGTAGCCACGATCAACCCTTCGATCAGCAACCCATACATATAACTCTGGATGGCGCCGCGCACCTTTAGTAACACGGCCCGCACCTCGGCTTCGTGATCCTCGGCAAAGATCTCATAAAGAAAATTCAGGATCAGCGTTTTGTAGTAGAGCAGCAGGAACGCATATACAGGGAGCAAGAACGCCGTGGTCAGCGTGCCGACCACCGAACCCAGCGTTTGCGCGATGAGCGGCTTGATCCCGGCCTTGGCCTCGGCGAGATACTGATTCTGTTTGTCCACGGGGATCTTTGCGGACAGGTCCCGCTGCAGCTTTGCTACCAGCTGATCCGTTTTCTTTTCCAGCTCCGGCAGCTGCGAGGTGAAATGCATCATCTGCGTGGCCAGGAAATACCATACCGCCCCGATGACGATGATGGCGACAAGCAGGGCGATCGCGATGGCCGGCACTTTGGGTACCTTCCATTTCTCCAGCCGGCTGACGAGCGGATTGAGCAGGATGGCCACCAGAAGGGCGAAAGAGAACGGGACCAGGATATCCCGCAGATTCGCCAGCGCATAGCTGCAAAGGATAAGACCGAAGAGGATGATCGTCGCCCGAAGGTAGAAGGGATATGTTTTAAGCATAGGCATACTATCCCTCTGCTTAGGCCGTGCCGGAATTTTGCCCTATCTTACGATAGAAAAAAGTCAACCAGTTTGCCCAACATGAGTAGAATATTCCTCATCATCCTCACCATCAGCCTGGGCGCCCCGCCGTCAGGCCGCGACATCATCAAACAAATGCACGACCGCTACGCCGGCCATTGGTACCATACCTTTACCTTCAACCAGACCACCCAACAATACCGCAACGACTCGCTCAAAAAGACCCAGACCTGGTACGAGTTCATGCGCTTCCCCGACCGGTTTCGCATGGATTTCGGCGATGCGGACAGCGGTAATGCCGCCATCTTCCGCGGCGACTCCTGCTACCGTTTCAGGAACGGCCAGCTGGTCTCCACGACCATCAATAACAACGAAGGCCTGATCTTCCTCCTGGGCGGCATGTTCTTCTACTCCCTGGACCAGGTCTACACGATGCTCGATACCTTGCATTATGATCTCACGGCATGCCGGCAAGACCACTGGCAGGATCGCGCCGCCTTCGTCATCGGTAAGGACGGCGCCAACCAGCTCTGGATCGACAGCGAACACCTCTATGTTGTCCGCATGCTGAAGATCGACGGCAGCCAGACCCTCGACGCCCGCTTCGACGGATACAAACCCTTCGGCGGCGGGTGGAGCGAGACAATGTGCAGCTTCTTTCTAAACGGCAAGCTGATCCAGGTAGAAACCTATCACGATTGCAAGGCCGAGATCCCGCTCGGCGAAAGCCTCTTCGATCCTTCTAAACTGATACATTCGCACTAATGTCCGCGCGGCGTCGAAAATCCACCGGTAAACTCCGGCCCGTACACCTCGCGGCCGTGATCTTCCTTACCGTCTCCGGCGGCCCCTATGGCCTGGAAGAGCTTTTTGGTTACGTGGGCAATCAGGGCGCCCTGCTCCTGCTGCTCGTGACGCCGCTGCTATGGGATGTGCCGACGATCCTCACCGTCCTCGAGCTCAACAGCCTCATGCCCACCACCGGCGGCTATTACCAATGGGTGAAAAGGGCCCTCGGCATCCGCTGGGCCTTTTTCGAAGGCTGGTGGACCTGGCTCTATACCTTTTGCGACCTGGCGATCTATCCCGTTATCTTCGTGACTTACGCGTCTTTTTTTATCCCGGAGATCGCCCTCTATAAGGTGCCGGTATGCCTGGCCATCATCTGGTCCTCCGCCCTGCTGAATATCATCGGCATCCTCCCCGTGGGCCAGGTCTCTTCGGTCCTGAGCATCCTCATCCTGATCCCTTTTTGTTTCCTGTTTGGTATGGCCTTCTGGCATCCCGGCGCCCCGATCCCGGCGCCTGCGTTCCCGTCGGACTTCTGGCGCCCCTCTGGCTTGGGCGCCCGTCCGACTTCCGGCTTTTCCAACCTTGGCCTTGGCCTCTATGTCGTGATGTGGAATTTTATCGGCTGGGACAATGCGACGACCTATGCGGAGGAGGTGCAGCGCCCCATCCGGTCGTATTTTATCTCCGTCTGCATGGCCTTCCTCGTCACCATCGGTATCTATCTCCTGGCCGCGCTCGCCGTGACCCGTTCGGGTATCGCTGCCGACGCCATCGATATCGACAAAGGCGGCTTCCCCGTCCTCGGCGTCCACATTGGGGGCCGCTGGCTGGGCATCCTGGTGGCCTCAGGCGGCATGGCCAGTGCCATAGGGCTCTATTCCGCCGTCCTGCTCTCGGTGTCGCGCGTCCCCCAGGTGATAGCCGACGACCAGCTGCTGCCGGCCTTCCTGTGCAGCCTCCATCCCCGGTTTAAGACACCTTATATCTC
>Ga0210396_10001184_pt1 | contig 29281 bp, 25 predicted proteins | sample IncBWH17OmetaG_FD_155466 | JGI IMG/M metagenome (GOLD analysis project Ga0210396, IMG submission 155466) | Forest soil microbial communities from Barre Woods Harvard Forest LTER site, Petersham, Massachusetts, United States - Inc-BW-H-17-O ...
CATAGTGGTGTTGCAAAAAATGTATTGATACTGGCAGGTGACTGCACTACCAAAACCATACAGCCTGATGATCATGCACTACGATTTCTTTTTGGTGATGGCATGACGGCCAGTCTTATCAGTCACAGCAACGAAGAAAATATTGGATCTTTTGTATTGGGTAGTGATGGCAGTGGCGAAAGCAGCCTGGTAATACAGGGAGCCAATGCCAGAGAAAATTCAAATCCGGAATGGCTGAAACAAAACCCGGATGCAGCCGGAATGCCTTATGGCAAACTATTTATGCACGGGCTAGATGTATTATCATTCACTCTCAAAACAGTACCCACTATGATAAACGATCTGCTGGTTAAAGAAAGGCTGGCAATGGAAGATATTGACATGTTCGTTTTTCATCAGCCAGGCGGTTTTGTACTCGAAAAACTGAAACGGAAAATGAACATTCCTGATGAGAAATTCTTTGTAAATATTCAAAATAGGGGCAACACTGTATCCGCCACAATTCCTATTGCTGTGTGTGATGCACTGAATGAAAAGCGCATAAAGAAGGGATCACGTATTCTCTTAGCAGGCTTTGGCATTGGCCTTTCCTGGGGCTGCACCATTGTAACACTCTAAATACTCCAATTACTCCCTGGTTTTTATAAGAGAATAGGCACTCTTTAATTTCAGGAACGGTTTTTCAAAGAATCGGAATGAAATGACAGATACAATTATGGTGATACCTATAATTGAGGGGTATAATATCAGGTCGGTTTGCAACCCGCTAAGCTGGCCAAAATATTGCTTAACAATACTTATGCAAAGTATAATAGCAACCGGATGAAATAGGTAAAGGCCATACGTACGTTTACCTAAATAATTCGACCACTTATAATCGAGATTTATAAGACATGCCGGGTTGTTGGCCAGGTTCATAATAATTATACACAACAGGGCACAATAAAATTCATTGTAGATAAAAGGTATGTGAACCCTGAGCATTAGTAAAATCAAGGTTGAAAAGTAGGTGATCAGCTGAATATCTTTCCTGTAAAAAAAGCTGGTTATTTTTGTTTTTTCATTAAGTATCAGCCATGAGCCTATGCCACCTATTGCCATACAGCCGAATCTATATTCTAAAAAAACAAAATTCAACTTACCCAGGAAATCATACCAGGTTGGATAACCTTTTAAAAAGTAGTGGATTCCGGTAGTGCCTATGCGCAACATTATTGTGCAGACAATTATCCAAATGCACATTTTAATAAAATTATCTGTTTTTCTAAGCAAAATTGGCCAGAAAAAATAAAAGAACTCTTCTACTCTTATCGTCCAGGTAACTCCAATAGTTATTGATATTACATTGCTGGCAAGTAATGTACCCGGTAAAAAAAATACACATCCTATAAACGCCTGCCACCAGTCTGAACCATTTACTGCACCAAAATCATCTTTAAGCAGAATACTCAGATGCGGCCAAACAAAAAAGCCAAAAAAAATAATGAGAAAATAGAGCGGCCAGATCTTTAATATTCTCCGCGTATAGAAGCTTCTCAGATTTATATTACCGGTAGTCTTTTTTTCAAGTAACAATAAATAGCTGATGAGAAACCCGCTTAATAAAAAAAATAAAGATACCGATATCGGGCCAAGCTTTGAAAGGTAGGCCATAGATCTTGTAGCCGGCAAATTGAACTTTGCTTTTTCCAGCTCAATATGTATTATTATAATTGAGATGCAACTTATCAGCCTCATCCCATCAAGGCCAGGGAAATAGATTTTCTTTCCTTCTTTTTCCATTAAAATTACGGTGGCACTGCATTAACTGTATCAAAAATACTAATTATTATTTATTCAATTCCCGACTGAATTCCCCTTTAACCTATATTTACTGAACTACTTGGGCTATATTTTCATTAAATGAATTACATTTGTAATTAGCTATAATTTAAACAGATATATGGATATAAGTGAATTCATTCAAAAGTTTAAAGCGGAGTTTGAAGATATTCCATTTGATACAATAACCCCATCAACTAAAATAAGAGATATAGAAGGTTGGGGGTCAATGCATGCACTTATAGTTGTTGCACTTGCCGATACCGAATATGGAGTTACCATTATGGGGGAGGAATTAAAAAAAGTAGACACAATACAAGATCTGTTTAACCTTATTGTATCTAAAAGGGCATCTGGTAAATAAATCGGAACTATAACATATGGCTTTTTTCCCTATTGAAAATATAAATTTAGTAGGAATAGCAGGTGCTGTTCCACGGTTCGAAATTTCGAACTGGGATTATGACTATATAAGTCAACAGGAAAGAAAACTGCTCATTAAAACCACCGGCATAGAAAAAAGAAGAGCAGTAAAAGATAGTGGCGTTACCACCTCGGACCTATGCATGGCTGCAGCCGAAAAACTATTGCAAGAAACATCTACAGCAAAAGAAGATATTGAGATAGTTGTATTTGTTTCTCAAACACCCGATTATTATTTACCGGCCACAAGTATATTACTGCAAAACAGGATGGGATTGCCTAAAACCTGCATGGCGTTTGATATAAACCTCGGCTGTTCAGGTTATGTATACGGACTGTCTGCCATAAGCTCATTAATGAGCAATGCCAAAATAAAAAAGGGGCTTCTGCTTGCGGGCGACATATCAACCTTTAGTACCCCGCCGGAAGATAAAAGTGTGTACCCGCTTTTTGGCGACGGTGGAACGGCTACATTGCTTGAATACAATGAAAAAGCCGATAAAATGAATTTTAGCCTGCAGAGTAACGGGGCAGGCTATGAAGCTATTATAGTGCGCGAAGGAGGAATGAGAAAGCCATTTACTAAAACCTCATTTGATCTGATACCACAGGAAGGAGGAATACTGAGGGCTACCCGAAACCTGGAGCTGAACGGTATGGAAGTTTTTAATTTTTCAGTAACCGAAGTGCCTAAAAATATTGAAGATTTTTTTAAAAGAACAAATACCGGTGTCGACTCATATGATTACTTCGTTATGCATCAGGCTAACATGTTAATGAATGAGACCATACGCAAAAAGCTAAAATTTCCGGCTGAAAAAATACCTTATACCCTTTCTAAGTTTGGCAATACAAGCTCTGCATCTATTCCACTTACTATTGTTTCAGAATTAAGAAACAAAGTTTCACAACCGGTTTCTTTCCTGTTATCGGGCTTTGGTGTAGGCTTATCATGGGCTACTGTTTCTGTTAAAACTCATAATTTAGTGTGCCCCGAAATAATTGAATTGTAAAAATGACTGCTACTCCTTTCAGCCTGGATAATAAAACCATACTTATAACCGGAGCATCGTCGGGTATAGGCAAACAGGTGGCAATTGCATGTAGTAAAATGGGGGCAAAAGTGGTTATAACCGGAAGAAATGCCGAGCGACTCAATGAAACTTTTACTTTGCTTAATGGTGAGGGGCATACACAATTTGCATGCGACCTGATGGATGAAGAAAAAAGAGATGCATTTATTGATTCTTGCAGCAGTATTGATGGCTTTGTTCATTCTGCCGGAATAGTTGTACCTGTCCCGGTAAAATTTATAGCCGAAAAACATGTGCGCCAGAGTTTAGGTATTAATTTCGAATCGGCTATGTTCATTGTTGCTCGTCTGCTAAAAAATAAAAAACTTAATACGGGCGCTTCTCTCATTTTTTTCTCTTCTATCTCTGTTACCCTGCCTTATCCGGGCGGCTCGCTTTATTCAGCTTCAAAAGCAGCTATAGAAGCTTATAGTAAAAACCTGGCCCTTGAGGTATCGATGCGTAAAATGCGTTCGAACTGTATAAAACCTGCCATGGTTAGCACTCCTTTATACGAAGAAACCAAAGCCCAGGTAATGTACCGTGATGCTGCTGATTATGAAAAAAAATATCCTTTAGGCATTGGTACATCTGATGATATAGCCAATGCAACTATATATCTTTTATCTGATGCATCCAGATGGGTTACCGGAACCGACCTGATCATAGATGGCGGATTTTCAATAGGCACTAAGTAAACAGCAAGCTAATACTCACCATGAAGATATCTATAGTAATACCCGTTTATAACTCTTCCGAAGTACTTTTTAAGCTGCAAAAGAGTATTGATCAGGCATTTTCAGATATCAAAATTGATTATCAAATTGTTTTTGTTGACGACTTTTCACATGACAATAGCTGGGAAGTGATCCGCGCCATTAAAAATCAAACCCCAGGTAAAGTAACAGCTATTCGCATGGCCAAAAATTTCGGCCAGCACAATGCCATTTTTTGCGGGCTGCAATATTGCACAGGCGATTTTATTATAACTATGGATGATGATATGCAACATCCCCCAGCCGAAATACCAAAGCTTATTGAATGCCAAAAAGCAACAGGTGCCGATTTGGTTTACGGCATATCAAAAAAGTATAAAAGACCCCTTTTCAGAAGAATAACCAGCCGCGGATTTAAGTTTACCACCAAGCATACCTCTTCCAGTACAGGCGAAGGTTCTTCGTTCAGGATGATAAAACAGGACCTGGCAAAGAAATTGGTTACGCATAAGCAAAGTTTCGTTTTTATAGATGAACTCATATCATGGTACACCGGCAATATTCAATTTACATATGTGGAACATAATGAGTCTTCACTCAAAAAATCGCGCTACAGCACTTCAAAACTTATAAAGCTCTATTTTAATCTTGTATTTGGCTATAATGCCACGTTATTACGATTAATAACTTTTTTAGGTATATCTTCTTCCTTCATATCATTCCTGGTAGGTGTACTGTTTATACTTAAAAAAATATTTTTTCATATCCGGATTGGATATACCGGCATAATTGTGAGTATTACGTTTTCATCGGGAGTGATATTACTCAGCATTGGCATAATTGGTGAATATCTGCGAAGGATGTATACTATTATGAATACCTTCCCTCAGTATTCTATTAGCGAAATATTAGAATAAATGATCATTCGAAAATACGGGGTAACGTTGAAAAGGCTCAAGGCTGATGATATTGAGCTGGTGAGACAAATGCGGAATTCGGAAGGTATAAGCCGAACCATGCATTACCGTGGCTATATTTCACCTGAAATGCAGGTAAACTGGTTTCATTCTATCAACAATAAGAATAACGGGTATTATATTATTAGCCACGAAGGCAAAAAAATAGGCCTTATTCATGGCAAAAACGTTGACTTTGAAACAAGAACCTGCGAAGGAGGCATTTTTATCTGGGAACCCTCTTATATAGGCTCCATCATTCCCTCACTTGCTTCGGTAATTATGAATGACTGGACCTTTTATCTGATAAATTTTAAGGCCATTTATGCAAAAGTATTAGAGGGGAATCAAACCGCCCTTAATTACAATATGCTAATGGGATATAAGCTGTGTGAACCTATTAATAATGATATGGGTGTGCAATGGTTGGTGCTTACAAAAGAAAGATACTTTGAGCGAATGAAGAGTTTTCGTAAAAATATAACCCACTATACAAAAGATGCAGAATTACTCTCATTGAATGATCTTGATGCTTCTGATGAATCTGCCGAAGAAATTGAATTGTTCTACAAGAACTTACCACCCGATATACAAGAAAAAGCAGATATAGTACTTGCCAGAACAGGTCCTCGATAGCTCGGAAATGGATATATAGGCTCCCGGAATACTTATTCCTCTTCTATTCTTGATTTTCGCCCGATTTTTCTACCTTTGTTGTTTAACTATTACAGCTTCCTATGCCTTCTGCAATTACTGCTAAAGAAGAGTCTATCGGTTCGGTACCCGTACACATTGTATTAAAAGCTTTTGAGCTTATGTGCACCGCTAAGGCAATGACCGAAATATATGAGAAGAATGCAGCAATTACAAGCAAATATGTTCATGCTACGTCAAGAGGACATGAGGCCATTCAAATTGCATTAGGATTACAACTTAAACCACAGGATTTTCTCAGTGCTTATTACCGCGACGATAGTATCTTGCTCTCCATTGGCATGACTCCTTATGAGCTTATGCTCCAATTAATGGCAAAAGCCGATGATCCTTTTTCTGGTGGAAGAACTTACTATTCTCATCCCAGCCTGAAGCGGGATAACATGCCCAAGATACCTCACCAGTCGTCTGCTACAGGTATGCAGGCTATTCCTTCAACAGGCGTAGCAATGGGTATTCAATATTTAGAAAAACGGGGTCTTGCCAAAGAACATACCGATGGCAAACCAATTATGGCTTGCTCATTAGGCGATGGGTCAGTTACCGAAGGTGAAGTTTCAGAAGCCTTTCAAATAGCAGTACTAAAAAAACTGCCAATACTTTATTTAGTTCAGGATAACGAATGGGATATATCGGCTACCGGCAAAGAAACCCGTGCCATGGATGCTGTAGAATATGCAAAAGGCTTTAAAGGACTTGAAACCCGCAGCATTGATGGCACTGACTTTATGCGTTGTTACCAAACCCTGAACGAAGTACTTCATTTAATGCGTACTGAACGGAGGCCTTTCCTGGTGCATGCTCGCGTGCCCCTGTTAAACCACCACACATCGGGTGTGCGTAAAGAGTGGTACCGCGGAGATCTGGAAGAAGCTGCAAAGCGCGACCCGTTCCCACGTTTGCGTAACCAGTTATCTATGGCCGGCTTTAATGCCGACAAGCTCAACCAAGTTGAGAAAAAAGCAACTGAAACTGTTCAGCAAGATTATGATAAAGCACTGAAAGCTGCCGATCCTAAACCGGAAGATGCTTTTAAATACGACTACGCCCCTACTCCAATAACTGAAGAAAAGGGAGTACGTGAACCTAAGGGAAAAGATAAGACCGTAATGGTCGACTGCGCCCTTTTTGCCATACAGGAATTAATGGAAAAACATCCTGAATGCTTATTCTACGGACAGGATGTGGGTGGAAGATTAGGCGGTGTATTCCGCGAAGCTGCAACACTGGCACAAAAATTTGGTGACGATAGAGTATTTAATACTCCTATACAGGAAGCATTTATCATGGGAAGCACCGTAGGTATGTCAGCCACCGGCTGCAAACCTATTGTGGAAATTCAATTTGCCGATTACATTTGGCCTGGCCTCAACCAATTGTTTACCGAGGTTAGTCGCTCTTATTATTTATCGAACGGTAAATGGCCGGTAAGTTGCATTGTGCGTGTACCTATTGGTGCATATGGTAGCGGTGGCCCCTATCACTCATCAAGCATTGAATCGGTATTGACTAATATACGAGGAATAAAAATTGCCTATCCTTCTACAGGCGCTGACTTGAAAGGCTTGTTGAAAGCTGCTTATTACGACCCTAACCCAGTTGTGATGTTGGAACACAAAGGCTTATACTGGTCGAAAATAAAAGGCACCGAAGATGCCAAAACCGTTGAACCCGATGCTGATTATGTAATACCTTTTGGTAAAGGCAGGATAGTGCAGGAATCTGATTTAAAAGCCGGTAAGACTATGACCATTATAGCTTATGGTATGGGAGTTTACTGGGCAAAGAACGCCGCTAAAAAATACCCGGGACAGGTTGAGATTGTAGATCTGCGCACACTTGTTCCGCTTGATGAAGAAATGATCTATGCTTCGGTAAAAAAGAATAACCGTTGCCTTGTAGTAACTGAAGAGCCTGTTAACAATACGTTTGCACAGTCTATTGCATCACGCATACAGCAAATTTGTTTTGAATCGTTAGATGCACCCGTAACCGTAATTGGCTCTGAAAATACTCCTGCAGTGCCTCTTAACTCAATACTTGAACATGCAGTATTAATGAATACTGACAAGGTATCTGCTGCAATTGAAAAAATCCTGGCTTACTAAATATTACTGCACTGGCCGTTTGTAACGGTAACATTTGCACCACCTGGTGCAGGACTGGTTTCAGTGGCAGTAAAATAAAAGGTACCATTATACTTTGGTCCTGCTTGAGTAAGGGTTATTTGTCCATTACTGGCGGCACTGGTGCTATAACTGTATCCAAAATTGTCGGTTACTGTAGCATAATAGCCTGTAGATTGGTCACCTAATGTATAAATTCCGGGCGCCATTGTTTTTAAAACAAGAGTAAGTGTGTAATTACTGCTTGTACCCTGTGCTGATGTATATCCGTTAGAATTTGAGAGAATAACACTAAAGGTCACCGGGCTGCCATTAACATTAGCTGTCATAGTAGCGTTGGTCTGGTTGCTTGAATTATTCTTATTGCAAGATGCGCCTCCAAGAAGTATTACGGCACTCAGCAATATGCAACTAATGGCTTTGTTTGAGTAACTTTTTATTCTATGTAGTTTCTTCATACCCACAAATGTAGTAATTTGTAGGAAGCTTAAAAAATGTTAAGCTAAACACCCTTAGCGTTTAAACTAATGAAATTGAAGCTTATCTTTGAGGTTCGGAATAATAACAAAAGAATATATGGCGAGTTTTTTAAAGATACAAAAGATTGTGGGAACCTGTTTACTGGGTGGTTTTATAATGTCTGTGGTTATGCTTGGCACTTCATGTAAACATGGTGCCGACTATATCAAACAGACCAAAACCTTAGATAGTTTAAGCAGCCTTGTGCATAAAGCCGATTCAACACTTACAGTTGTTGATACTGTGACTATTAAGAAATGTGCCGACCATGTTATGATATCCTTACAACTCATCAAAATGGAACATAAGGATAGTATGAGCAAGGGTGCAGCGGAGATATTCAGAAACTTCAGCTCTGTGAGGTGGCAACTTGAAACATTTATGGGCAGGCGCACGGTTATGATGATTGAAATGCACAAATCGATGGACCAACTTACTCACCTTAGCCACGACCTGAAACTTGACCTTATCAAGGCCGATAGCGTTCCTATTTATTATGGCAGCGAGGTGAAAAAGGCCACCTTATTAATAGAAAGCGAGAAGATTGGCGTACAGACTTTAAATGCACAGTTACCGTTATATTATCTTATAGCTCCACAGGCCGATTCTCTTATATCGCTTGTAAAAGCACATAAGGAGATCTAAACCTTAAAAACTTCATTCATGCGCAGGCTGTTATTGATAGTATTATTTGTTTCAGGCCTTGCCAATTGCTGTTTTGCCCAAACCGCAACCGATGAGGAGCTTGCCCAGCAGTACTATTTTGATAAACAATATGATAAGGCTGTAGTTTATTACGAAAAGATATATGCCCGCCGCCCTTCAACTATGGTTTACCACAACTATCTCGAGTGCCTCGTTCAAACAAAAGACTTTAAAACTGCCGAAAAGGTAATAAAGAAACAAGCCAAGCAGGACCCTAATAACCTGGTTATATGGTTAGATATGGGGAAGACCTGCACCCTTGCAGGAGATGATAAAGGTGCAGCAGATGCTTACGAGAAAGCCATACATAATCTTACAACAGACAGGGTTCAAATACTTGGCCTAGGCCAGGCATTTATAGACAATAAGCTTTGGAACTACGCGCTTGAAACTTATAAGAAAGGTAAAGTATTACTGAAAGGTCAATACCCCTTTTATTTTGAAATAGGTGCAGTATACAAGGACGAAGGTGATTACGAAAGCATGACCGATTGCTACCTGGATGCATTAGTAGCATCAGAATCTTATATACAAAGCGTACAAGATGCCCTTCAAATAAGCGTTGGTGAAAATGCCGACAATGCACAAAACGCTATCATAAAGAAAGAGCTTTTGAAGTACACCCAGAAGTATAGCGATAATGAGATATTCTCGGAGTTGCTTATATGGATGCTGGTTGAGCAAAGGAATTACCCTGATGCATTAGTGCAGACAAGAGCCCTTGACAAACGAAAACACGAAGGTGGAGCAAGGCTAATGCAGCTTGCTGTTACTTGTATTAGTAACGGCGCTTATGACCAGGGAATACAGGCATACCAGTATGTTATAGATATGGGTATGAAGAACGATAATTATGTAATGGCGCGCGAAGAGCAGCTGAAAGCCATCTATGAAAAACTACTTGCCGGTGGCGATTACACCTACGAACAACTGGTAGATATTCAAGCCCGCTTCAGAAAGGGGCTTGATGAACTTACCCATTACGCTGCAACAGTACCGCTTATGATAGACCTCGCCCACCTTGATGGTTTTTACCTGCACAACGACTCTGAAGCGATTGCATTGATGAACGAAGCTATTAACTTTACCGGTATAGCCTCTATTACCCGTGCCCGCTGCCAAATGGAATTAGCTGATATATTGCTGGCTTCAGGGCTAAAATGGGAAGCATCGCTTACCTATTCAAAAGTTGAAACTGCTTTTAAAGAAGAGCCTATTGGCGATGAAGCCAAACTGAAAAATGCCTATATCTATTACTACACCGGCAACTTTAAATGGGCAAAATCGCAGCTAGATATTCTTAAGGGCGCTACTACCAAGCTTACCGCTAACGATGCCATGGCACTTTCATTACTCATTACCGATAATACTGATGACTCCGCTCACCTGCAACCTATTCAACTATTTGCGCATGCTCAATTGCTCGATTTTCAAAATAATGAGGACAGTGTTGCCATTTTACTCGATTCGGTTTATAATATGACCAACACCCGCACACTTAAGGAAGAGATAACCATGATGCGTGCGCAAATGGCTGAGAAGAAAGGCAAACCTGAAGAGGCCATGAAATACTATGAGCAGGAAGTGAAAGAATATCCTGATGGTATGCTGCCTGACAAAGCCCTGTATAATATGGCACAACTTGAGGATAAGAAGTTGCACGACCTCACTAAATCAGCTGAATATTATAAGCAGATCATTATCAATTATCCCGGGAGCCTCTACATTGAAAATGCCCGCGAACGTTACAGGCATCTTTCTAATGACGATGCTCCTGTACAATAAACTAAACTCTACTCTTACGACTTAGGCAGGTTCTCCTTACCAATATTGCTATGGTGACGGCTATATACAAAGAATATTATAAGGCCTATGATCATCCAGGCAAAAGCTGTAAGAATTGTATTCCTGTCAAGTCCTATTATCATTGCAACACAAACCAAAATACCTAGTATTGGAATAACCGGAACGAATGGAACTCTGAAAGGGCGGTGCCTGTCAGGGTCAGACCTGCGCATTATTATTATACCCAGGCAAACAAGTACAAAAGCAAATAAGGTTCCGATAGAGGTTAAATCTCCCGCTACACTTTCGGGTATGAACGCCGCAAATAATCCAACAAACACAAAGAGGATGATGTTCGATTTATAAGGAGTACGGAATTTAGGGTGCAGGTCAGAGAATATCTTTGGAAGAAGACCGTCGTTAGCCATTGAGTAGAAAACGCGCGACTGGCCCATTAACATTACAAGTATTACTGAAGAGAATCCTGCAAGAATGGCAACAGTTACAGCCGTTCCGAGCCAATGGTATCCTGTCATATAATGTTCTACCACATAGGTTATGGATGCTTCTTTTCCTTTAGCCGGATCTAAAAAATCGGTATATGGAGCTACACCTGTTAGAACATACGAGAATATAACATAAAGTATAGTACATACAGCCAGCGAACCAAGAATACCTATTGGCATATCGCGCTTAGGATTTTTGGTTTCCTGTGCAGCGGTAGACACAGCATCAAAACCAATGAAAGCAAAGAAAACTATTCCTGCGCCTTTAAGTACTCCAAGCCAGCCATGGTTAAAAGGCAAAGAGAAATCATGCCCGCCAACAGTTGGTGCATTTTCGGGTATAAGAAATGGAACATGGTTCTCAGGTTTTACAAATTGCCAGCCCACTGCTACAAAAGCAAGTACAATTGCCACCTTTACGCATACTATAACCGCATTTACTGTCGCAGATTCTTTGGTTCCTTTGATAAGTAATAATGATAGAATAAGGAGTATAAGCAACGCAGGTAAATTTATAAGTCCGTGCTCACCGGCAGCAGATAACTCAAATGGGGAGTGACACAACGAATAGGGTATGACACCTCCCAATAATCTGTTCAGGTATTCGCTCCAGGCAATAGATACGGTTGCTGCGCCCAAAGCATATTCTAATACAAGCGCCCAGCCTATGATCCAGGCCACTAATTCGCCCATGGTAGTATAAGCGTATGTATATGCACTGCCCGCAATTGGAATCATGGAGGCAAATTCGGCGTAGCATAAGCCTGCAAATAAGCAACCAACCGCAGCAAATACAAATGACAGAGTTATACCGTTACCGGCACACTCAGAAGCGGCACGGGCTGTTTGGGTAAATAAACCAGCGCCAATAATTGCACCTATTCCAAGTGCCACCAACGACCATGCAGTTAATGTCTTTTTTAATCCTCTTTCAGAATTATCAGCGTCAGCTAAAAGCTTAGTAATGGACTTTTTTCTCCAAAGTGACATAGAATAAGGTTTAGGTTTGATTATTTGGCATAAAGATATATAAGTTTTGATATGGAAGCCCTTACAGAAGCAAAAAACACTTTCTATATAAAAAGGCTTAAAATTCTTGTACTCAAAGCATTGCTTTCATTATTCTTTTATTATTTTTACATACTATGTTTAAACCATACAAATACTCTGCCCTGTTTTTGTTGGTGCTCTTAGTGCTTTCTGTGGGAAAAGTAAATGCCCAGGATAAGATCACTTTTATTGCTCCCGATAAACTGTTGGTTACTGCCGACCTCTACTTTATAAACGATACTCTTCCATACATGATACTTTGCCACGACTTGAAATCGAGCCGTGGAGAATATAAGGACCTTGCACACCGTTTTAATAAATTGGGATATAACTGTATCGCCCTCGATCTGAGGGTTGGCGCAACAAAAAATGGAGTTGATAATGAAACCATGGAACTGGCACAAGCCAAGCACATGGTTCCTAAAATTACCGACGCACAAATTGATATTACGGGTGCCATTAACTATGTTTATTCGCGCAGCAATAAAAAAATGGTTTTGGTAGGCAGTGGTTTCTCTGGTGCATTGGTACTTTATATTGGGGCAACCAACCCACGTATTGCCAGTGTTTTTGCCTTCAGTCCGACTGATAATTTTTATGGAGCCCTTGATACAAAAACTGCTTTCTCTAAATGCGCTATACCTGTTTTTGTTGCATCATCGGTTGCCGAATCTGCTTCAACCAAGGCTTTTGTAAGTAGTATACCCGCATCTAAACTTACCTTCTTTACCCCTTCAGGCCCGGGGCCACATGGCACCGATGCTCTTTTAACTTCATCAGAAGTCAATCACGATTACTGGTTATCTATACTGATGTACGTGCATCAGATACAAGGCGGAAGCTGAGTTTACTTCTTTAGTTTAGGATTTTTTTTGTGGCGGTTCTTGTCGCGCTTACCTTTCTTTTCAATATTCTTTAAAAATGCTTTTTGCAGGTCAATACCCGTTTGATTAGATATGCATATCAATACAAATAATACATCCGCTAACTCTTCAGCCAGATCTTTGCCTTTATCTGATTTCTTGAATGATTGTTCACCATATGTTCTTGCAATTACCCTTGCCACCTCCCCTACCTCTTCAGTAAGCATGGCCATATTGGTAAGCACATTAAAATAACGCACGCCTTCTTTATTAATCCAATCATCAACAAATTTCTGGGCTTCTTTAATATCCATATTACTGTTTATTTCTTGTATCAATTATAATCGTTACCGGGCCATCGTTTACCAGGCTCACTTCCATATGGGCTCCAAATTCTCCGGTTGCAACGGGCTTGCCCAGTTCCTTTTCGAGCATTTTTACAAACGTATTAAATAAAGGCAAAGCTTTTTCGGGCCTTGCTGCTTGTATGTATGACGGGCGGTTGCCCTTTTGCGTGCTTGCATGCAGAGTAAATTGGCTCACAACAAGCATTCCTCCATTCACATCTTTCACCGAAAGGTTCATCTTACCTTCTGCATCATTAAATATTCGCAGGTTAGCAATCTTGGCACTTAGCCATAATGCATCTTCTTCGGTATCGGCTTCTTCTACACCGGCCAATATCAAAAGTCCAAGCTCGCAGGCGCCTTTTACAGCTCCCTCAACTTTTACTTCTGCTTTTGTAACTCTTTGAATAACTACTCTCATGAATTAAAACTTAATGGAACGCTGATGACGCTGATTTAATAAGATGTTCACTGATTTTAACTGCGTTAATCATAAAGATCTGCGTCATCAGCGTTCCATCGTTCTTAGAACAAAGATAGCTGTTCATGCCCTTTGTGCTTAAAAAGGCTGAGGTCATATTCAAATTTGGGTGGTGTGCCCATATATCTCTTAACTGATATTTTAAATAATTGTCGTATTGATTCAGCTACATTACCCTCGCCACGCATGCGTGTACCAAAGCGCGAATCATTTACCTGGCCACCATGGCAATCGGCTATCTGGTTCCAGACCTTACTGGCACGGTCAGGGAAATTTTTCTCCAGCCAGTCCTTGAATATCTCTGCAATCTGTCCGTTGAGGCGCACTATGGTATGGCCCGCACGCTGCGCACCTGCTTCGGCTGCTGCTTCAATAACTTTCGGCACATCGTAACTGGTAAGTGAAGGAATAATAGGCGCCACCATCACTCCGCAGGGAATGCCATTAACCGAAAGTTGTCTTAATACATTCAGTCTATTGCGATAAGTAACGGTCCGGGGCTCCAGTTTCATTCTCAATTCCTCATCAAGCGAAGTAATGGTTACCATAACATGCACCAGGTTCAGCTTGGCCATTTCGGTAAGTATATCCAGGTCGCGTAAAATAACAGCGTTCTTGGTTATCATACTCACCGGGTTACGATACTTAAGACAAACCTCCAGCATAGCACGCGTTATTTTCAACTTGCGTTCAATAGGTTGGTAACAATCGGTATTACCTGAGAACATAATAGGGTCAGGTTGCCAGCTATCTTTCTTGAAGAGTTCTTCTAACAGAACGGGGGCATTCTTCTTTATCAATATCTTTTGCTCAAAATCCATACCTGCACTATACCCCCAAAACTGGTGCGAGTTACGGGCGTAGCAATATAAACATCCATGTTCGCATCCTTGGTAAGGGTTCATAGAATATCCCTTAATATCAGGGCTATCTACTTTGTTAACAATGGTTTTAGGATATACCTCTATATACTGGGTGCGGTGGTTCTCTATCATTGAATCCTCATCCAATCCTTCCCAGTGCTCCTGCACGTAACTGGTCTTAAAGAACTTGTTAGTAGGGTTCACTTGTGCCCCACGTCCATCAAAATATTCTTTCTTTTCGGTATCCATTTCTGTTTTTCAAAACCCGCTGAACACGGTATACACTTTTGCACTTTTGTATACCATCAACCTATTGGTTATCAATTTTTTGATTACTTAAAATTTCTTGCATTTTGTATACCGACTTTGCATATTGATTATCTCCACAGATCCGGTCTTACTCTTCACTCTTGACTTTTAGTTCTTAACTTGAATAAGCGAAGCGCTTATTCATTGCGAATATAAACATTTTATTTATAAATGTTGCTAAAATATTTAGTATTAAAGATGATTTTATTAACATAAGGCTAAAGCTTATTACTCCATTACTCAATATATCAAAGCCCACTATACCCCAAACCCCTAAAGGGGCTTAAATACACACACAGTTAAAGCCCCTTTAGGGGTTTGGGGTGAGAGCAAGTCACCTAATTCATAATAAGAAATGATATTGCTGTTTTTAGACAATGCCCTTAATAATAAGGTTATCATTTGTTAAATATTGAATAACAATCAGGTGAAAGTATTGGAAGACCTTTGTAGCGAAAACAAGGTAATAACACACACCGCAATGAAAACAGACAATAAACCGGGCATATATATAACCGGTATCGGCCAACTGAAAGTTGAAAAAGATTCACCCTTAAGCATTCGCGAAATGGGTGCTAAGGCCATAAAAATGGCTATGCAGGACGCAGGCATTGAAAAAGCAGATGCCATTTACCTGGGCAATATGCTGTCGGGTATTATGTCGAATCAACAGCAATTAGGGCCTATTGTAGCTAATGAAGCAGGCCTGTTCGGCACCGAATCGGTTACCATTGAAGCTGCATGTGGTTCGGGTGGTGCAGCTTTAAGAGCCGGTGTTATGGCCATTATGAGTGGGCTTTGCGATACTGTGATTGTATGTGGTTTAGAAAAAATGGCGCACGAGGATAAAGACTTTATTACACGTTCTATAGCAACAGCATCGGACTGGGAGAAAGAAGGCGGCAAGGGCGAAACCTTTGTTACCCTGAATGCTAAACTGATGAAAATGTACATTGAGAAATATAAAATATCACCCGATTCATTTGGTATGTTTGGCGTAAATGCGCACAAAAACGCCAACATGAACCCTAATGCATTGTTCCACAAAGAAATAACACTTGACCAATACCTCGAATCCAAATTCATATCAGGCCCGGTACGCATATTTGATACCTCACCCGTTTGCGATGGAGCAGCAGCCATAGTATTATCAAAATATCCTTCGCATCAGAATATTGCAAACACTTTACCTAAAGTTAAAATAACTGCTTCGGCAGTATCTACTGATTTTGTAGGTATAAGCGACCGTACCTCTCCTTTAAATGCAGAGGGCTTAAAACGTTCAGGGCAAAAAGCTTACCAGATGGCAGGCATAAGTCCTAAAGATGTCGACTTCTTTGAATTGCACGATGCATATTCTATTATCTCTACCCTATCGTTAGAAGCAATGGGCTTTGCCGAACCGGGCGAAGGTTGGAAATTAGCTGCTGATGGCGACATTATGTTGGATGGCAAAATTCCAATTTCAACATTTGGGGGCTTGAAAGCACGTGGTCATGCCATTGGTGCATCGGGTGTTTACCAGGCCGTAGAGGCTTACCTGCAACTGACTGACAGAGCAGCCAACAACAGCATTAAAAAAGATGCAAGGGTTGGTTTGGTTCAAAGCATTGGTGGAACGGCATCTACCACTATAACACACGTGTTGGTTAAGGAGTAATTCTTATATTTGAATAATAGGACTCAACTATTATTCATAGAAACCACATAATGCGATTTACCATCCATAAAGTACTAGCAATTTTATTGGCCTGCCTGGGCATTTTTGGATGCAACCAAATTAAAAAGAACTATTTGGTAAAAGTCAAGTTGGTAAAACTTACGGCAGCTAATATTTTTGATAAAGAACTAGTTAGTGATTACCTGTTTGATTCAGAAGAAATGCAGGTAGATTCACTAAAGAACAAAAGTAGACGCATCTTCTTACAGGGAGTTGATTTATATAAAAACAAAAAGGACCCTGAAGGGGCGATTGATTTATTCAAGCAATCGGTAATTATCTTTCCTGACGCAAAAACCTATTATGAATTAGGCAATGCCATACTTGACAGGTATGGTAATGCTTCCGCACTTGAACGGAAAATGAGGTTAAAGGATGCATTAAGCGCTTATCAAGTGGCTGATTACCTTCATTTTCAGCCGCAGTCAAGTTTATATTACAATGAAGCCTGTGCAAACAATCTTATATATGCCTCAGACACAACTCAAACCTCAGAAGGGTTTTCACGGGATGCTTTTGATGATATAGAATTAGCTTTCAGAAATGGATTCACAGATACTGTTTCGTTAAGGGGAGACAAACGCATTTGCTCTATTTTAAAAACACCTGTTTACAAAAACTTTATAACTGATCTTGTCACAAAACGAGCGATGGGGCATGTTGAAACTTTTTTTGATGCTTATGAAAAGAGTTTTCCTACAGTTTCTCAATCATTCAAGATAGATACAAATAAAGTAGCAATGGAAGATTATAAGCAGTCTATCAGCTACGACTTTGTGAAATTTATACCTGAAATGGAAAATGTACAGTTTGGCAGAATGGTATCGAATGATTTCTTTTATGTTGCTAAAGTTGCTGAAACAACTAATTACATTGCTCTCATATACTGTTCGAAAGAATTTGAGGAAGGAGATATGCAACCGGTTCATGTAAATTTAGTAACCTACGACCACTCGGGAAACATACTCTCAAGCAGGCTCTTTGCAGGGCAATTTACACCTGAAAAAATAAGGGCCGGTAAAATTGATGGCAATAAAATTGTGCTTGAAGATTATAAAAGAACCTGGAAATATAAAATGGATAGTGTTTCTTATTGGGATAATAAGATAATAAAATATGAATTTGCCCAAACTGCAACTTTTATGATAAATGATTCGGGTAAAATAGTCAAGCAATCTGTGCCTGAAAATTTCAATGACTCATCCAGTATAGTTTCAACAAAATTATCCAGGTAATGAAGACTATTGATAAAATCTTTTTCAATAGCTTATTGGGGATAACGATACTCTTTCTTGCATCATGCCATCCAAAAATTGAAACCATCGTAATAGAAGCTCCAACATTGCAATCGAGCGCAATATATAATGCCGGTAAGGTATATGATTACATAAATCAATATAAGGATACCAATAAAGAAATTGCAGCTTCTTATTTTAATAAAGGCATTGAACTTGAAAAAACAAACCTGCCCAAAGCCATTTATAATATAAAACGATCAATTACTCTACAACCTACTTTAGATAAGTATAAAAAATTACTTTCATTTTTAATTGAAGGCGATAATAAGGATGAAGCGGGGGAGGTATACACTTTATTAATTCATAAGCTTACTTCTCAATCACCTTATAGAGAGTCAAATAGGTATGACAGAGAATACTTATTTGAAAAGCCTGACATGAAATTTATAACCAATTATATGGTGTATAATATAAACAACTATAATACCCCATGGGGTAACCCGGGTGAGCAAGGTGAGTTGCCTGATGAACTTCAAATTCAATTAAGTTATTTATGCAAGATGGCTTTATCTGATACGCGCGTTAAATTAGATACAGCAAGCGAAACCTACAGAAACATTATGCTGCAATTCTTAACTTCTGATAAACTGGCTGAGTATGCGGATGATGAGAGTGTATTCCGGGGTTTCCTGTCAACAATTACAGATACATCTTCTAATTTTCGAATTGACAAGAACTCTGTACAGCATTTTGATTACTCAGATTTTAACGGTAGTAATTATGGCAACGAAATGATGTATGGTTACCCAAGCCAGACGGAATTATATGCTAACTACCTTCAGGAAAAAAAGGGCGAGTATTATTACCCTTCTTATAATATGGAGCATCGAATAAAACTGGGTGACACTATCAATGCAGTTATTTATTCTATCGATACTTCAGCTACAGCATGTCCTAAGGATATGCGCCATATTTATCACCGGCTTGTAGTTTATGGAAAGAATCACCGCATCATTGCGACTGACATTGTCGCCAACCAATCGGGAGATGAATTAGCGACAGTCGAGTTCAGGCATAATAGATACACGGTTACTCATTACAAACGTTACTGGGAGAAACCTTATGTTAAAGGTGATTTTGATAACTACCTGGTAAAAACTGAGCAGCTAAGTACTAGTGAATTTGAAATACATCCTGATGGTACTATAACCCGCGTGTTCGATTCGTCAAAGCAAGGGACCAGTCTGTAGCATTTTTCTTCTTATAAGAATTTCAGCTATTATTAAATTAGGTATCCAGCTTAGCCAGGCCACCAGTATATACATTTGGGTCGAGTGCAGGTGTATGAAATGAGACAATATCAGTACATATAAACGCAATGAAACAGCTGTTAAGGTCAATGCGTAACTTCGGTACATATTTGCAAGGTGCAGTTTAAATTTTCTATCCCTGGCATTTTTATAAGCCAGGAAAGTAAATACCCACCACAAAATTGCTGTTATGGTAAATGATACCTTAGCCCAGATACCGCCATTGGCATAAAGTGCCATTACAAATCCGGCCGGAGCTGTAAAGAATAGTATCAATATTACATAGGCCTGCCCCATAAGCCTGTGTAGTTTTGGCTTTTTTTGCACAATAGGTTTGACAAATTGAAATATACCCATAAGCAAAACAAAAGTCCCGGTGCCTACATGAATGTAAAAGGCCTGCCTCCAAATGGAAATATGCAGAACATTTTGTTTGGTGAGTAAAAAGCCAATATCGCGCTTGAAAGAAAAATAAGGAATAGATATTCTTGCCATCAGGTAAACAAAGAATAACATCAGGATTACCAGGGCTACAGAAAAGTATATTTTAAGAGTGTGGTTTTTCATTTTTCTTATACCTTTTCTCCTCGCTGGCTTCGTTAAGGTACATGCTCAGGTAGCTCTCATAGCGTGAAAGTGCAATCTCGCCTTCTTCCACTGCTTTTATTACTGCGCAGCCGGGCTCATTAATATGCATGCAGCTATTGAACTTGCAATTAGCGCGGTAATGGTTCATTTCCCTGAAATATTGCGATAGCTCATACTTGGTAATATCGGCAATACCAAATTCCTGTATACCGGGAGTATCAATAATAAATCCGCCAATGGGTAGCGGTATCATTTCTGAAAAGGTAGTTATATGTGTTCCTTTTTGATGTGCATCCGATATTATGCCTGTCTTACGGTTCATACCAGGTATAAGCCTGTTTATAAAGGTCGATTTACCGGTACCCGACATTCCGCAGAGCAATGTTACTTTTCCTTTGCACAGTTTTTCAAGCGCTGCGGTTGAATCATCGTTAAGCAGCGAAACAGCCATACAATCGTATCCTATGTTCTCATAAACAGCCATACGTTCTGCAAGGTCCTCCAGCTCTTCTTCATCAAAGGCATCTATCTTGTTAAATATCAGGTGAGCCTCTATGCCGTAAGCTTCGGCAGTAGTGAGTATCCTGTCAACAAATGTATTATGCGTTGTGGGTTGGCTTATGGTAACCAAAATAAATACCTGGTCGATATTAGCCGCAATGATCTGAAATTGCTTCGATAATTTTTTCGACTGACGGATGATGTAGTTCTTTCTTGTCTTTACTGCCGATATAACATGGTCATCGGGTGGCGATGGCATAAATTCTACGTGGTCGCCCACTACAACCGGGTTGGTGGTTGAAACATTTTTAGTACGCATAAGGCCTTTAAGGGTGCACAATACAACCTCACCGCTTTCGGTAAGTACGTTATATGTTTGCCCCATTGTTTTTAATACTGTGCCTTGCATTTCAACCTATTAAACAGATTTCCTCCAGAATCAATTTCAACCTTTATAATTGATTCGAGGTACTTACCTGATTTCTTTTAGTTTTGTAAAAATACATCTATATAATTCCCTGATATGAAAAAAACAGTTTTTCTTGCATCAAGTTTATTAATTGCTACTGCACTTACCTCGTTAAATGCACAATCGCATTATAAAATAGCAGCCAAAATAAGCCTTGAAGGCGAAGGTGGCTGGGATTATATAGCGGTTGATGATAATACTAATAAGCTATATGTATCGCACGGCACTGTGGTACAGGTAGTTGACCTCAGCACCAATAAGCTTATAGCTACTATTGCCGATACCAAAGGTGTGCATGGCATTGCTATTGCATCTGACCTTAATAAAGGCTTTATAAGTGATGGTAAAGATTCAGCAGTTACCATTTTCGACCTGACTACAAACGCTACCATTGCCAAAATAAATGTTACCGGCAAAAACCCCGATGCTATTTGTTACGATAAGGTTACCCAGCGTGTGGTTACCTTTAATGGACGCAGCAGCAATGCAACAATTATTGATGCAAAAACAAATGCTGTTTTAGGTACTGTGACACTTACAGGCAAGCCGGAATTTGCAGTGGCCGATGGCACAGGAAAGATTTTCTTTAACCTGGAAGATAAGAATATGATATGCAAACTGGATGTTAAAACCATGAAGGTGGAAGAAACATGGAGCCTCGCTCCGGGAGATGGACCAAGTGGATTAACCATGGATCCTAAAACCCGAAGGTTGTTTTCGGTATGCGATAACAAATTGATGATAGTTATGAATGCCGATGATGGTAAAGTAGTTACTACGGTACCTATTGGTGATGGACCGGATGCAGTTGCTTTTGATAATGGCAATAACAGAATTTACAGCTCTAACGGCGATGGTACACTTACTGTTGTTCAGGAAAAAGATGCCAATACCTTTACTGTGTTGGAAAATGTAACCACCCAAAAAAGGGCTCGTACCGATGCTGTTAATTCAAAAACACATCATATTTATTTGCCTACTGCCGAGTTTGGCCCTGCGCCCGAAGCAACAAAAGACAACACACACCCAAGGCCGGCAGTTAAGCCAGGTACCTTTGTAATATTAGATGTTGTTCCAGCGGAATAATTAATGCCCATACCTCCCCTATTAGGGAACTCCAATAAATCAAAAAAGGCTCCTTCTATAACAGAAGGGGCCTTAATTTTTTAAGTAAACAACTATTATACTCCGCTTGTCCAGTTCAACCTGTCCGATGCAGGGAACTGCCATGGAGCACCATTGTTCTCCACATTATTCATCATCAGTGCAAGTTCTTGCGGTGCAGCCGATTGTTCCATTACCAAAAACCTTCTCAGGTCAACAATAATAGAAAGCGGGTCGATATTTACGGGGCATTCTTCTACACAAGCATTGCATGATGTACATGCCCACACTTCTTCCGCAGTTATATAATTAAATAGCAACGATTTTCCATCATCAACAAATTTCCCGCCGTTCTTATCCATGTTCTTACCGATCTCCTCCATCCTGTCGCGGGTATCCATCATTATCTTACGCGGAGACAGCATTTTACCGGTCTGGTTAGCAGGGCAGCTCGATGTGCATCTGCCGCATTCGGTGCATGAATAGGCATTCATCAATTGTATACCACTCAGGTCAAATACATCTTTTGCGCCAAAGCGTTCAGGTGGTGCAGCGGCAGCATCGGGCGGAACACTGCTTGGGTCGAGCATCAGTTTCACTTCGCGGGTAACCGAAGCCAAATTGGTAAACTCTCCTTTAGGGTTGAGGTTTGAATAATACACATTCGGGAACGCAAGCAGAATATGGAAATGCTTGGAATAGGGTATATAGTTCAGAAATGCCAGTATGCCTATAATATGGAACCACCAGCAAAAATGTTCAATGAACTCAAGGCCTGAAATAGATGTACCATTAAATATCCAAAGCAATCCGTTACTAACTGCAAATCCGCTGTAGGAACTATTTGTTGCACGTTGTATAAGTGTGTCGGATGCATCTAAGGTTAAGAATGCGGTCATTAAAAGAATTTCAGTAGTAAGAATAATATTGGCATCGGTACGTGGCCAGCTGGTCATTTCTTTGCTCCAGAAACGTTTTAACTTACCAATGTTCCGGCGTATCAGAAATATAGCACAAGATAAAGCAACACCAACAGCAAGCCATTCAAATGCAGTGATGAGAAAGGTATAAAGAGGCGCTATGTTAATATAATAGAAGAAAAGGCCAAGAGCGCGATGTGTGCCTGTAATACCATCTATTAGTATTTCAATCACTTCGATATTAATAATGATGAATCCTGCATAAACCAATACGTGCAATATACCTGCAAAAGGGCGCTTCACCATTTTCGACTGCCCAATAGCAACCATGAACATGGCTTTCCATCTTTCGCCTGATCGGTCGCTACGGTCGAATGGCTTGCCCAGTTTTATATTGCGGCTTATTTTACGAACCGCTCTTGTAAAAAGTACAATTGCAGTTATAAGTACTATTACAAATATGATCTGCGATATCATGTTTCAGTAGTTTGATCAGTCTTTTTTGCCAAAGAGTGAGAAATGAACATAGCGGCCCGGGTGTAACCTCATATCCTGCAATAAAGCATCAAGCTGCCCCGATGCACCAGTGAGTTTCTTATACAAAGTCGTATCATTTGCCAGCATACCCAATGAGCCTTTGCCCTTGTTTATCTTTTCAAATACCTGTGCAGTATAGTATAATGTACTGTCTGCATTATCAATAGCACCCTTCAGGTTAGCTTTTGCCAGTGAGTCGGTTATAGTTGACATATTGTTGATAGCATTACCCAATTGCTTGCTGTTCTTAGCCAGTGCAGTCGATATATCATCGATCTTGCCCAATATATCACCTATGCGTTGTTTTTGTGTTGCCACCAACTCATCAAGGTTGGCCGACATAGTTTCAAAATGCTTGAGTGAAAGATTTATACTTTCTATACTCTGAGTAAGGTTGTTCTGTGTTTTTTTACTGAACACGCCCTTAATAATAGCCATGGTTGAGTCAATAGATGATATCAACTCCTCCGTTTTATTCTTTAATGGCAATACCTGGGCACTTACCTGGTCCTTTAGTGTCATTTCCATAGACCCTGTAAGCGTGTCTTTATCTTTAACATAATTGCTACCACCAGCCGACATGTCAAGTTGTATAGCTCTGTTACCAAAAAAATCGCTGGTTATACGGGCTACGGCATTTTTAGGAATCTGCACATCATTATCGGTAATAAGCATGGTTACCAATACCTTACCTGAAGCATTGTGTTCCAGTTTTATATCCTGAACCAGGCCCACGTGAAAACCATTTATAAGTACAGGGTTTGAGGGTAGCAGGCCTTCCACAGTACCATAAACCACATAGAGCTTTTTACTGCTCGAAAAGAAATTGATTCCTTTCAGGAAATTGAGCCCGTATATAAGCATAGCCAGGGCCACTACCACTATAATACCTGTTTTAACCTCTTTCTTTATCTTCAAAATATCTTCTGTATAAAATACAAAAATAACGATTATGCCGAATACGGGCATTTATACCTTTTTTTAAGCCATAATTTAACTTTCATCACCTGACATTATTATCTATATTCGGGTCATCTCAAGTGCTTTTTCTTATTGTATCATGCATAATTTTAACTGCTTGTTCGGTTTCTTTGCTGTTCATCCAACCAAAACCTAAACGTGTACAATTTAATTTTTTGCCTTCGGGATCATGTATCAATCCGCTTGAAAGAATAATGCCTTTGCGCCTTAATTTTTCAGATAATTCACCCAAGGGCACTTTTTTATCAAACTGCGACCATATTGCAAGCCCACCTTCAGGTACTTTAAAATCAATTACATCGCCCAATTTATCTTTTAACAATGTGCAAGCAAAATCCCTCCGCTGATGATATTCTTTCAAAGCCTTTTTCATATGCCTCCGCATCTCGCCAAAAGTAAATAGCTCAGCTACCGCTTTTTCCATAAATGGGTCTCCCTGCACATCTATTATCTGCCTCAATTTACTGAACTCGTCAATTAAATTCTTTGGTGCAGCCACATACCCTATGCGCAAGGATGGTGCCACTGTTTTACTCAACGTGCCAATATATATTACCATACCATGTTTATCGGCACTGGCAAGCGGTAAAATGGGGTTACTGTCGTAATGAAAATCGTAATCGTAATCGTCTTCAATAATGGCAAACTTGTATTGCTCAGCTAAAGCCAGAAGTCTCATTCTTTTTGATGCGCTGAGTGTAACCGTTGTAGGATAATGGTGATGCGAAGTAATATATATGGCTCTTATTTTCTTCTTTTTGCAAAGGCCTTCTACTTCATCCACATTTATTCCGTCATCGTCAACTTTTACACGCAATAACCTGGCGCCACAGGCTATCAGTGTCTTATCGGCATAATAATAATTTACCGCACCAACAATCACATTATCACCCGGCGCAACCAACACCCTTGCTGCAAGATAAATACCCATTTGACTGCCACGCGAAATAAAAATATTTTCAGCTGTAGTTTGCAACCCACGGGTACTATTCAAATGCTCAGATAATACAAGTCTCAGATCTGGATTACCCTGCACATCAACATAGGAAAGGTTATAGAGCCATGCTTTTCGGCTAATAAGGCCTTTATATGTTCTGGCCAACTGCGATATAGGTACCAAGCGCACATCAGGTCCGTCATGAAATCCGGTCAATTCACGGTATGTTATTGATGGTGTTTTTATAGAAGTATTTATTTTCAGGGTGTAACCGGTAGAATTAAGATCACCCGTATTCTGTTCAGTCGTGTTCCATTTCTGCGGTTTAACTTCGGGTAAACGCGTGTTTACAAATGTTCCTACGGTAGAATCAGAAAATATCCATCCCTGGGCCTCCAATTCAACATAGGCGCTTACTGCAGTTTTTCTATGAACTTTTAACATAACTGACAATTCGCGGGTTGAAGGCATTTTACCACCTGGCTTTAGCGTACCATCCTGTATCTTATTAATAATAGCATTACTTATCTGAAGATATACAGCAACAGGTGATTTGCGGCTGATTGATATAGTATTTGGTAATAACATATTGGACTATGTTAAATATTGTTAATGGACTACTTCAATAGTCCAAATATAAATTATTTTCGCTTCAGAAATTTAAAAATACTGATTACATAATCCTCCCCGCGCTCAATGGAAAATACTGTTCCATGGGTACTTAGTGTACTTGGTTAGGGATAAATTCAAGGCACAAGGGGAGGATTTCTTCATTTTTCATACTATTTCACTTTAAAAATGGCTGCTTTGGCAGGTATCTGCCCAACAGACTGATTTTTTTTTACTTTTGCGTTCCATTTTACAGAATTGGAGAGGTGCCTGAGTGGCCGAAAGGAGCAGTTTGCTAAACTGTCGTACGCCCAAAAGTGTACCGGGGGTTCGAATCCCCCCCTCTCCGCAGAAAGGGATAAAGTATTTTTCTTGAATACTTTCCCTTTTTTAGTTTGTGAACCCTCCATCAAATTTGAGATCAGTGATAACACTGAATTAATATTTTCCAGTTTGAAACTCTTTACTTAAAGTAAAGATCCGAAGAAAGAAAAACTCTTTAAGCTATTGTATGTATCTACGAACACTGCTTCAACAATATATAGGAACCAATAAAAGAGTTAAAAACCCCTTACCTGACTAAAACGATATAGACAGCTAATGCTTTCTTGTACTTTTTTAAGAAGTGCGAAATACTTCTATCTTTAGAATTGTCATTTTTACAGATTGATGCGATATACCCTTTTTTTTATTCAAAAGAATAAAACCCGTTTTATTCTGTTATGGCTTGTCTTTTTCGGCTCTCATCTGTATGCGCTGCCTTTAAAGAAAGATTCACTCAAAGCTGCTTTAAAAGCCGGCAACGATACTACTAAAATTCTTATACTGCATCAACTTTACCAGGAAACCGATTCAGTTGCCTATGCAAAACAGGGGCTTGAAATAGCCGAAAACATAAATTATAAAAAAGGAATTTCGGAATGCCTGCTGGATATAGGCCGGACCTCTCTTTTTGAAGGAAACCCTGATATTGCTTTAGGATACCTGACCCGCTCAATAACAATTGCTGAAAATCTGGGAGATAAACAGATACTTGTAAGCGCATACAGGTACATAGGATATATATACAGACCCGACGATCCATCGTATGCAGAACAGTATTATAACAAAAGCTTAAAACTGGCAGAAGAAACTCATGATGAAAGTTCTGAAGCATATATATTCAGTGCACTTGGTAATATTTATGAAACCATTTACGAAGGTAATACTGAGCCTAACAAAAAGGCCTTGGAGTTCTACCTTAAAAGCCTCGAAATACGTGAAAGAGTTGGGGACTACAATGAAATTGCTTCTTCTTTGAATGAAACGTCGAGGGCCTATGACTTATTGGGTGACCATGATAAAGCATTCAGGTTAAGGCTAAGAGGTTTAACCCTGGCAGAAAAAGCAGGGAATATAGAAAACATAGTCAACCTGAACAATGTTTTAGGAAATCAGTATAGCCTTCGACTGCACGATTATAAAAAGGGCCTGCAATACCATTTAATAGCCTATAATAATGCTAAAAACCTGAAGAACAACCTGGATATACAGTTTGACATAGCCAAAGGGCTGGCATATGATTATCGTATGCTTGGAGACCTGAAAAAATCAAATGATTTTTATGAGAGATCGGTAATGCTCAATGACTCCTTACGCGCTATCCAATCAAAACACGACTATAATCTTTCAGGGTTAAAACATAATCTCGAAAAACAATTGGAAGAACAAAAACTGCTGGTAAAAGATGCAGAAATTCTTAAAGGCAAAGCAGAGGCTTCAAAGCAAACTATTATACTTGATGCTCTTATCATTGGTTTTATACTTATATCGGTTCTTGTAACTGTTGTGTACAGGGCCAATGTTCAAAGGAGAATATCGAACCGGGAACTGGATATAAAGAATAAAAAACTGGAAAATGCCTACCAGGTGCTTGCAGAAAGCGAACGCAAATTCAAACTCATAACTGAATCGATAAATGATATTTTTTACCTCTATAATATGCACGATCAGAGATATGAATATATAAGCCCTAATTGTAAAGCTCTGCTGGGGGTAGACCAGCAATGGTTTTATGACGGTAACAGTATGAATATTTTTGTTCTGGAAACCGACCTTCCTATTGTTTGGGGGGCTGATGAGGATGTGAAAGCAGGCAAGCCTTACGAAATAGAGTACCGGCATGTAATAAACGGTAAGATAAAATGGATAGCTGAAAAATCGTCACCTATACCAGAAGAGAGTGGTGAAATAATAAGACATACAGGGGTATGCAGGGATATAACGGCAAGAAAGATAGCCGAGGACAAATTCAAACTTATTACCGAAACTATTAACGATGTGTTTTATCTGTACAACATTGTAGAAAAAAAATATGAGCACATAAGTCCCAATTGTTATACTTTGTTCGGGCTTGATGCTGATTTCTTTTATTCGGGCAAAAGTATGAAAGCCATAGTGGTTGATGAGGATCGCCCCCTGGTTATTGCAGCCAATGAAAAGGTGGACTCCGGTATAGCCTACGATATTGAATATCGCATACTGGTTAATGGAAAGATAAAATGGGTAGCTGAAAAATCGTCACCTATATTCGATGAGAAGAACAACCTGGTGCGAAACTCCGGTATTTGCAGAGATATAACCCAGAGGAAGATCGATGAAGATATCATCCGCCAGAAGAACCAGGATATACAGGACAGTATTTTATATGCCAGTACGATACAACGTGCCATCCTCGCCCCAAAAAATGAAATTGCAAAACACCTGAAGGATTTCTTCATCCTGTCTAAACCGAAAGATATTGTAAGCGGCGATTTTTATTTTTATAGGGAAACAGTGAACGGATTTATACTGGCACTTGCAGATTGTACTGGCCATGGAGTACCGGGAGGGTTTATGAGCATGCTGGGGAATGCCCTGCTCAATGAAATTATAAACAAGAATGCTGACATTGATCCGGCCAATATACTAGATCAACTAAGGGAAATGATAATTAAGCAGCTTAATCAAACTCATACATATGGCTCAAACAAAGATGGTATGGATATTGCACTGCTTCTTTTCAATAAGAACAAAACTTCGGTGCAATATGCCGGGGCAAATATTCCATTATACCTGGTTCAAAATGGTAA
>Ga0210396_10001185_pt1 | contig 29275 bp, 26 predicted proteins | sample IncBWH17OmetaG_FD_155466 | JGI IMG/M metagenome (GOLD analysis project Ga0210396, IMG submission 155466) | Forest soil microbial communities from Barre Woods Harvard Forest LTER site, Petersham, Massachusetts, United States - Inc-BW-H-17-O ...
CATGAGGTTTTGAGGGACATGGGTTACTGAGTTGGCGGTGGCAACGTCAATCTCGCCGCCTCCACCAAACGGTGGTCCGCCTCCCCCAAACGGCGGTCCGCCTCCCCCAAACGGTGGTCCGCCTCCCCCAAACGGCGGTCCGCCTCCCCCAAACGGCGGTCCGCCTCCCCCAAACGGCGGTCCGCCTCCCCCAAACGGCGGTCCGGAGCTGCTCAAATATGAGCCGGTCGCATCGGTTTGCGCTAGGTCGTAACTGCCGACGCACCAGTCGCACGCACCCTGGAAATCTTCGGTGGTTTTAGGGTAAGGACTGCCGTCGAAGTTAATGTCCGTGTTGCTCCCATTCAAGCTCGTGAAGGAAAATGTATTTGCCGGACCGGTGACCTCCGTCATTGGGGTTTCCCCCGCCGGCGGAGGTGTCCCGGTGCAAAGGAGCGCTGCGGCACTACCAATAGGCTGGCCACTGGAATTTACAGCGGCCGGGAACGGAACGTACCAGTGGGTGATGTCCGTGTTACTTAAGCTGCCCGACAAAGCAGCTTTGTCGATGTCTGACAGAGCGCTCTCGGAATAATTTAGTACGTCGAATTGCCGCGAATAGCTCATCACACTCAGGTAGTTCACCTTGCAGTTGGTGGTCACCGACAGGTACTGCGGCGACTGGTAAAGCTGCGGACTGCTCAAGGCTTTGGCCGCGGGACCGCCATGAGCCAGGGTAAATATGGCATGCCCCTGCTCATGCATAAGCGTGCTGGCGATCACCGACGGCTTCTGCCCGTCGGACTCCGGTGATGTGGCGGGGGATACACCGTTGAATGCCGGGTTGCCCCAGAGACCCAGCGAAACCACGAAGTGGTGCCCGCCCACATCGGCGATGCCGGATTGACTGCTCGTGTAGGGAGGGACCACCGCAAGGCTCGGATCGGTGCCCGCTGTATAAGTCGCATTGGCCGAACTGCCGAGAGTAATCGTGAAGGTGTCGCCCAGCGTATTGAAGCTGTTGACGCAGAAAGTACCGTCGAGATTCGGGTTGGTGATTGCGCCGACGACGGTAACGCGACCGTAAGGACAAGTTGGGTCGTAGACAGGATTCTCGTTTGTGCCTTTGTATAGGATATTCAAAACATTGAGCGGGCCCACCGCCGTTGACGTGGTGAACGTCACGATGTTGCCTTTTTGCATCACGCTTACGAGCGTGCCGTTAAAGAGGCTCCATCTCGGCTGGCCCACGGCATGCGCGAATAGTCCATAGTGCTTGGCGGGCGCCGCCGCAGGTTGGAAACGCGGCACGCAGTCCTCTCCCGCAGGCGAGTTCACGCAGTCAGCGACCTTCGTGGGTTGGTCTTTGTCGATGAGCTGTCGTTCAAAACCACTTACGCCTCCCGGCCATGCAACCACACCAATGTTTATGGTGGTCCCCGGAGGATTAGGGAAAATGCACAGGTGCCCGTTATTCGTAGCGTCCTGGCAGACCGGTTCCTGAATGGCATGCACGTTTGGCTGGTTGGGCAGGTTGTCATTTACGTGAAGTGTAAAGCCATGACCAGTGTAGACGGCTTGTACCTTTTGCATGGCATTATTGCCGTCGGCCGGGTCTGCCTGTAAAGTGGGATTGAACGAATAATTTTTCCCGTCTCCCGTTACGCATGTGTTCCCATCGGATTTCGGGCTACTACACATATAGTCATATTGCACGTAGACATCCGGATGCGGTTTTGCGGATGTCCCCAGTACTGCTCCCGGGAGATCCACCCAGTTGGGATCTCCCTGGGCGCATACGCCCCCATTCACTGCGGCATCGCAATATCCCGGACGATTCGAATTGAACTGATTCGAATTGAACTTAGGTGCTACTGGGACCTTCCAAACGTCGAGCAGCCCATCGCCATCGGTGTTCTGAACCGTTGTGGCTATGATCACCGCGCCCCATGACACACAACCGCCGTTGCTGGTGGTCGGAACGACTTGAGTTTCTGCTGAAGGATCGCCTGGGTTTATTGGGTTATTAAAATTGGCAAGGGCAAGGATGTCAGGGGATGAGAACGTCCAGGTCGGGTTGTCCCAAGTGCCGTAATACCCAGGAAATGGGGGCTCGTTTCCATACAAAGAGGGAAGCGTTACTCCGTTTAGCTTCACAGTCTGGAATTTATTGATTTTTCCGCCGGCCACGATGTGGGTGATCCTCGATACCGGGTGATTCGCGGCGCCAAAGAATCCCTGCATCGTTTGCGTCATGGTTAGCTGAGCGCCACCCGGGTTAAACGCACCGTCGTAAATTACGATCGAGTTCAGCGGAACCGTAGGATCGAAGACGCGATAGATCAGGACAAGAGTGGCGCCCAGCGTCAGGGGCGTATTGTTGCCGACGTTCGCAAGCCGTACTTCGTAGGTGCCGTTTGCTGAAATATTCCCACTCGAATCGCGCGGCAGCAAGCTCACGACATTGGCGCGATAGGTCCGCACGAGCTTCCCAGTGGACGTACCTGTGCAACCGCCCGAACTCCAGCCAACCGTGCTCTCGTTGGGTAGGGGCACCCCGGTGATGGAATAACCCTTCGCTGGCCCGCCCTGGATCAATGGTCTGAAGAACCCATTCTCGCCTGATCCCGGCTGGCCTGGCACTACCCCGACCTTTTCGACCGTTTGCCAGTAAAGCACGGCTGCAATGACCTCGGCACCCGCCGGGACAGATTTCGCGCCGGTGATACCCGGGTTTGCATCGGGGATTTTAATGGTTCCTGTGCCGAAGCCGTCAGCGCCGAAACTCGAATTCAGGCCCTGCGCGCCAGCCACAACGAAGTCGCCTCGAACAAAATAATTCTGCCCAAAATTGAGCGGACCGTCCGCCTGTGCGAAGGAACCGACGCTCAGAAATGTGGCGCAAGCAAAGCTAGCAAGCACCAAACAGGGGAGCCAGGATCGCCGGGAGCGCCATTTTCCCATCAGCGGGGCGGGGGCGCTCCAATGGGTCGCGGCAACAACCGGGATCGAAGTTCGCACAAGAATCTCCTTCCGATTTTCCGGACGTAGACACGTCGGTACTCAGTTTCGGCGGGGAAACGAAAATGCGCAATTGTGCTGGTCACACCACGCACACCGGACGGTTGGCACGAAATTCTGGGGCGTGAGATGGTAGTTGTCAAGATAAAAGTAAGCCAAGCCTTGAAAGGTCTGGCCGATCAACGAAGGTGGCCAATTTGACGTACTTGTACTACCAGAACCGAGAATGCTTGGAAATCTTCCATTGCACTCGGCGAGTTCGATACCGATATGTGTGTTCGTCTCAGTGGGGATCTGAGTCGTCAACAAAGCAAGTTTCGCGGCAGTCGGCGACACCTTCAGCGTCGCGAGAAATGGGGCTGGGGAGAGTCGAACTCCCGGCCTACGGTTTAGGAAAACAGAGTACTGTTTTGATTGGTTATGAAAATTTTGGACTTTACTATATCCGTCAACGACTTACAACGTGGACGAGTTGATTCGTTTGTACGCGAGTTGAACCGATTTGAACCGATAACTACTACGAATTTACTACAGTGATTTGCTCGCGATTAACGGACGATTGGAAAGATGTGTTTCGGAGGCTCGTTGCAAGACTGGGATGAATACCTCGTAGGCTTTTCCACACTCTGACCTACCAAGATGCGTCCAACATCCGGTTTGTCCTGCTGACGAATGTTTTTCATTTTCTTTGCGTCTTCACGTCCGGCAATCTTCGCGGCGTCTTGGGTGGCAAAGCCGCCGTTGCGCTTCAATACGGTGTTATCGGCGCTGCGAATTTCGTAGAACCAAGCCATCGACGTCTGCTCCTTTCGGCCTTGCGATGCAGACTGAGCGATTTGGGACGCTGTGGAGAATGAATCTAAATCGTCGGACATGAGTTAAACCAAAATCTCCGCCCGTTCGAAAGACCGAGAAGGGATTGGCCCCGGAGCAGTTTCTCCTTCTAGGCGAAGAAGGAATCCGGGCTGGTCCGCATCGATCCCATGCGCTAAGGAAAGGTATGAGAACCAAGTCAAAAGCCCCGCCCTTCAAAAAACGAAGGACAGGGCACCCCAAGTTCAACTACAAAGCCCGGACCACCCGCCCCTTAAAAATCAACAAGTTCGCCTGCGGTAACTTCAAGTTGCCGGACGGCAACCGGATCGAAGCATTTTTCCTTTAGCGGCTCTGCTTTCAACAAGTTCGCGCACGGTAACTTCGCGTTACCGTGCAGTACCCAACTTGGGGTGACGTGTCATAGGCCATACCGGTGCCGTAGGCAGCGCCCGGAAGTTCAAACGCTCGGCCGCCCATTCTTACTTGACGGGTTCACATGAAACGTCGAAGATCGCGAGCCAATCCATCCCAAAACGCCGCCACTTAGCATCGAGATGTTGGCGCGTAATGCTAAGAACGCAGGTCCGCTCCTCCGGTTGCTGATCTGTCCAGCTCAGTTCTCGAGTCCTTCCGAGTCCGGTCAGGACGCCACGACCTTCCTCGACCTTGCGGTCCCGAATGACGCTCTCGGTCAAAAGCTTCTCCACGAGGTCCAGCTGCTTGGCTGTCCGTGTCGTGTACTTGATCGCGACCGATTCCAGACGAGCCTTCTGCCACGCTTCCGCTTCCGATCCGTGACTTGTGTCGAAGCGCAACGATTCACCGCAAAAGAGTTCGTTTGCAATGACGCGCCCATCACTGACAAGTCGTACGCAGTGGTCACATGTCTCGCCCTTCGTTTCTGTTGGCCAGATCTGTGAAACATGTTCTGGTGATATTCCGGCCCATGGGAGATCCTGTAAGGCCTTTAGACCATCCGCCAATTTCGCGGGATCCGCGCAACCTGCAAGCCTCGCAGTCCCGGCCTGTGCAAACAATTGCACCGGCATCCAAATGAATATTGCTATGGCTCTCAGAATTACCGATCGTCGAATCAAATTAATTCGCATATGTTAGTACTTTGGCGTACTGTTCAAAGCGCTCAGAAATATGCTCGGCGTGATTTGCTTTTCAATTACACATGCTTGGTTACATTCATCTTTCGTATCGAAGAGGCGCCGTTCCCACGCCCCAAGGCTATTTTCTACCGCATTCTTCGCTGGGTTGATGTGAACGTTGTATTCATGGTTCCGCAACGACTTTAACCGCTCCGGACCAATCGTCTTGATGCTAGGGTCTATACCGGCCCCCCCCGTTGGCGAACTATCCAAGTACATATGACCGCCCATGTGGAACGTTAACGTCTGTTTCCATTTAGTGGTATTGGGACAACCTTCATCAAGGGGATTGCACTCACAGTCCAATTTGAGATCTTTAGGGCCTATCCGTGTGCAGGACTCACTTCCCGCAGGGCACTTATTGTGCCATTCTCCACTCGTGTCTTCTTGGATTTCATCTTTGACTGCAAATAGGCCCCATGGGTCCTGCGCATTCGTAGGGTTGTCGTGCACGTACACGTACAGATTAGGGCCGGTCCGCTCCAAAGGATCTTCGCTGAGAAACCTTCCAACCGACGGATCATAGTATCTAGCGCGGTAGTAGTAGAGTCCAGTTTCAGAGTCGAGTTCGCGTCCCGTGTATTGGAATGGATTCGTGAGCGAGCCGCTGGAGGCTGTGACGTTTCCGAAGGAATCGTAGGTGTACGTTTGAGCTATTGCGCCGGAGGAGTTCGTCAACGACGTGACAGAGCCGAGTCCGTCGGTGTTGTAATAGCCAGTTGCTCCAGCGCGAAGCATTGCCAAGGGTGTATCAATGTCGCGACTTTGGAAGTAACGTGTGACGAGAGCGCCAGACGAATTGGTCTCTTCGACGAGATTGTCGCCATCGTAGGCGCAGATACTCGTCGTGCTGGAAGTCGTTTTCTCGATTCTTCTGCCCAACGGATCGTACTTGAAGGTAACCGTCCCACCACTTCCGGGTAATGTGACGCTTGTCAGGCGGTTCTCGTAATCCCAGGTGTAGCTTGTCGTGTTCGAGCCAACTGTCTTGGTGAGCGTGTTCCCGTTGCTGTCGTAGGTGTAGCTTGCGTTTGAACTCGCTGTCAGCTCGTTCGACGCGTTCGTCGTGTACGAAGACACGCCCAGTGACGCTGTGCGGTTGCCCACCGGGTCGTAGCTGTAGCTCTCAGTCGCGTTGTTGGCCTTGGTCACTTGCGTCAACTGGTAGATCGCGTCATACGTGTAATTCGACGTCACCGCCGCTAGATAATCCGTCTTCGATGTCCTGTTTCCAGCAGAATCTAACGTGTAGCTGGCCCCGTCAATGGTACTCCCGGACAGTTGGTGCAGCACCGAGGACATGCGCGATAGATTGTCGTAGGCGTAATTGGTGGCGACACTGTTCGGCCGCGTCATCTGTGTGCGGCGTGACAGCGCGTCATAACTGAACCCAAACGACCCGCTGCCGAAGGCCGACGGCGGAGCCAGCGAGGTCAGCCGGTTCAGCGTGTCGTAGGTGTAGGCCGTCGAGCCATTCTCCGGGTCGGTGAATCCCGTGCGATTAGACGCCGCGTCGTAGGTATACGCGTTCGTGAAATTGCGGCTGGTCAGGAAACTGTAGCTCGTCGTGGTGCCGATCAGCCGCCCCATATTGTCGTAGGCGAAGGCGTACGTTCCCGTCGGATCGTTCACCTGCGTAATCTTCCCCACCAGGTCGTAGACGTAATCGACCGTCGTGGTGTCCGGATAAGTCTTCGAGGTGAGTCGGTTCAGCGCGTCGTACAGGTAGGTGATCGTCTGATTCTTACGGTCGGTCTTGCTGGTCAAGTTGTTGTCGGCGTCGTATTGGTAGTTTTCGCTGAGCGAGGACGGGAAATTGGTCCGCGTGACGCGGCCAAAGGCGTCATAGGTGAAGGCCGTCTGGTTGCTGTTCGCGTCGGTGATGCTGGTCAGGTTGTCTTCCGTATCGTAGACGTAGTACGTGACGTGGCTCGCAGCGTCGGTGACGCTGGTCAGGCGGTCGGCGTCGTCATAGGCGTACGTGGTGGTCTTGCTGTTCTGATCGGTCACCGATGTCCGACGCCCGCGCGAATCGTAAGCAAATGTGGACGTGGTGGAATCGGGATACGTGATGGTTGTGAGCCGGTTCATGGCGTCATAGGCAAACGTGGTCTGATGATTCAGCGCATCGGTGACCGAGGTACGATTGCCCTTCGCGTCGTACCCGTAAGTGGTGACGTTGTTCTGCGCATCGGTAATGGTGGCGATCAGCCCCGCCGCGGTGTACGTCATGGTCGTGACATGGCTCAGCGGGTCGGTGATCGAGATCAGTTCGTCAAGTGAATTGTAGGCGAACGTGGTGACGCTCGCCGCCGTGCTGCTATTCGGCTTGGGCGAGGTAAGGTTCGCACCAGATCTGGTTGAATTCAAAAAAGAAACATGGTGGGGCTGGGGAGAGTCGAACTCCCGGCCTACGGTTTAGGAAACCGCCGCTCTATCCATCTGAGCTACAGCCCCACGACAACAGACTACTACATTTTTACTGCAATGGCCCTGAGAGAGAGCCAGAAGCGCATCAGTTCACGAATGAAATACATAAATCCAAAAGAGAAAACAACGCCTTTGGAAAATCGGATCAGGCTCGGGACTGAGGTCCAGGAATCCATAGGTCGGCAGCCGACTCTCCCCAAGCCCTACCAGTTCTGAATGGTGGGGGTGTGAAGCGGGAAGCTGGAGAGAAAAGACGGCCAATCGGGCAATGGCGACCGAGAACTGGGACGCGTCGGTGCAAATTCAGTTGGGTGCGCTGTATGCTGCAAACTTCTAGGCTTTGGACGACTCTTCATTTATTCTTAACGACGAGACTTGCTGGTTTTTGGCTTCCGTCGCCTGTCGGAGCACGAATCGCGACAAGAGGCCGCGTGCCGGCCAAAACTGAACACAAGTTGAAGAGAGCAATCCTTCGACTGTGCGGGAACGCGCGGCGATGGGATTGCGAAAATATGTAAGAACAGGCGATCAGGGCAGACATATTGATTCCTGGTCGCATTCCTGAATTGGGCGGGACACCACATACAAAGGAGCGTTTCCATGAAGTTTTCCACGATTGGGCGAATTGCGGCGAGTCTTTTCCTGGCATTGTTCGGAGCTTGTTTTTTGTCGCGCTCCGATGCCCGGCCGAAACCGGCGGATTCCGGCTATCATTTGCTGAAGACGGTTTCATTGCCCGCGGCGGCGGGCGGCGGTGAATATTACGATTACATTTCAGTGGATGCGGCGGCGCGGCGCGTTTACGTCTCGCATGGCACGGAGGTCGTGGTTCTCAACGCCGACGATTACACCGTGGCAGGCAAAATCGAAGGACTGAATCGCAGCCACGGAGTTGCGGTGGCCAGGGACCTGGGGAAAGGGTTCATCACGGACGGCGATGGCAGGCCCGGGGCCACTGTGCAGGAAGTCGTTATTTTCGATTTGAAGACCTTGAAGGTTACGGGCAGGGTGAAGACGGGACAGCCCGACACGGATGCAATCATCTATGAGCCGGTGACCAAGCACATTTTTACTTTCAACGGCGACAGCCACAACACAACCGTCATTGATGCCGCGAAAGAATCCGTGATCACAAATATCGACTTGATCGGGAAGGTGGAATTCCCGGCCGTCGATGGCAAGGGCATGGTCTACGACAACAATCCGGAAAAGAACGATGTGGTGGCCATCGACGCGCGCACCAATACCATCAAAGCGCGCTGGCCGACGGCGCCCGAAGGGTCGCCAACCTCGATGGTCATGGACCAAAAAAATCGGCGGCTGTTTTCCGCGGGGCGCGGTCCGCAGTTTGTGATCATGATGGACGCGGACACGGGAAAAGTTCTGCAGTCGTATCCCATTTCTGGGGGAGTGGACGCGAATGCCTTTGACCCCGGCACGGGCATGCTGTTCGTGGCGACGCGCGAAGGCATGATGCACATTTACCACGAAGATTCACCGGACAAGCTCAGCGAGGTTGAAGCGGTGAAGACAGAGTACGGCGCCAAGACATTGCAGGTCGATCCGAAGACGCACAACATTTTTCTGAGCACATCGGATTTCAATCCGCCCGCCGCTCCAACCGAAAAGCAACCTCATCCGCTGGCCACAGCCAAGCCGGGAAATTTCAGAGTTCTCGTTTACGGGCGCTAACCTTGTGGATGCGGGCTTGAAATCCTTTCCGCTTGCCGGAGCACCTGGATAAATAGCGACCGCGAAATCGGGGCAGCAGGCCGGACACCTGCTGCCCCAGGCGGCGCGAAACGACCTTCAATTAGTTCAGCGTTCCATTACTTCGCCGGACCTCGAAGAATTATTCTTGTTTCCAATCATTTTCAATTCCCCAACTCGGTGCTTTCCCCACGTTCGCAGGAGAAAAATACACAAATCTCCCGGCCGAATCTAAGTGTTTCATTTTTCAATGGTTGGAAAAACCAGTGCAACCCCAGGCTGCGCCAGACACCTCTAAATTCAGAGATACACGCCTGCGTTGAATCAGGCACCGCCCAGCAAACCTCAAACTCAACCAGCCCATGCCAGAAAGGTGGGCATCATGCGAATTGCAGGACTGATAGGTTTAGTGCTGACCGCAATTCTCGTGTCAATGATTCCAATTCAAATACGAGCACAAGTCGGCGTAGGCATCTCCGTCCAGATTGGTCCGCCGGCATTGCCTGTCTACGAGCAGCCGATCTGTCCGGGGGATGGTTACATTTGGACGCCCGGATATTGGGCCTACGGCGATGATGGATATTATTGGGTGCCGGGAACGTGGATACTCGCTCCCGCCGGCATGCTGTGGACTCCTGGATATTGGACGTGGCAAGAGGACGCCTATGTTTGGTATCCCGGCTACTGGGGACCGCAAGTTGGTTTTTACGGCGGGATTTTCTATGGCTACGGCTACGTCGGCACGGGCTATGAAGGCGGATATTGGAATCACGGAGCCTTCTACTACAATCGCTCTGTCAATAACGTCACAAACGTGACCAATGTTTACAACAAGACCGTCGTGAACAATGTCACGGTGAACAACGTCAGCTATAACGGCGGCCCTGGCGGAACTAGTGCGCGGCCAACGGCTCCCGAACTAGCTGCGGCACGCGTGCCGCATACTCCTCCGACGCCAGCGCAAGTGCAGCATGAGCGCACTGCCAGCACCAATCGTTCGCAACTCGCCACCGTGAACCACGGCAAGCCGGGAGTTGCGGCAACCGTGCGGCCGGCTGAGTTTTCAGCAAAAGGAGCGGTGTCAGCAAAAGCGGCGGCTCCTTACAACCCCGCTCCGCCCAAGAGTGACGCCCAACCGGAAAAAATGAATAGGCCGGCCAATCCTCCGAACGCGTCCAACCCCGAGCCATCCAATCCGCGGCAGCCTTCGGCGCGGCCTGAAAATCCCAGCCAGAGTGTAAATCCTCCGGCCGATACAAAGCGCCAGCAAGACCTTCAGAAGTTGCAACAGAAACAGGACCAGGAGCGTCAGCGGATGGATGCGCAACACCAGCAGGAAATGCAAAAGATGCGGCAAAAAGGTGCGGATGAGAAAAGACAGCAGGCCATACAGCAACAGCATCAGCAGGAGACGCAAAAGTTAGAAGAAAAACACACGCAACAGCAGCAAAGGATGGAACAAAAATCACAAGAGAAGCCGCAGCCGGAACAAAAGAGGGAGTAACTTCGACTCTCCTCAATTCTCCAGAAAAGGCGAGAATGTAAAATCATGCGCCCGCGCCAGCCAGGAAGGGGGCTGACGCGGGCGGAGGCATTCGATGGAAGAAGCCTCGAACAGTATTCTTATTCTTCGTGGTCTTGCAGCGTCCAAATCACGAACAAGTTCACGCTATCATCGACCGCGGCAAGCTTGGCTTTTCTCCCCAGCCTTTCCACGGCCAGTCCGAATGACCCTCCGGGAGTCGGATCGAGGGAAATCTCTTTGACAAAATGGCCGTCGACGGTGAACTCGACAAGCTCGCTCGGCTGCGCTGGATCAGGATTAATGGCATCGTTGTTGGTGACGAGCAGGTGCTCGTTCGGCGCCATCGCCAATCCCAGAGCGCCGTGCAAATGCTTCGCATCCTGGTAAATGAGCGTGCCAATGCCTCCGTCGCTAGTGCGGTCGCCAGCGTCGTGAACGGCATAGACGGCGTTATCCATGGAAGACGCCACGTAAAGAACATCTTTCTCGTGGTCATAGACCAGCCCGGTCGGTGAGTCGACGAACGTGACGGGGTCGCACTGGTGCTGGTATCCGGAAGCGATTACCGTGGGATGGTTGAAGGTGACGCCGGAGCCACTGACAGCCAAATCGTAACGCACAATTTGTCCAGTCAACGCGTTGGCCACGAAATATTTCGCCTTGCTACCTTCGTCAAACAGAGCGGAATCCCACGGACCCTGAACGGAGGTATCCGTGTATGCCGAAACAAAAGCTCCGGTCTTGTCGATGACGATGATGGATCCCGATCCCGTGCTAGGGTCGGAGCATTGGCCTGTGGGTGACGGGAAATTTCCAACGAGAACAAATCCCCCTCGCAGAATGTTTAATGCGGTCGTGAGGCCGGTCGGAGTCGAGCTTTGGAAAAAGAGCGACAACGGCGCGTTGGGAGGCACATCAACAATGGTGGTACCAGTACCCTGGAGATTTCCGCCCGTCATGGTAGGGGCATTATTGAAATTCGACACCAGGACATCTCCAGGATTGATTGTTCCGCCCGCGGGGAAATTGCGGGGCACGAAAGCGACGCCGTACGGATTTCCATCCCCATTGGCCGGAACGGTCGATACAACTCGGGTTGGACCGGGAAGGAATGGATGGTCGTCATCATCCGCCAGCAATACAGCCGTGCAAAGCAGGCAGGACGCAACTGCCAGAGCGAATACCTTCCACAGGCCGGGTTTTCTTCCGGTTGAAAATTTCGAGTCCATAATTCGTTTTATCTGGGCGATTTCGCGATTCATTTTGACTCCCTTCTTGTGAGAACGCCGGTCACGGAGACTTCGGCGTATTGTTTTTTGGGGGGGACCATTTCCCAAATATCGAACTAACCTGCAGCGTTCGAGGGGGGGAGCGTATGCAAGAGCATTTATTGGCGTGTCACGAGACAATCAGAGAATTGTCAAAAAATTGTAAATAATAGCTGGGAGTTCCCGATGGCCGAGGGGGCGGTTTCTTTCGAAATTGCGGGGCTTGCTATTGATTTCAGCTCGCCGGCTCAATCCCGCGTTTCGTAGACCCACAATTCAGCATCTCGATTCGCTCGAGCGGGAACCGCCAGGTAGAAACTGTTGTGCTTCCCCACTTGACCCGTATACGCACTGGTTCGCGCGCCGATCGCCGTGGGTATTTTGGCGATCCGCTGATAGCGGTCCGGATCAATCTGCTGATAAACGAAGATGAACCCCTCTCCGCTGGTGACATAAATTCTCTTGCGGTCCGCGTCGAACGCCATATCATCCGTATCAATCGCGCCCGGAAGGCTGGCAATTTCCTTGCCCGTATCCATATCCAGCACCAGCAGACGCGCCGGTTTGCGGGCCGCCACGAACAGCCGGCGATGGGCTTCATCGAGCGCCATGGGAAAGTTTGTTCCGGCCCCCTCCAATTTCCAATTCACAACTTTACGAGTGTTTCGGTCGATGACGGCGATCTGGCTGATGGAAGCGAGATTCACAAAAATCTTCGGGCCTTTTTCCTCCAGTTGGAACGACTCGGGATGAGCGCCAACCTTAAACTCGCCTTCGAGGCGCTTATTGGTGGTGGCGTCGAAAACTCCGATGGCGCTTTCGGCGCCATCACCGTAGCCGACGTAAACGCGTTTCGCGGCAGGGTCGTAACGGAGTTGATCGGCATCGTCGGAAAACTTCACGGTATCGATCAGCTTGTAGTTATCGGCGTCAAGAATTTTGCACGTGCCATCGCCTTCGCTGGCGACCACGATGCGATTTGACTCCGGAAGGTAAGCCACCATCTGGGGCTTGATAAACCCCTCCTGGATGCTGTGGATTCGTTTGCCCCGGGCCGTATCCACAACCTCCACGGAATCATTTCCGTAAACGGCGGCGAATACGCGGCCATTCTGGTTGTCCACAGCCATATGATCGAAGCGGCCCCCTACGCCCGGTATCGGAATGATCCGTACCAGCACCAAGGGCGCAGTTTCATCGGCTGGAAGAGTTTCCTGCGCCGCGCCGCAAAGAGAAAATAGCAGTACGGAAAGAACTAACCAGATGGCGTGCAACGGTTTCATTTCCCTCTCCTCATAAAATCACAATCTCCCGGTCGGCATTGCAAATCATTCCCCTGATGTTCCGGGTCGTGTCTCAGCGCCGTCATTGCTTTTATCATTTCGACGGCGTGACGACGAAGATGCCCTTCCCATAAACTGGAACGAAGATGTGTTTATTTTTCGCATTGACGGCCACCGAGTGAACCCCGCCGCCCTGAAAAGGAATCTCGTAAGAAAATGTCTCCGTTGCTGCATCGACCACACCCACTGCCCCTGTTGCGGCCGTGGCCAAATCCGTTTGCCCCTCCGAAGTATGCGCAAAGTAATAGCTGTTTGTTTCGGGATCGTACCAGACTTCGTCCGTGTCCCCTACTTTCGGAACGGTCTTTCCGATCTTCCCGGTTCGCGCGTCAAGGGACAAGCCGCCAATCGAACCGCACACGGTCATCAAACGGCCGTTTGGTCCTGCGGTCAAGCCGCTCAGGGTAAGGTCCAGCACGCCGCCTTTGCACTCTACGGGAAAACTTTTGATGGGATTGGGAAGCTTGTGAGGATCAAATACATCAATGCGATTCTTGGCTCCGGGCACATTCTGGTAAAACCATCCCGTGTCCCGATCCCAGGCCGGCTGTTCCATCCCATCCTGCCCGGCCGGATATTTGTATTGACCCAGGACGGTTCCATCGACGACGGAGACGAATGTGAGAAACGGCGGCGCATCCCCATCATTCGAAGTCATCAAGATCTTGTCGACGGGGTCGTATGCCAATTCATCCACGCGAAACTTGCCGCCAGTTGGGATTTTCCGAATGATGGCTGTGCCCGGCTGGGTCGCGTCCGCTTCGATGATGTTGCCGGCGCCGTCCCCGGCCCACACGTGGCCGAGGTTGTCCGTGAGGACTCCATTCGGCCCGGAACAGTGTCGCAAATCCTTGGGATGACCCGGGCAAGGGTTGCTGCCCGTGTACTGGCCTTTCCCGATGAAGCCGATGAAAGTATCTGTGGCGGCGTCAACCAGGTCGATCGCGTTGTTTGAGCGGTCCGTGAGGTAGTACTTTTGCGTGGAGTTGTCGATCCAACTGATGTCAAAACCGTAGAGCCCGTAATTGGTCGGGGAACCTTTGACTAGCGAAATGTTGCGCGTCTGTGCCAGGGTCAGAGCGGCAGCAACCATGGTGATCAACGCGAACGTGACAAGTATTTTCATGACAAGCTTCTCCGCTAAAGTGGACATCAGGTTCGCCATCTAAAGCGAGGCGATTGGGGATATTATTTATCTCACCGGCCGCCTGAAAGATACATGAAAGAAACTCTTTCCTGGCGGGAATGTCAGATTGTTTCGCATGCTACAGTTTTCAAATCAAAGGGGAAATGGCATCCGCTGTTTTTCGGTTTCATCACAAGTTAAATTTGCAACGCACTTCGACAGATTCACCGGTGATACGATTTGCTTTCCGTGCCACACCAGTTTCACAACAAAGGGGGTTTAGGAGATGAAGACGCACTTAACGATGGTGATTTTCCTGAGTTTCCTGTTTTTGGGCGGTGCGGCTATGGCGCAGGAACCCCCGGCATTGTCCCCCAAGGACCCGATTCACCTGACAAAGGTCGAAGGGCGCATGGATCATCTCGGCATCGACGTGAAGGGCGGGCGGCTGTTTGCGACTGCGTTTGACAATCACACCCTGGAGGTGATCGATCTGAAGACCGGCCGGCAAATCCACACCATTGCGGATCTTGACGAGCCACAGGGAGCGTTCTACGACGCGCCCAACAATCACTTGTTGGAGGCCAACGGCGGCGACGGCACAGTGAAGATATTTGACGGGACCACGTTTCAGCTTTTGCATACCGTGACGCTCGATCTGGACGCCGACAATGTCCGCTACGACGCTCGAAGCAAACATATCGTCGTTGGCTACGGAGGAGAAAAGTTTCTGGCGGGCAAAGTAGCGCGGCCGGGAGGAGGAGGCGCGCTGGCGATTCTGGACTCCGCCGGAAAGAAGGTTGGTGACATCGCCATGGATGCTCACCCCGAGTCCTTTCAATTGGAAAAAATCGGAACACGCGTGTTCGTCAATGTTCCAGACAAGCAGGAAGTGGAAGTCGCTGACCTGGTGAAGGGCACCGTGCTGGCTCGCTGGCCGGTCACCTGCACGACTAATTTCCCGATGGCGCTCGACGAAGCGCATCACCGGCTCTTTGTCGGGTGCCGAATGCCCGCACGCCTGGCCGTCTTCGACACGGAGACCGGCAAGATCGTGGCCTCGCCCGCAATCGTTGAACATACCGATGATCTCTTTTTTGATGCGAGCAGGGGACGGATCTACATTCTCGGCGAAAGCTTCATCGAGGCATGGCAGCAGAAAGATCCGGATCACTATGAGCGCGTCGGGCGGTATCCCACCCCTGCCGACGGGCGGACTGGCTTGTTTGTGCCCGACTTAGGGGAACTCTTTGAAACGATTCCGCACCACGGACAGCAGGGCGCTGAGATTCTAGTGTATGAAACAAAATGAGGCGCGAGCAAATCGGGAAGAGTATAAACGCATTCAGGAACGGCAGATGTATTGCCGATTCGCTTTGGGCGCGTGACGAAGCAAGGCCAGAAGATTGCGAGAGCGAAGGCAGCTTCTACGGTGCCTGAAGAAATTGCAGCGTGTAAGCCGTGGCGGGATCGAATGGTTTGTCGATGACTTTCAAATCGACGAGCTGTTCGTACATTGTGGCCCAGCGCTTTGGATCCATTTGGCCGAGCTGCGCGCCGCTCGGATCCTCTCCCGCGACGAAATGGCTGTCCCGCAATTGCTTCCACGTAAATTGCATCCACTCCGGATTAAGCGCGGGATTGAGCCTGGCGATCATGGCGTGGGCGGCGGCTGGATCGTTCAAGTAATCTTTCCATCCTTTCAGCGATGCGCGCACAAACTTAGCGACAATTTCGGGATGCTGCTGGAGGAAATCTCTTGTCGTGTACATCACACGGTAAGGGCTGTACCCGGCATCGCTGACCAGGAGAACGCGCGTTTCGACGCCGGCCTGATGGGCGAAAAACGGTTCCGAGGTCGCAAACGCTTGCTGGATATATTGCGGGTCCGCGACAAAGTTGGACACATTCATCATCGCCGGAACGACGTGAACATTGTCCAGTTTGAAGCGCTTGACCACGAACTCAAACCACGTGGATTCGCCAACCTTTATCGCCACGGAATGACCATTCAGATCGGAGAACGAGTGGATCGGCGAGTCTTTGCGCACCATGATGCCTTGCGGATCGTGCTGCATTGTGGCGGCTACTGCGACGAGCGTTTGCCCCGCGGCATTCGATTCCAGCACCTTGTCCGAAGATCCCATTCCAAACTGCGCGCTTCCCGCAGAGACCTGTTTCTCAACCGAGATGTACGGGCCGCCGGGAAGGATGGTCATGTCCAGACCTTCGTCCTTGTAGTAGCCCTTCGCCAAAGCGGTATAGAAGCCGCCATGCTCAGGTTGAGGGTACCAGTCCGCCTGCAGAGTAATTTTTGTCAGTCCGTTATCGGAAGCAGAGTGACGGCATCCCAATATAGAGAGGCTGGTGAAAATCAGCGCGGACCAGATGCGGGAAAAGCGTTTGGCCATAGTGGCGAGTCCATTCCAGTGACTGCGGAGGAGAGTATCACGCGGCCTTTCGCGGGAAGCAGTCGAATCGTTCCCATGCAAAAAATGAATAAAGGCCCGAGGCGTGCCGGCCCCGCATTATGATAAATTGCGGCATGGCTTTGTCTGCTTCAGCAAGATCGCGTATCACGGCGATGGACGAAGCGCGCATGCGGGAGATTTTTGAATTTACCGCGCGCTCCTTGAAGACCGCGCGCCCGGTGCCGTTCGGCGCGCTCATTGTTGATACACGCACGGGCGAGCGCCTGATGCGCGCCACCAACGCGGTTTTGCGCGAGAGCGATCCGAGCGCGCACGCCGAAACGCGCACGGTCCGTCTGGCCTGCAAAAAACTAAAACGCCCCTCCCTTGCTGGATATACGATGTACTCCACATGCGAGCCTTGTCCGATGTGCATGGCCAATGCGCTCTGGGCCAGGCTCGACCGCGTGGTCTTTGGAGCGACGATCGAGGATGCCAACCGCTACTGCCTGCAAATTCATATTTCCGCGAAGGAAATAGCACGGCGTTCGGACATGGCATGCATCGTGGACGGTCCGGTGCTGCGCGATCTGTGCAACACGCTTTTCACGCATCCGAACATGCAGAGGGCGTTTCGAACCTGGAGCACGAGCAAGATCAGGTCCGTAAAATCCTGAATCTCGACTCGAGACGATTTCTATGGACCCGAAGCACATCGCTGAACTTCGTTTGCTTACCGGCGATCCCTCGCGTGTAATTTTGAATCCGCAGATCGTCGAGCAGCTCTCGCGTGATTTCTACTGGTATTCGCCGGTGCTGCGCAAACAACTGGACGGCAAGCTGGGCGAGGCGGTGGTGCAGCCGCTTGCTGCCGGCGAAATTCAAAAAATCCTGCGCTATTGTTACGCGAACAATCTGCCGGTGACTGCGCGCGGCGCAGGCACGGGGAATTACGGCCAGGCGGTTCCGCTCGAAGGCGGAGTGGTTCTCGACCTCAGCCGCATGGATCGCATCGAGGAAATTCAACCGGAAGGCGTTGCCGTTTGCCAGCCTGGTGTGCGCCTCGGAGACCTCGAGAATGAAGTGCGCAAGTCGGGATGGGAACTGCGCTGCTATCCATCGACGATTATCAAGGCGTCGATCGGCGGATTTCTCGGCGGCGGTTCCGGAGGAATTGGCACAGTCGCGCACGGGAATCTTCGCGATTTTCAGACGGTGCGCGCGATCGAAGTGGTGACCATGGAACCCGAGCCGCGCGTGGTTCTCCACGAAGGCGAAGGGGTGCACGATATTCTCCATGCCTGGGGCACCAACGGAATCATCACTCGCATCTGGCTGGCGCTGACCCCTGCCGTGGAATGGTCTCAGTGCATCGTGGCGTTTGACACTTTCGGGGCGGCATTTGACTTCAGCGAGAAAATTGCGACCGGCGATGCGTGGATCAAGCGCCTGGTGACCGTCTTCGAGTGGCCGATTCCATCTTTCTTCACGCCGATCCTGCAATACGCGCCGGAAGGCAAGACGCTGATTTTTTTCATGATTGCTTCCAGTCAGCTTGCCGAGCTGGAAACCGCCGCGCGAGACGCCCGGGGAATCGTGACTCAAAGCGGGGCATATCCCGGCCTCAATGCGAGGCCTCTGCTTTCCGATTACACCTGGAATCACACCACGCTCTGGGCCATGAGGTCGGACGAAGCGTATACCTACTTGCAATGCGGCTTCGACCCCGATACTGTGCGCGAACAGATGCGGCAATTGCGCGAGCGGTTCGGAATGGAAATTCTGTTTCACATGGAGTTCATGAAAGGCGGCGATGGACGCGTGTTCCCGGGCGCGATTCCCGTAGTGTACTACACGACAGAGGAACGCCTGAACGGCATGATCGATTTCTGCCGCGAAATTGGAGTATGGGTGGCCAATCCGCACGTGAACAATGTGGAGGGTGGCGGGAGGTATCGCCCCGACAACGTGCAACTCCTGGCCAAGCAGCGCTACGACCGCAAAGGCTTGCTCAATCCGGGTAAGATGATCACGTTTCATTCGGAATCGGCGACGGCCGGAGCAACCACGAAATGAAAACCTGGATCCCGGACGCGAGAAATTTCGCGTATTTGAATTGGAAGCAAGTCGACGCGCTTCCGCGTGACGCCACGCTCCTGGTGCTTCCCACGGCAGCCATCGAACAGCATGGTCATCACCTGCCCCTGGCAACCGACACGCTGATCAACAATCTGCTGCTGGGGCACGCGCTTCGCAAGTTGCCATCCGATATGCCTGTGTACGCGCTGCCGCCTGTGCATTACGGCAAGAGTAACGAGCACATCGGTTTTCCGGGAACACTTTCGCTCAGTGCCCAAACTTTCATGGCTGTCCTGCGCGACCTCGGCTCCAGCCTGTCCAAGGCCGGCTTCCGAAAACTCGTTCTGTACAATACTCACGGCGGAAATACTTCGCTGATCGATGTCATGTCACGCGACCTGCGCGCGGAATTCGGATTGAGAACGTTTGCCCTGCACGGCTCCGGTGGAATTTCGTTTGAAGGCCTCGATCCTCAGGAAGGCGCCTACGGATTCCACGCGGGTGAAGTCGAAACCTCTTTCCTGCTGGCCAGCGTGCCGGAGCTGGTGGATCGCTCCGCGTACACTTCCAATTACATCGCGGACATTTCCAAACCGGGGATGCTGCTGCCCGAAAATGCGGCCGCCACATTCGCCTGGCTCACGCGCGATATCGCTTCGAGCGGAGTAATGGGCGACCCGCGTCCCGCCACTGCAGAAAAAGGCGCGCGCTGGCTGGAACAGGCGGCCACGCGGCTGGCTGCCGCGCTCGAAGAAATGGCTCGCTACCCGGATCCGCGCACGCCATGAGCGCCCCTGGTTTAGTTGATTGCGGCGAGGGCGTCCGCCTGGAACGTGGCGTTCGCGCCCGCATGCGCGATGGCGTGGAGCTGGTTTCCGATTACTACTATTCCCCCGGATCCGCTCCGCAACCGACGCTCCTGATGCGCCAGCCCTACGGGCGCGACATTGCATCCACAGTCGTATATGCCCATCCAGTTTGGTTTGCGCGCCATGGATACAACGTCGTCATCCAGGACGTTCGCGGCCGCGGCGATTCCGAAGGCGATTTCTATCCCTTTCGACACGAAGGCGCCGATGGCGCAGACACCATCGCCTGGTTGCGCACGCGGCCCGAATGCAACGGCCGCGTTGGAATGTACGGTTTTTCTTACCAGGGGATGACCCAACTCCTGGCAGCGGCCGAACAGCCCGAGGGCTTACTGTGCATCTCTCCGGGAATGACGGCGGGCGACCTTTATAGCGGCTGGTTCTATCAAGGCGGAGCGTTTCGCCTGGCATCCACGCTGGGCTGGGGATTGCAGTTGTTGAGAGTGGACGCGCGGAGAAAGCAACTTCGTGAGGCCAGCGACAGGCTCGAACAAGCCTGGGCGCAACTCGCTTCGCAAGCGAGCGTGCTGCCGCTTCGCGCGCATCCCGCCTTGCACGGCGAAGGCCTCCCTTCCTACGTGCTCGACTGGCTCGATCACGATGCGCCCGGCGAGTACTGGAGTTCACTCGACGTCAGCCGGCGTTTTGAAAAAATTTGCGTTCCGGCGCTGCACATCTCCGGCTGGTATGACATGTTTCTGCGAGGCACCCTCAATGGCTTCATCGCCCTGTGCAAATCCGCGGGCAGCGAGCTTGCGCGTGAACATCAATATCTGCTGGCCGGGCCCTGGGTGCACATTCCCTGGGGGGATCGCATTGGGGCAGCGGATTTTGGCGCCGAGGCTCTCATCGACACGGGTACGATTTTATTGCGCTGGTTCGATCACTGGTTAAAAGATCGCAAGACGTTTGAGGGAGAACCTCGCGTCCGCCACTTTGTGCTTGGTGAAAATCGCTGGCACGAAGCGGAAACTTTTCCTGTCGAAGCTGAATACGCTCTTTTCCTGCACAGCGAGGGCAAAGCGAATTCGCGCAAAGGAAATGGGACGCTTTCCACTGCCAGCCCAAGTGCGGATGAACCACGCGATATCTTCATCCACGATCCTGATGTGCCGGTCATCGCGCCCGGAGGGCCAACCGCCGCAGTAGGCCAATTCGATCAAGCTGCATTGGAACTGGGAAACAACCTGCTGGTCTATTCGACGGAGCCGCTCGACAAACCGCTTTGGGTTTTCGGCATTCCACGCGTCGTCCTTTATTGCTCCACTTCACTTGGGATGGCGGACTTCACCGCAAAACTTGTGCGCGCGCGGCCCAACGGCGTGGCGGAATTTATTTGCATTGGAATCGCGCGGTCCAGCCACCTCTTTGCGGAGTCGAAATACGCGGCGGACAAAATTCATCGCTGGCATTTTTCACTCGAACCTACCTCGTGCCGTTTTGAAGAGGGCGACCGCATCCGGCTCGAGATCGCAAGCAGCGCGTTTCCACTCTATGACCGGAACCCGGGGAGCAATGTGCCTCCTTGCCGGGCGACTTCCTGGGATTGGCGGAGGTCGACGCAGTTCGTGTTCCACGGACGAGAGCGCCCTTCCGCCCTGTACCTTCCGGTGTCCGAGGCGCCGGAATGAACTCCAAAGCGGGCGTCCCGGAAATCGAGCTCGCGGGCGTCACCAAACAGTATGGGAACGCTCACGCGGTTTTGGAATCAATCAACTTGGTCGTTGCCAAGCAGGAATTCATCAGCATCATCGGCCCGTCCGGCTGCGGAAAATCCACGATTCTTAAATTGATTGCCGGCCTGGCCAATCCAACGAGCGGAACGATACGCGTGGATGGGATGACGCCGCTGAACGCCAGGGAAACAATTTCCTTCGTTTTCCAGGACGCGACGTTGCTTCCCTGGCGCACGGTGAAACAAAATATCGGGCTGGGCCTGGAGCTGGAACACGCGCCGAACGCCCATCGCGAAAAAGAGATTGCGGCCTTGCTCGATCTCGTGGGCCTCAAAAATGTAGCCAAGGCCTACCCGCGCGAATTGTCGGGAGGAATGAAGATGCGCGTGTCGATCGCGCGGGCTCTGGCAACGAATCCACAGCTGATGCTTCTGGACGAACCGTTTGCCGCGCTCGATGAAATGTCCCGTGACCGCCTGAACGAAGAGATCCTGCGCCTGCGTGCGGAGCAAAACTGGACGGCGGTATTCGTGACGCACTCCGTTTCCGAAGCCGTCTTTCTTTCCGACCGGATCGTGGTGCTGGCGACGAATCCGGGGCGAATCCACGCGGAGTTTCAAGTGGAGCTGCCCGCGCCGCGCACGTCCGCAATTCGCAATTCGCCGCAGTTTGATGCGATCGTCGCGCGCGTATCGCACACTTTGCGGGAGACCCTTCAATCATGAAACAGCGGGCCATCAATGTGCTTAACGCTCTCGCTGTCTTCGCCGCACTCGTGGGGGTATGGCAGCTTATTTTGTGGGTGTTCCAAGTGCCTCCTTTCATGCTGCCTTCTCCCCGGGCCGTGGTGCGAGCCGCGGGCGCCCGATTTCCCATGCTGCTGAACTCCCTGGCCATCACCGCGGAAGAATCGGCCGGCGGGCTCGCGGCCAGCATCGTGGTGGGCGTTCTGGTGGCGCTGCTTTTCGCCCAATCGCGCTGGGTGCGAAAGATGCTTTACCCGTACACGCTGCTCTTGCAAACCGTGCCCATCATCGCCATAGCGCCTTTGATCATCATGTGGGTGGGAGCGGGAATCCCCGCGGTGATACTCATCGCATTCATTATTTCGGTCGCGCCGATCATCGCCAACACCACGCAGGGCTTGATCAGCGTCGATGAAAATCTGGTACATCTTTTCCTGATGCACAACGCCTCGCGCGGACAATTGCTCTTCAAGCTGCGTCTGCCTCACGCCGTTCCTTCCCTCTTTGTCGGAATCCGCATCGCCAGCGGGATTGCCGTGATCGGCGCGATTATCGGCGAGCTCTTTGCAGGTTCGGGCCGCGTTGGAGAAGGCGGGTTGGGATATTCGATCCTGTATGCCTCGTCCCAATTGCAGACCGACTATATGTTTGCCCTGGTGCTCGCTGCGAGTGTGCTGGGATTCGGCTTCTTGTTCCTGGTTATGTTTCTGGAATGGTATTTTCTGCATCGCTGGCACGAATCCGCTCGCGCCCCGGAAGCGGAATGAGGCGGAGGCACCGTGGCACCGGGTTTAGCTTTTGCTCGTCAAAGCCGTGTCGTTTCATAATAATTGAGGTGAACTGACATGCTGCGACTCGAGACTGAAACTGGTTGGTGGCTCGTGAAGCATCCCGACCATGCGCGCCTGGCGGGAGCGTTCGCCGAACGCTGGGGGAACGATCTTTTTCTGCCGCCGGAACCGCGTGAACACGTCTTGCGCGGAATTAACCGCCACGACGACGGTTGGGCCGCGCGCGATGCTGCTCCACAAATCACGCGGCAGGGCAAGCCCAGCGCGTTCTCGACGGAACTGGTCGGCAAATATTCGGGGTTCGAGGAAATTGACCTCGTGGACTACTTGGCGGTGCGCGATCGCGCGGTCCGCCAGATCGCCGTGGAAGATCCCTATGCCGCGCTCCTCATCTCCATGCACACCTACAGCCTGCTGAACGACCGCGCCGACAAGTCAACTATTGTGCCGGAGCAATTGCCCCTGTTTGAGAAATTCCTGGAAGGACAGAAGGCGCTGCAAAGTTCCTGGCGCGAGGAAATTGCGTCGAATCCCAAATTCAAACCGGAGCATAAGAGCGAGGAAGCAATTTTGGATCATTTTCGTTTACTGCAAGCCAACGACTATCTCTCTCTGCTCACCTGCGTCGATTTTCAAAAACCGGTGACCTTGCTGCACGCGCTGCCAACGCGTGGCGGCAAGCATATTCCAATCCAGGCGCGCGCGGTTGGTACGCGCCAATTCGTATTGGATCCCTATCCGTTCGCCGAGCAGTCGATGCGCTTTCAATTCCCCGCACGGCATGTCCCAGGGAAGCTTTTTTCTGCATCAAAAGAATTGCAGGACGCTTTCGCGGCGGCGCCGGTGGAAATGTTGTCGGTTACTATCAGTGCGCGCCAGTAGCGCAGGCTTCAGCCTGTGGGGTTTGGTCAGTGCAAAGACGAAACCCCACAGGCTGAAGCCTGCGCTACTTAAGAACCGACACATGCGCGGAGACAATTCGCCAGCCCTCGGCAAAACGCACCCACACCTGACTTTGCCGCCCTGAAATTTTTTTCCCATCCACCGCGCGCTCGAATTCCAGCGTGACGCTGCCGAAATCGCGCCCGAACGTGACGATATCGAGCCGCCGCACGGTTCGCGCCAGATTCGCGGGGGATCGGCGTTTGCGGTAAGCGTCAATCTCTTCGATCCCGTACAAATTCTCGCTGACTCCGAAACGCATGGCCTGCGGCGAGGCCCAGAACATGCGAGTCAGCGTCTCCGCATCGTTGGCCATGAGCGCGGCTTCGTATTTTGGATAAAGTAATTGCAGCTCGGCTATGGTCTCAGGATCATTGATTCGCATGTGCGATCCGCATGAGTAGCACAGGTTTCAGCCTGTGGGTTTCTAGAGTGTACACAATCAGAACCACACAGGCTGAACAGGCTGCGGAAAAAGCAGTTTATTTTGTCATTCCGAGCGAAGCGAGGAATCTCTCTTCGATTTGGCCCTATGAAAAGAAAGAGAGATTCCTCGCTTCGCTCGGAATGACAATATTCTGGAGGGGCTTTTTCCGCAGCCTGTGAAGCCTGTGCCACCAATTCAGAAAAGCTTCCTTGCAGGAAGAATTTGCTTCGAGATCGCCGCCGACACCGTGAAGATCGGCTCGTTCACCACCTGGCTCAGCCGCAGATTCATGGCCACGCTGCACAAGAGGTAAGCGTGAACTGCGCTGAAGCCCCAGCGATCAGCGAGCAAATCGATCATGCGCAAAGTGGCCGCGCGAGCCGCGCCCACGGCATCGCTCGACGATTCAACGACAATCCATTCGCCGCCCACCGCATCGGACTCCAATTTCCGCGCCGCGCGGGTTTCAACCATCGGCCCGGGAAGCGCGCGCTTTTTGTGCACTTCGAAGCGCAAGGTCACATCGGCGGGGCATTCGATCCCGTTGATGCTCACTTCCCCGTCGCCCTGCGCGGCATGAGCGTCCCCCGCGGAAAAAAGTGCGCCGCGGTTGAGCACCGGCAAATAGAGCGTGGCGCCAGCGCACAGTTGGCGCACATCCATGTTGCCGCCGAAGACGTCAGGCGGGCGCGTGCGAAATTCGCCGTCTTCCGCGGGCGCCACGCCCATCACGCCGCAGAACGGGCGCAAGGGCACGACAGCAGGCGCGATCGACTTGCTTACTTCTCCCTCCAGCTTCCAGATAAAGAAAAACGGCTCCGCAAAACGCTGCTTGAGAAAACCAAGGCCGCTGACCACGCTGGTCCAGCCCCAGCCTTTGTGCCCCACTTCCAGCACGTCCACTTGAAGAACATCTCCCGGCTCGGCTCCTTCGACAAAAATCGGTCCGGTGAGGGCGTGAATGCGGTCGCGGTCAATTTTCAAATAATCGGCGAGCGTCGTGGACGGGCCGACTTGCGCGCCGCTCGAATCGACGCATTCCAAATGCACCGTGTCTCCCGGAACGATGCGCAGGCGCGGCTTTAGCGCGCGGTTCCATCGGGAATGTGTGGGTGCGGCACTGAGAGAATGTTCGGCCATTCGTCCGTCTTGACCTCCACTGTCATTTGCAATTCGACGAGCGCGTTGCGCGGCAACGCCGAAACGCCGATCGCCGCGCGCACGTGGCGCCCCGCGTCCCCAAAAATTTCCACAAACAGATCGGACGCGCCGTTGATCACCTTGGGCGAATCTTGAAAACCGGGAACGGCATTCACATATCCATTCACGGTCACAATGTTCTTTACCGTATCGAGCGAGCCGAGGTGGGTCTTCAGCACCGCCAATTGAATCAGCGCGCAGGCGCGCGCCGCGGCATACCCTTCGTCAATCGTCCTCCCGGCGCCGGCAGTTCCACTCATCACCTCTCCGCCGTGAATCGAGATGACGCCGGCCAGATACACAATTTGCCCGACCGTCCGGGCCGGAAGATAGTTGCCGCCCGGCTGAGGCAATGCGGGAAGAATGATACCAAGCTCCTTAAGCCTTGCCTCGATCCCCGCAGCCATAATCGCAAGAAACCTCCGTCGAAAAGAATCGCGTCAGTCTAGCATATCCATTCGCTCCCAAGATTTCCTCTTGCCACGTGGCGAGTGTGCGCTACGATGTGCCATGCGGCCCAAGTGGACCTGTCTACTCGCCGTCCCGGCTTTCCTCTTCTTTGCAGCAGGTACGCAATCTATTTCCAGACTGCACGAAAAGAGGCAGCTTCCCTCGGACCTCGAAGTGGGAGGAAACCTCGTTGCGGGGTTGCCGCCCGAAGCGACGCGCTACATTACACGCGACGAATTACTGGCCATGCCCCAGGTGAGCTTCACCGTATCGGATGACGCCAATTTCGCGGGCCCAACCAGGATTCGCGGAGTGAGGCTGGAAGATCTGGCGCGCGCGCTTGGCGCCAATTCGACTTCGGGCATGGTCATCGCGATCTGCGATGACGGCTATCTCGCGGCGTATCCGCGCGCCTACCTTGAAGCGCATCACCCCGTGCTGGTGCTCGAAGTGAACGGCGAGCCTCCTGCGGGTTGGCCCAAGGCTGCGGATGATCACATTTCCGATATGGGGCCGTACATGATTTCGAACCCCAAATTCACGCCCGGCTTCAAGATTCTGTCGCACACCGACGAGGCGCAGATTCCGTGGGCCGTGGTACGCCTCGAATTCCGCGACGAGGAAAAAGTATTTCGCGCGATCGCTCCCCGCGGGCCGCACGCGCAGGAACGAGAAGTGCGTGACGGCATGCTCGTCGCGGAGCAGAATTGTCTTCGCTGCCACAACGCAGGACGCGAGGGAGGAAAGAAATCGGGCCGTTCTTGGGAGTTCTTGGGAGCACTTGCAGCATCCTCGCCCATGGAATTTGCCACTTACATTCGCGCTCCACAGACGAAAAATCCGCAGGCACAGATGCCGGGCAACCCGGACTACGACGACGCAACACTCAACGCACTGACCGCTTATTTCCAAACATTCTCGCAGACCACAAAACCATGACCCTTCGCGCAATCAAATTATTGCTCGTGCTGGGCGTGGCCATTTTCTATTCCCTGGTGGTCTTCAACAACATCACTGATTACGGCTCCAACCACGAATTCGTGCGGCACGTGATGATGATGGACTCCACGTTTCCCGGAAATAACGGGATGTGGCGCGCGATCAACACGCCGCAGTGGCACACCGTCTTCTACTTGTCGATCATTGCCTGGGAGGCGGCAACGATGCTTTTATGCTGGTGGGGCGGGTTCCGCATGGCACAGGCTTTGCGCGGAACGGCCGCGCTTTTTCATCGCGCCAAACGAGTTTCCATCGCGGCGTTGACGCTTGGCCTGCTGATGTGGCTGGTCGCGTTTCTGTCCGTAGGAGGCGAGTGGTTCCTGATGTGGCAATCAAAATCGTGGAATGGTCAGGACGCAGCGTTTCGTATGTTCACAGTCGTGGGAATCGCGCTGCTGATCGTAATGCAACCGGACCTAGACGACCAACCTTGATGCTGGATGTGAGGAGGAGTAATGAAACGAGAATATCCATGTTGGGCTGCGCTGTTTTTGCTGTTGCTGGCTGGTCCGCGCGCGCGCGCCCTGGACGATCTGACGGCCTCGATAAAACAAATCCTGGATCACAGGGGCGATGATTTCGCCTCCCTTCGCAAGGACCCGCACGGTTCCGGTGACGAGACCGCGTATGGATCCACCGTGATTTTGTCTGGAGCCATGCAATGCTACATCGCACAGACCGCCAAGCCGCACTATTCAAATGAGTGCGACATCCTGGAAACCAAAAATCGCGCCACCCTCAACACAAAATACGCTCAATATGTGAAAGCGCTCCGCGACGCCTCTCCCACGTCCTGGATCAATTGGACGGAGCACTCTGGCCAACCGATGGGCGAAACCACATATGACGGTCCTGACCGATTGCATCCGGCCGCCGCCGTTCAGTGGGTTCTGGAGGGGATGAATATGGACTGGTACGACCTCTCCGTCACGTTTTACGGAGAGGGGTACACACTCACACAGCCAAAGTGATTTGTCATGGCTCGGGACGGCGGAATCGTGCCGTCCGGAAATCGGTTAACGCACCACGAATGCTCCGAGGGTTAGCCTGCTAGCAAGAACCCACGCCTCACTACGGCTTCGTCTTCACCATCTTTTTCGCCATGAACAGGAGCAAGCGCCGGTCTTCTTCGTCCGTCCGGCTGAGCAGTTGGCGGAACTTTGCCAGCGTCCGGGCATCCTTGCCGGTATCGCCCCACACTAACGCGCCGGCGGACCTTCGCTTCGGGAGCATGGGCAGTTTGGGCGGCTCTTCACCGTCGTAGAAAAGCTGGTAAAGCGGGACCTCCAGGGCGCGGGCGAATTTTTCCAGCGTTTCAACGGCCGGCACGGTATGCCCGTTTTCGACGCGTGAAATATAGCAGCGCAGCAAGCCGGTCCGCTTTTCAATTTCACCTTGAGAGAATTTCTTTTGTTCGCGCAGAACTCGCAATCGGTCACCAATAATCATGGTCGGTAAAACCTCCAGCGTTGGGATATAGGCAAATCAATAACCATGTGGCTAACACTCGCGGCTAGGTGGCAAAAGCATACATCAGAAGATTGATTCATCAAAACAGTTTCGCGCCGGCCGAGGGGACCGGCACGAAGCGAAATGTCGCAGTAAACGTCCTGACTGCGGCGCAATTCTGCCCGAATGCCGTTCAGGCTTTGAGCGCGCTGAGCACGCGCTGCGGCGTGAACGGAACCTGGCGCATGCGCGCGCCGGTGGCGTCAAAAATGGCGTTGGCGATCGCGGCCGTGACCGGAACGATGGAAGGCTCGCCTCCGCCAAGCGGCTGCATTTCCGGCCGGTCTATCAGCACGATCTCGACGTCCGGAATCTGCTCGAAGCGGATAACCGGGTAGCTGTCCCAATCAAGATTCTTCTGGCCCGTTTTGTCGAATTTCACTTCTTCCAGCAGGGCCCGGCTCACCGCTTGCAATACGTTTCCTTCGATCTGGTTTTTCAGCCCATCGGGATTGACGATCAGGCCGCAATCGTGCCCCAAAGTAATTTTCTTTACGGTCACATCGCCGGTGGTTTTGTCGACCTCGATTTCCGCGACGGCGGCCGTCATGGTATTGGCCCGGTTGGCCACGGCGATGCCTCTGCCCACGGCCTTGCCCCCGGTAGAGGTGGGAGCGGGCGAGGGGCGATCGGTCCATCCGGCTTTCTTGGCAGTGGCGACAAGGATTTCGGAAATCCGTTTGTCGCTGGTGAGGTAGCGCAGCCTGAATTGCAACGGATCGGCATGCTGGTCCGCCGCGATTTCATCTATGGTGGATTCGCTCGCGAAGACGCGGGCCAGATCGCCCGGCGCGCGAAGAT
>Ga0210396_10001186_pt1 | contig 29270 bp, 53 predicted proteins | sample IncBWH17OmetaG_FD_155466 | JGI IMG/M metagenome (GOLD analysis project Ga0210396, IMG submission 155466) | Forest soil microbial communities from Barre Woods Harvard Forest LTER site, Petersham, Massachusetts, United States - Inc-BW-H-17-O ...
CGGTCGCGGCCGGCACCGTGGGTTGTCAGGGAAACTACAACAGCGTGGGCGGGTTCTCGGGCGGCGCCGGGGGCGCAGCGGGGACGTTCACGACGACGCTGGGAAGCCCACCGGGCGCCGGCGGCGGCGGTGCAGGCCCTCGCGGCGCGGGCGGCGCGGGCGGCAACGGCGGCAACAGCGAGACGACCGTGGGCGGCGCGGGCACCGCGGGGACCGTCGGCACGGACGCGGCCGCGAACACTGGCGCCGGCGGCGGCGGCGGCGGATCGGGCGGCAACAGCACCGGCACGAAGGGCCTTGGCAAGCCCGGAGGCGCCGGCGGGTCTGGCTACGCCGATGTCATTTACATCCTGTGAACCCATGACCTACTTTGCCCCCGCACGCGTTCGCCGCCCCTTTCGTCGGCCCCCCCCGACGCCGGGCGGCGCGCGTGCTTTTTCATGGGCGGGCCTCCGATGAGGTACCGCGTCGACCATTGGGAAGAAGCGGGCGCCTTCAACCTGTCCGCCTTGCTCGGCGGCGCTTCCGCCAACGCGAACGCTGCGCTCACGTCGGCCACCAGCGCTGCGAACAACGCCGCGAGCAGCGCGCAGGCGAGCCTTTCGGACGCGTCCGATAGCGTGAGCAACTTCTATCAAACGGCCGTCGCGAAGCTCGGCGGCACCGTCACCTCCGCCGAGGGACAGGCCCTCTCCGCGATGCAGGGGTGGGCCTCGGACGCGAAGAGCGCGATCTTGGGCAACCTCGACGCGGATGGGCAACAGGCCCTGAACATCGGCGTGCAAGCCGCGCAAATGTTCGCCAACAACGGCGTCAACGAGCAGACCGCGATCGCCGTCATGACGTTGGCCGCGTCGAGCGTCGCGGGCCCCGTCGCCGGCGCGATCGTCGGCGCCCTGGGCGAGGGCCTGAACGCCGCCGCCACGGCGATCATGAGCGTTGCGAACATCCTCGGCCTGGCCGCGCACGCGGCGCCCGTCGACGCCTTCTGCGGCTGGCTCGACATGACCAAAGGACAGCTCATTCCGTACGGCCCTGGCGACGCCGGCGAAGGGACCTACGGCAATCCGGGCTGGCAATCGAGCTACACCAACGTCGAGCGCGTGCTCGGCACTCCGGCGTGCCATGCGGGCATTCTCACCGGTTGCGATCCGTGCTCGTGCGATACGACGTCATGGGGCCCGGGGGGCTCGCTCTTGAGTCTGCCGCCGATGGCGGAGATATCGGAGTACGCCCTTGCGACGGGCCGCCTACAGGCCAGCGACATCGCAGGGTGGTTTAAGCGTCCGGCGCCGGCGGCCGCGTGGCCGTTCATCGCGTTCTTTCTGCCGTTCCTTTGGCAAAACGACGACCTCGACGCCAATTGCCAGCCCGTCCACTCCTTGCCGCCGCAGTTGATTCTTGCGCACGTCGCAACGATCTGGAACGCGGCGCATTCGTCCTCGAGCGTGGTGACCTTCCAACCGGATTCGGGTGACGGGAGTTTCGCGGCGGGCATGACGACGGCCGTGGCGGGCATCCTTCGCGGCGACCCGAGCACGCACACCCCGTCGATGCCCCCGCTCACGATCAACACTGGGCCGTCGACGGGCGCCGCGGCGTCGAGCCTGGCCGCGCACGTTGCCGCATCGATGAAGAACGTTTCGCTAAGCCAGACGCTGGCCAACGTGGGCGCCAGCATCAATGCCGTGGCGATCGCCGCCGCGAATCAGCGAGCCGCGAAGGCGACGACGGCGCGCATCCAAACCGCGAAAACCGCGGCCGTCGTAGGCGTCGCCGGCGTCGGCGCGCTCGCCCTTTTGCAGCCTGCTCTTTTCAAGTCGCTCCTTTTGAAAGTCGGCCTCTCTCTCTAAAGGGACTCCCCCCAATGAAACTCACCATGATCCATTTTCTCGGACTCGCGGCCCTCGGGGGCGGCGCCTATTACCTCGTCAAAAAGCCGGCGGCGCCGGCGCCGGGGACGACGACGACCACGACCACGTCGACGCTCCCGATCTCCGCGGCGCAGCAAGCCCAGTTGAACGCCGCCAACGCGGCGCAGCTCCAAGCCATGCTCAATCAGGGCCTGGCGCAAATGGGAATGGCGGCCCAAACGCCGCAACCCGACGAGCAGACGAATCCCACGAGCTCCTTGAGCGACCTTGCCCAACAAGGCCAAAGCGCCGCAACCGACGCCGCGACGAACGCCGCGCAACAGCTCTCTTCGCTCATCTAAACCGCACCCGATGCACCTCGCCGCCGTCATGGTCACGTGTCCGGAGCGCGCCGCCGATTGCGCGGCGACGACGGCGGACCTTGCCCAGACCGACCTCGGGGTCTACCCCGAGCTCGTCGTCGACGACGGCCACGGGCCGCCCTCGCTCGCGCGCTTGGAGCGCACGTGGCTGCGCGCGCTCGAGCGCGCCGCGAGCATTCGCCGCGTGGATCTCGTGCTCCTCCTCGAGGACGACGTGCGCTTTTGCCACTGCTTGCGGCACAACATCGAAAGTTGGCGGCCGGTCAAGGAGCGGGGCGAGCAGTTCTTCGCCTCGCTCTACCACAACGCGGGGTTCTACCGGGCGGCCGCGCACGGCCCCGCGCGCGACCACTACCTCGTGGCCATCCCCAAGTTTGCGACGGGGAGCCAGGCCCTTCTCATCGCGCCGATGACCCTGTCCTGGATTTTGCGGCAGTGGGCAACGGTCACGGGCAACCCCGATGAGCGCATGCCCGTGCTGGCCGCACAGGTGACGCGTGTCTACATGCACGTGCCGTCGCTGGTCCAGCACGTGGGGGTTACCACCTGGCCGCTCCTGCCGTCGTCGCCGCAAGGCGCGTCGGGCCCGATGCCGCAGCACCAGGCGCCCGACTTTGACCCCCATTTTCGCGCGGGAGGCCCGACGTGGACTACTACGACACGCTAACCGCGGGCCAGCAAGCCGCGTTCCGCACGCAGCTCTTCGAAACGCTCGACGCCGACGTGTGCCCACAAGTGGCGGGCCTGACGGGACTCGCGAACGCCGACGCGTTCACGGACGACGCGACGCGCACGGCGGCCGTCAATTGCTATCAGCAGGCGCACGGCATGCCGAGCGGCGGCACGCTCGACGCCCCCACGTACCGTGCGATTATGGGCGTTTCGTCGCTCGGGGAAAAACTCGTGATTGCGGCGGTTCTCGCCCTGGTCGTCGCGTCCTTCATGAAAGGCAAGAGGTAGGTTCCCATGGCATCGCTCTTCAAGATTCCCAAGAAACAGCGGCCGCTCGTGCTCGGCCTGGTCGGGGCCGCCGCGGCCTATTTCCTCTTCTTCCGGCACAAGACGCCGGCGGCCGCCGCGCCGCTCGCGCCGACCTCGACGCCCGTGGCCATCACGGTCGCGTCGGGCGCGGTCACCTACCCGCCCGGATCGACGACGGGATACATCGTCCAACTTCCCTCCGACGGATCGTCATGGGTCACGGTCAACGGCGCGGCGCCGAGCTCGCCCACGGCCGCGATCCAATTTCCCTCGGGCATGGTGCCGGACGGCACCTACGTGTGGAACAACATGACGGCCGGCGGCCAGTCGACGACGACGATCAGCGCCGCAGCGAGCTCGAGCTAGGCCGTGCTCGACTTTCCGGCCAGCGGCGCGGCGTTGTGGGCTCTCTTCGATGCAGGGGGCCCGCGGCCGGAGTACGTCTTGCCGGTTCTCTATTCCGAAAGCGGGTTCGATCCGTCGGTCCCCAATCACGCGGGGTATCCGTACTACGGTATCAATCAAGCCTCGACGTCGCTCATCACCGCGTACGCGGGGACCGACCCCACGACATACATGACGTGGGCCGCGAGCGAGCAAATCTCGACGGTCGTCTCCGGGATGTTCAAGGCGATCGTGACGAGCTACGGGCCCCTTCGCTCGGGGACACGCTGCTACCAGGCGAATTTCCTCCCCGCGACGCTCGCCACGGCCCACGGCCTCGGGAGCGTCCTCGCCACCTCTCCGTCGGCCATCTACACCGCGAACGCAGGTTTCGACACTGCCCACAAGGGCACCATCACGGTGCAGGACCTCGCCAACTTTGTGGCGCGCGCGGCGACGACGGCGGCCGTCCAGCAAGCGATCGCGGCGACCTACGCGCTCCGGCCCGCGCTCGGGCGCCCGCACGACCCGGTGTACGGCGAAGACTTCCCGCGCGGTGTGCCCATCGTGGGCCTCGCGATCGCCGGAGGCCTGATTTACGCGGCCCTGCACCTGAAAGGGATTTGGCGCTCATGAGCGAACGCATGCGCAACGTCTGGCCGATGCAATCGAGCGCGCACGAGCGGGCGCGCGCCGCCGGTGCCGCGTCGGCCGAAGGCTTCCGCGTGATCTGGCCCGGCGACATCATCGATCGCAAGAACGTCATTCAGGCCAAGATGGTGTCGGTCGCGGCCGACATCACGGCATGCAAGGCCTTGCCGGCCGACGAGCAGACCGCGTGGACCGCGTTTTACACGGCGTGGCGTCAGTACTTCTGCCGCAACGAATCGGGCCAGTGCGCCGCGCCCGATTACAGCGTCTTCGGCATGGGCGGGCAGTACGACGACCTCGAGGTGTGGGACGCCAACGTTTACGGCTGGCAACAGAAGGTGTCCGCCGCGGGGTGCGCCGTGTCCGATCCGCTCGTCGCGCCGCCGACGCCAACGGGGGACCAGCAAAACAAGGACATCGGCGCCCTCACAGAGCTCGTGAAATGGGCCGCCATCGGACTCGGAGGCGTCCTCCTTCTCCAAGTCGTCTCGGGTGTCGGCCTGCCGCGTGTCTTTGGGGGAACGAAAGGGAAAAGTCGATGAGTGCAAGCCGCTTCTACCAGCCGAATGCGCCGGGCTACGGCAGCCCCACGATCGCGGACATCGCGAACCCTGTCAGCGCCTACACCGCGCTGCCGAGCGACGTCGCCGTGCTCGTCAACCTCACGGGGTACAGCGGCGCGGGTCCCACCATCACCTGGACGGCCGCGCCGCGCGAGGACTTTCCCGTGTGCATCCGGAGCGTCGCGGGCTCCGGAGCCTCGCACAACTGGTCGGTCGCGGCGCCGACGGGCCTGACGATCGAGGACCCCGAGAACCCGGGGACGTTTGGCGCGTCGGTCACGATGGCCGCGGCGTTCGAGGGCGCGATCTGGAATTACGATCGCGCCAATCAGCGTCTTTTTCTCGAGTCGATCCTTGTCCCCGCGACGGCCGCGGCGCCGGCGCAGACAGTCACCACGAACCGGCGCGCGACGCCGCTCGTCCTCGCCGTGGGGGTGCAGAGCATCGTAGCGGTAACGGGCGTGGTCATCGCAGCGGGCCAGAAAGCGGTCATCCACGCGACCGTCGGTTACCAAGCGACGGGCGAGGGCGGCGCCGGCGACGTCGTCCAACAAGTGATCTACGAAGGGACGACCGCCAATCAGCTCGAATCCGATCAGATTTCGGTGATCGGCACGGACGTTTCGGCCAGCGAAGGCGGCTTCGCCACGTGCCACATGCACAGCGAGTACACGACGGCCGGCACACACACCTTCGGAATCGGCGCCCTCGAGGGCGCGGGCGGTTTCGTCACTGTGCTTGCGGCGACTGCGCGCATCACCGTGGAAGTGCTGAACGCGTCCTAGGAGGACCCCATGGGCAAGTTGTTTGGCGACATGATCGGGGACCTCGCGAAGGCCCTCGGGTTCAAGGAGTGCAGCGGCTGCAAGAAACGCCGGCGCAAGCTGAACGCGGCTCACGCGAAGCTCCGCGGCCGCAAGATCGCGTGCCCCGAATGCGACAAGGCCAAGCACGTGGGGGGCTCGCGATGAGCGCCGGATGCGCCCAAGCGCGCGGGCTCCCCTGGCTCGCGCCGTGCTGCTCGGGGTGCGCGAGCTCGCGTGCTCGAGCAGCGGGCGACTTGGCCATCACGACGAACCCGAACACGGCCGGAGTGGACGGTTACGGCGCGCTGCTCGTGCTCGGGGGCATCGCGATCGCCGTCTTGTACGGGGAAAAAGTTCTGCGGGGCCTCGGGGGATGAGCCTCCGGGTTCCGGTCAGGAAACAGCGCGTGCGCCGCTCGGCCCGGGCGTGCGTGCTGGTGGTGGTGTGCCGCCGTTCGGAGAAAGGCGCGGGCCGCGTCGGGAGACAGACCATGGCAAAGCGAAAGAAGAGTCGGGCGCAGTGCCGGACGTGCACGAAGGGCGGGAAGTTCTCGAAGCGCGGCCGCTATTACCGCTGCAAAAAGGGCGGCAAGTGGACCAAGCCCCGCAAGCGCAGCAAGCGATAGACTAAGGGGGGGGATGATGTTGCACGCGGCGGGCCTCGAGGGGGTGGGGGGCGAAGGCTCGCCGGTGCAGCTCATCGCGCTTTGTTTTTCGATCGGGTCGTTTCTGATCGTCGTGCTCGGCGGCGCCGTCGTTCGGCTGGCCTGGAGCCAGGTGCGCGAGAACCGCGACGACGTCAAGGACTTGAAGGATCGCTACGAGCGGTTGCTCGAGCTCCTGAACGACGTGGACAAGCGCAAGCTATCGATTCCCAGCGGGCCCTATCGCGCCAAGCAGCGATCGCGCCCCGATAGGTGACCATGGCCCGTCGCACCGTTCTCATGCCCCATGCGGCCCTCGGGTTCGACACCATCGCGCGGCTTTCGCGCGACCAGTACGCGGCCATGCGGGCGCTGGGCTTCCAGTACGCGATCCGCTACCTCGGGGACCTCACCTCAGACGAAGTCGACGATTGCTGCCTGCACGCCGGCCTCGGGATTGTGCCCGTGCAGCACGCGCACGCGGTCGGGTGGATACCGTCCGCCGAGCTCGGAACGGCCGACGGGGCGGCCGCGGTCAGGGACGCGGTCACCGCGCGCCTGCCTCCGTGCGAGCTTTGGGCCGACCTGGAAGGGTGCAACCCGGTCACGACGCATGACCAGGTCCTTGCCTGGTCGGTCACCTGGTGTCGCCCGGTCACCATCACCTCGAATGACGCGGGCGTGTACGTGGGCGGCGCGACGCCCGAGGACGCGCACGCGCTCTATTCCCTGCCCTTCACGGGGTACTGGGAGAGCGAAAGCGCAGTCGCCGCGCCCTGGCGGCGAGGGTTCAAGCTCGTTCAGCTTTTCTGCGCGCCGAAGGGGGAATGCCTCGTGCGCGACGTCTTCCCGAACGCGCCGACGCTCGTGCGGAACCTGCAAATCGACGTCGATGTCTCGCGCTCCGACTACCTCGGCGGCCGCTGCCGAATGGTCATCGACGACGGCGTCGCGGCGGCCGCCGCGTGACCGGGAGCTCGTCGACGACGGCGCGAAACGCCTCGATGACCTCGGCGCGAAACGCCTGATCGGCTGAGGCCTCTTTCGCGAGGTTCTTCGCCACACGCCGGGCCATGAGTGGATCGGCAAGCTTCTTCGCCTGGTCGAGCGTGAAGCACGGACACACGTAGGCCAGCCGCTGCGCCGCGTGACACGGGTTGCACATGAGCGTCAGGTGCACGGGGCAACCGTCGACGAGCAGCCGCCGGCGGCACACCTCGCACAGCGGCTTGCCCTTCGCGTTGCGGGCGATCGGAGGTTTCACCGCGCGGCCTCGATCGCCTGCGAAAGGGTGCACGTCTGGACGTCGGCCGTCGTGACCGTCGCCGTCACCACGCCGGCGAGATGCGCGCCGTCGCTCGTCAGGGAGATCGCGGTGTAGGTCACGAGGTTTGCGCCGGCCGCGCAGACGAACGGCGCGCCCTCGAGGCTGGCGACGTCGCCGGCGACGGAGAAGTCGAACGTGCACGACGCCTGGACGCCGGCGACGTCGGGCGTCGACGTGAACCGTACGCCCTCGGGGAGCTCGGAGAACGTCGCCGCCCAGGGCGCGGCGCTGCTCGTCGACGAGCTCCCGCACAGAAGCGTCGTCGTCTGGGTGCCCGTCCAGGCCCCCGCGAAGAGCGGATGCGCCCGCGCCGAGCTCGGAGGGGAGCCGCACGCGGCGGCCGACAGGAGGAGGAGGATCGCGGAGTACTTCATGTGGGATGCTTCTTTCAGGTGTCGTCGTCTTCGCCCGAAGGCAGTTGTTTCGCTGCGAGCGGCGCCACGGCGGACACGTAGTCGCGGCGCACGGGCCCGAGCTCGTCGTCCGCGCCCGCGGCGATGCTCCGGAGCTCGGGGGGGATGGCCGAGGTCGGCATGTTGTGGACGGCGCGCCGGATCACCGTCTTGCAGCACATGCGCGGAAAATGGTCTGTCCAGGCGGAGTCGTCGCGCGCCTGCGATTGCTGGCGGATCGCCTCGATCTCGTCGAGGCGCATCCAGTCGATTTGCTTGTCGCCGTTCTTGAACTTGAAAACGACGTACGCGCCGAGGATCTGCTTGTTCGTGCGCGGCCTGGTGGGTGACCAGCTCGGGGTATGAAGAATCGCGTTTTCCGCGAGATTCATTTCGAAGAGATCGCCCTCGTACACCACCTGGCTCTGGACGGTGGACACCTCGCTCGATTGCCGGACGAGTTTCAGCCACCCCCGGTATCCGATGATGAGTTTGCAGCCCTTGCGGTTGTCGGTCCGGTGCTTGTCGCGAAAGGGGACGGGGTACGCCTCCCCGAGCGGCCCACCGATCTCGAGGCCCAGATCGGCCGATCGCATGACGGCCAGCACGATCGTGTCGGGCGCGCACTCCAAGAGGCCCGGCGACTCTTCGGTTGCGATCAATACCGTTTTGACGAACCGCGCCGGATCCATCGTTTTCGGAAGGACCACGGCCAGGGCGGGGGCCACGCGACGAAGCGCCGCTTTCAACTGCGATCGCTGCTCGCGTTGCCGTTGCTCCTCGGGGGAAAGGGCCAAGTTTGCCGGCGGCGCGTTGGCGATCGCCGTCGACGGCGCCGTCTTCGGGTCCGGGGGCCCGCTCACGGTCGCACCGAGGCGCGGAGGGCGCGCCAGGCGGCGCGGACTTCGAAGGGCGCGCCGGCGAGGTATTCGTCGAGGACGTCGACGGGGGAGGGGCCGCCCGCGCGCGTCGAGGCGAGGCGGGCCGCATGCCGATCGTTGTGGGAACGGTAGACGGTTGTGGTCACACGAAGGGAGGCGGACGGGCTGCTGCGGTTCATCGGCGGGCCTTGGCTTTCTTGGCGTTCTTCTTTGTGCCCACGGCGGCGGCCGTGCGCGTCTTCGGGAGACTGAGCTGCGCTCCCTGCTTCGCCGCTTCTTCGGCGGAGCCGTTCGCGAGAAAGCGGAGCCATTCGGACAGGCGCATTTCGTGGAAGTGGGCGGCGTTCCCCCATGCCGTGCGTTCGGTCGGGGTAAGGCGCAGTTTGACCGTGGCCGTCTTGGTCACGACTGCACCTCGGCACTGAGGTCGAGCGCGGAAGCGAGCGTGGCGCACGCGCCGCATTCCCCGGCGTGAGCGTGAGCGAGCAACGACGTCAGTGTCGCCAGCCCCCCGCCGGCTAGATAGAGCTCCCATTGCTCGGCGGTGCCCGGAAAGGCGCGACTCTCTCTCGTGAAGTGAACGTGCGGACACAACGCGACGTTTTCTGTTTTGTTCACTGGTGTTCCCATCGGTCGTTTTCTCCTGTGCCCACCATTGTGGCCACAATCGTGGGCACGGATCAAGAGAACGGGACCAAAACTGGGGGAAACAAGTGCGCTCGAGCGCGCGTGTCCACCGTGCGCTTACGGATGAGGTGGGTAGAAGTCGCCCCATCCCCCCACAGGGGGCATGGACGCACACCGGATTACCCGTTCCGCTTGACTTTCCGCGTTAATGCTGGCGTGTATCCGCCATTAGCCAATGGCCACCTTGCCCCCCCCCGCGTCGAACCCGAAACGCCGTTACCCCGCGGAGCCCAACATCGCTTCGCCGGAGCTCCAAGCCTGGCTGCGGCCGCTCGAGCAGGAGTACGGCGCCCGCGAGCTCGGCAAAATCATCGGCTGCGATCGCGAGGCGATCGCCCGCATGATCGCCGGTCTCCACGTGCGAAAAGGGACGCTCGCCTTGGCAGAGCGTGAGTACGAGCGTCGCACCGGGCGGCGTCTGGGCGCTGTTCGAGCAGTACCACGCCGGCGCGCCAAGAACGCCGCCTGACAACCGCCTTTGCGGGGGTTCATGAAGTCCGATCATTTCGCGACGGTCGCGATCCTGGACGCTCTCCTGACTCTGATCGAACGCGGCGACGTCGACGCCGCTGCGGACTACGCGCGACGGCGCATGAGCGACCTCGCGGCGGCGGCCGATGACGAGGACGGCGCGCCGACCTTGCCCCCTGGCCCACCCACGGACGTGCAAGACCTCGCGTCGGCCATGCGGCGCGCGAAGACGGCCGCGAGAACGCGGCGCTGGCGCGACAAGCGGGCGTTGAGCAACGGCGTGCACGCGAGCTCCCCGTGCCTGGGAGACACTGAACAGTCTGTTCAGTGTCCAGCGAACGCAGCGTCACCAGGCGTCACGGTGACGCGTCACCAAGCGTCACCAAGCGTCACATGTGACGTCACCGAGCGTCACGCCGAGCGTCACTCGCGGGCGCGCGTAGACTCCTCTTCTCTCTCTATTTCTCGCTCTTCTAAGCTGATCGGGAGGGGGGACGCGCGTGCGGGCGCGAGCGTCACCGGTGACGCCTCGGTGACGCTGAACAAGAGCCCAGCGGAGAGAGAGAGCCCCCCCCCCGGGGGTCTGAAATCGATCGAAACAGGAGAGCGGCCACCTCCGTCGAGCGTGTCGGCGCACGAGCTCCTCACGTGGTGCATCGATCGAGGCCTCGATCCACACCACCCGCGCATCGGGCGATTCCTCGACGTGCGGCGGCAAGCGAAACTCGTTCACGACTGGCCGGCGGCGTGGCGCGTGTTCCTCGAGGACGAAGCGAGCGGACGATTCAGCGGGCCGCGCGTGAAGAACGCCCCCGCGCCGCCCGCAGACGACCCGCAGACGCGCGTGCGGGAAAGAGAGCGCCTCCGGGCGGCCGACGCGGCGCACGAGCAACTGCGGGCCGCGGTAGCACCGCCGCCGCCCGATCTGTTGGCGGCCCTGGGCGGCAAGGGGCGGGGCAAATGACGGCGAAGCTCCTGCTCCCCGGCGGCGGTTGTGCCCTTTGCGCCGCTCGGACGATCGCGCCTGGCGGGGATGTCGTGGGCACCGCCGCCGCCCTGACGTTGTCGGCTTGCCTGATGAGCACCGCGACGGTCATCCACCAAAACCTGTGTGAGAAGGATCGCGCCGCGTTCGACACGGCGCTCCAGGCAGGCCTTCGCATCATGCAGAGCGGGCAGACGCCGGGGACGGCATGAAGATCACCATCGAAAGCACCGAAGAGATAGTGGGCCTCGGCCCCGACGGCTGCGTGCACGCGCGCCTGTGGAAAGGCACGACAGAAACGGGCGCCAACGTTATCGCGATCGTGGCCCTCATCGGCATCGACGGCAAAGACCCGAACCCGGCGCCGGATCTCCTGCCGCGCGAAATCATCGTCGCGCCATGACCCCGCACGTGGTCATCCTCACGCCGAGCCGCGGCCAAGTCTCGCTCGGATACCGCGACACGTTCGCGCAAGTCATGACCGAAGCGCAGCGACGCGACCGGGAAGGGCGGCCGGTCAAGATCTCCGTCCTCGACGAGACGACACCCGGGCTCGTGCATCATTCGCGCAACATCCTCTTCGGCGAAGTCGTCCGCCTGGTCGACGTCGGGGCGGGGTTCACGCACGCGTTTTGGTGGGATTCGGACATCGCCTTTTTCCCGCGCGACCTCTTCACCCTGCTCGAGCGGCCCGAGGGCATGATCTGCCGCGCCTACCCGATGCGCGGCCACAACTGGGATGGCGTCGCGGCGCTCGTGCGCGACATGGCGCCGAAGTGGCCCAGCGCGCAGCAACTGTCGCAAGCGAGCCTGCCGTGGATGACTCCACTGGAGTACGTCGACGGGCAACCGGTCTGGTCGGCCGACAAGCAGCTTGTGCGCGTTCACTCGTGCGGGTTCGGGTGGGTGCTCTTCGGCATCGACGCGCTGATCGATTTCTGGCGGCACTGGGCCGGCGGCGCCAAGCTCCCCTGGATGCGCGACGTGCACACGCGATCGCTGGCCAACGTGTTTGACCTCTTGCCGAGCGACGATCAGGTCATACAGGGCGAGGACGTCTCCTTTTGCGATCGCTGGCGCGCGCAACCGGCGGGCGGCGAAATCTGGGCGGCGCCGTGGGCGCGCGTCTCGAACGGCGATCGCGTGGGATGCTTCGCCGACTACCTCGCGGGCCAGGGCCTGCTACCGCCGTCGGGAGGGAAGGCGACGTGAAAAAGAAGATGCACGATGCGCTCGGTGAGAGCTACTACCGGTGCCTGTCGCTCCTGGAAAAAGCCACGCGCCTGTGGCTCGCGGGCCGCGACAAGGACGAACCCGCGCCGGAGCTCCGGCTCCCGACGGTTCAGGGCATGTGGATCTCCGTCTGCATCGATCAGATCACCATCGCGAAGAACGCCGCGGCGCGCGAGCTCGTGGATCTCCTCTGCATGGTGTGCGTCGAAACGATGGGCCCGAACCGCCAGCCCACGGTAGAAATGCTCCGGGCCGTTCTTCAAAACGTCGGCCTTCCGTACGAGCGCGCGCCCCTCGAGGCCTTCGGGCGGTTCACGCCCCTTTCGCCCGCACGCCGCGGGGGCGGACAGCCGTCTTGAGGCAGACACGGGCGGGGCGCGAGCGATGAAATTCGCATCCCTCGAGGGCATGACGATCCATCGGTGCCCGTTCTGTGGCTTGCGCATCATCGGCAACCGGGCGACGTCCAGCTTTGCGCACGAGGAGCCCCAATGCGCGCGCTTCGGCCCTGCACTGCGAAAGCGCTTCCCGAGCTTCAAGGAGATGGCGGTCGAACCCACGGTACGGATCGCGCCGCCCACGGGCAAGACGTCATGACGCTTTATGGGTCCAAACTATAAAGGGGGTCTCCGGTGCTCTTCATCATCCTGATCGTCGTGCTCGTCCTCGCCCTTGGCGGCGGCGCGTGGGGACATTCGCAATGGGGTTACGCCGGCTGGTCACCGCTCGGCTTGATCCTGCTCGTGCTCTTGCTGCTTTGGGCGACGGGTCACTTGCCGGCGTTGCGGTAGGATCTTCCGCGGCCCGCTCGAGCGCGCGGCCAACGTCCGCGCTGGCGTTGCCGACCTCTCGAGCGGGCGCTTCCCTTCCCGCTTGTGATGGCCGATAATGTCCCCTTATCCGCCATGAAGCTTCGAAGCGAAGGGAACAAGAACGCGGCGGAAACGGCGTGTTCCCCCATGGAGCAAACGCCGGATCCACCGCCCTACGAAGGGCTCGCTTGCGCCGCCCTCGACGCGCAGGACGCCGATGGCGTGGTGGTCATCGTCTTTCGCGGCCGCGGCGGCACCGGGTTCGCGGCCGTCGCTCGGCCCGAGGCGCAGCGGGCCCTTTCGAGGGCACTTCCGTATGTGCTTCTCGAGCTCGCGGGGGCGTTCGACCGATGAAACCCGAGTCGGTCACGCGTCTGTCGATCCGGCCCATCGACCGGAGCCCGAACGGCGCGATCGTGAGCCCGGAGATCGTCGCCGCGCTGGCGGCATACCTCGCCGCGATCGCACAGCGCGAGCTCGTGATCGGGGGAGAAGTCATGATCGGCCCGTTCCTCGTCGAAATGATTCGAAGCTCATGACCGCGAAGCCTCCCCGGCTCTACGCGCAAGGCACCAAGGTCGCTGTGGAAAACAGCCGTGCCGAAGTCGAACGCTACGTGCGCAAGCGCGGTGCGACCTCGTTCGGCACCATGACCACCTCGGAGTCTTCGGTGCTCCTCTTCGAAGCCAGGGGACGGCGCATCAAGTTTGAAATCCCGGTGCCCAAGATCGCCCGCCCCGATGATCGCGACGCCGAAGAGCGCCGGCGCTGGCGATGCCTGGTCCTTTCGGTCAAAGCCAAGTTTGAAGCCGTCGACTCGGGGATCGTGACCTTCGAAGAAGAATTTCTGGCGCACATCGTCGTGCCGGGGACGGGGGAAAGCGTGGGCAAGTGGATCGCGCCGCAGATAGCCGCGGCGTACGACCGCGGCGCGCACATGATGCCGCTCCTTGGGCCGGCCTCCCCGTGAACTTCCGATGACCGCGCCCACCTGGAAGGAAACCCCGTGGGGTCAGGAGCTCGAAACCGAGCACGGAATCATCCGCCTCGAACGCCGGCCGGAGTACTGCGATCGCGGCGCCTTCCTGGCGCACGTCGAACCCAAGCACGACGCGGCCTGTAAGCCGTGCAACGTCGACGCGCACGACTTGTTCCCACGTTTCTACTACGACGAAGGACGCGCGAAGCTCGAGCTCGACGCGTTCATGCGCCGGCGCAAGTGGATCGCCGACGACGCGCCGGCGACGAGCTCGCCCCTCGAGGGCGCGGGGACCTACGGCGCGCTCGCCACGCTCGTCATGGATCGCGCGAAGGCCGCGGCGGTCATCCTGATCGTGAAAGGGGGCAAGGGTTGCGAGGACGGTTTCGAAATCCAGGCGGACCTTCGATGGGTCCAGGCCATCGGCGGCCGCGTCGCGTTTCAGGTGTGGTGCTTGACCGCCCTCTCCAAGGCCATCGAGAAGATCATGCAGGAGAGTCCCCTCGACACCTCCGACCCCGACCCCGGGTCATGAACGCCCACCTTTTGCCGCGGCGCGGGGGGGCCGTATCGATCGCCATCGGACGGGGGACGTGAGTCGTCAGGCGTTTCTCATCGCCGGCGAGCTCGTCTTGTTCGCGGTGCGTCTGGCGCTCTTCGCCTGGCTCGTCGTCCTCGTCCTTTCCGACCTCGAGGCCCGCCGATGAACCGTCGCAAGCTCGTTCCCCTCCTCCTCGTCTTGGCCGTCGCCGCCGTCGCGGCCGTCGGCGCCTGCCGCACGGGCACCGGACCTTCCGTCCTCGACGTGACCGTCTACAGCAACGCGGAAGATGACTGCGTGAGGGATCACGACGCACGCGCGTCGACCGACGAATGCCGAGCCGTGCAGCGCGCCGCGTGGTGCGCCCGTTTTCCGAGCCAGCCCAACTGCGACGGGGGTACTGACCAATGACCGTGCTTTCGGAGATTGAAATCGGCGTGGAGGATGTCGTCGCGTGGGTCTCACAGCCGCAGATCCTCGACGATCTCAAAAAGGTGGCCGCCGCGGCGGCCGCCGCGATCGCTGCGATCGAGGGCGGGTCCCTCGTGACGGCGGCCTCGGATGCCGTGCTCGTCGCGGAAGCCGCGGCGGATGCCCTCGAGGACGAGAAATTCCCTCCTACGCAGAAGTGAACGACGGGGCGCGCTTCGTTTCACTCGAGCACCTACCGCGACCCCGATGAGCCTCGTGCGCATTGTCCCCGCGGGGTCGCATCCCCTGGCCGAGCTCGGGCAGCTCTCCGAGTCCGCCAGGCGCTATGCGGCCGAGCAGCATTCCAAGGCCACGCGGCGCGGCTACGCGTCCGATTGGCGGCAGTTGGCGAAGTGGGCGACGGCTCAGGGCCTCGAGGCGGAGCTCATCGAGGACGTGCAGCTTGCGAGCTACCTCGCCCACCTGGCGGACCTCGGCAAGGCGCCGGCGACGATCGACCGAGCAGCTCGGGGCATCGGGGCGCGCCTTCGACAAATCGAACACGGGTGGGGCCTCGGGCCCGAGTCGCGGCGCGTGCTCATCGGCATCCGGAGGACCTCGACGTGGCGATCGCGGGCCAAGCGCGCGCTCACCGCGAGCGAGCTCCGCGTCGTGCTCGAGCACGCCGGCGACGGGCGCCTTGGGCTTCGCAATCGCGCGCTCTTTCTCCTCGGCTTCGCGGGCGGGTTCCGGCGCGCCGAGCTCGTGGCCCTCAACGTCTCCGACCTCACCTTCGGCGCCGAGGGCCTCCGGGTCGCGCTGCGGCGTTCGAAGACCGATCAGGAGGGGCGCGGGCAGGAGAAGGGGATCATGCGCGGCAAACGCGGCGACGTGTGCCCCGTGGCCTCGGTGCGCGCCTGGCTCGACGACACGGGCGCGACCGACGATGACCCGGTCTTTACCGCTGTGGGCCGCTGGGAACGACTGCCGAACGGCGAGCTCCGTCGACTGTCGGCCGTCATGGTGAAATATGCGCTCGCGAGCGCCTGCCGCCGCGCTGGGCTCGGAAGTGCCGAGTATGGCGGGCATTCGCTGCGCTCGGGGTTCGTCACGCAAGCGGCCGCGCAAGGTAAGGCTATCGCCGACATCATGCGCCAGACCGGACACCGCTCTTTGGCCCAAGTGCAACGCTATATCCGGCACGGGACGGTGTTCATTCGCAACGCGAGTGAGGGGATTCTGGGCTGATTTGCATGCTTCGGTGCATCGGGTAACGTCGAGGTCGATGCCGACACTCGACGAAATCGCGAGCGACGGGGGCAAGCTGGCGACGGAATTTCAGGTAGTGGGCGTACGCGATTTCCCCCCGCGCATCGTGCTCCGCATCGCGCTCGTCGACGGGACGGCGGCCGACGTCGTCTTTCGCCCGGAGATGGCTCACCGCGTGAGCGACGACATGCTTCGCGCGGCCGCGAGCGTGATGCGTCCTCTCACCGCCGCGGAGCTTTAGCCGCCATGTTCGCCGCTTACCCCGCGATGTCGCTCCGCGCGATCGCCTTCAAGGTCATCGTCGAGCCCGAGAGAGAAGCCTCCGACGATCGGCTCATCACGATCGTGAAGTCGGCCAAGGACTCCTTTCGCATCGGGCGCGTCCTCTCCGTCGGCGCCGTCGCCAAGGAGAAGGTCCCCGAGCTCGAGCCCGGCGTGCGCGTTTTGTATGCACAATCCGTGGCGTGCACGAACGCCTGCGAAGACAGGCACATCGTCCACCACGATCACGTCCTCTGCATCGTCGCCGAAGGCGAGACGCTTCGCGACCTCGACCCGGTCACGCACAGCGCGCCGCAAGTGCAGGCGCACGGGCCGCATCAGTGACGGAGCAGTCGCTTTCCGACAAGCGTGCGGCCGCGGCCAACGCGCGATGGGCCCGTGAGAACCCGGGGCATCCACTCTTTCTCTACGACGCGAACGAGAAAGCCGAGCCGATCGGGTGGATCAACCTCCGGCGCTACGGCGTCAACGGCCCCGTCGACTGTCAGCGCGTCTGGCCCTCGAACGAGCTCGTGAGCGAAGACCAAATATTTTCGATGTACGGCGGCGGCGTCTACGAGCTGATCGGACGGCTCGCCTTGCCCGACGGCACCCCGGGCCGCGGCGTGAAGAAGCGCCGGCTGACACTCGAGGGCCCTTCCCGTCCCTTCTCCGGCGAAGAACAGGCGCACGTGGGCACAAGCGCGCCCGCGGCCGCGGCGCCGGCGGGCATGGGGACGTTCGAGATGATGATGGCCATGATGGCCGAAGACCGGCGCGAGGCCCGGGCCCGAGACGAACGCGCGTCGGCCGACAGGCGCGCCGAAGAAGAACGACGCGAAGCGCGCGAAGCGGCCGCGCGCCAGGCGACCGCGCAGCTACTCGTCCAGGGGTTCGGGGTGGTGTCGACGATCGTGACGGCGGTTCTGTCGCGCCCCGCGGCGCCGTCGATGGGCGCGGAGCTCATGCCCCTCCTAGCGAAGCTTGTTCCGGAACCTGACCGCTCCGACCCGCTCGAAAAGCTCGGCAAGATTCTGGACGTCGCGAAGAAGATGCAACCGGAAGCGAAGGAAGAGGGCGTGTCGGATTTCATGGCAGGCCTTGGCCAAGTCCTCCAACCCGTCGCCGCCCTCGAGGACCTCCGGCAACGCGCCGCGAGAGAGGGGATCCCCTCGCCCCTTCCGCAACCCGGCGGGCCCCCGAGCTCGGCGCCGCCTCCGATGCAGACGCCCCCGCCCGGGCATGTCCCCGAGCAGCTCAACGGCGACGCGGGCCCGTACGACTCGGGCGAAGCCGCGACGCTCTCGTCATGATGCCCGCTCGCGTCGCGACGCCGCACGCGCCATGGGTCACCATGCCCACGGCCGAAGGCACGAGCGTGCGCCGCGAAGCGACGTTTACCAACCTCGTCGCAAAGGCGCAGTGGCTCGACGCCGCGGCGTCGCTCGACGCCCGCAACCCGAATGTGCGCGAGCTCGCGATCCGGTTCGCGAAGTCGCGCGGCGCCAACGATCAGCCGGGCATCGTGAACGACATCTATCGCTTTTGCCGCGACTCGATTCCGTACTGCTACGGCCCGAGTCACCAGGAATTTGCCGATACCTGGACGATCCTGAACCGGCCCGGCGGCGCATGCGACAACTGCGCGGGGAAATCCCGGGCATTCGTGGCGCTCTGCCGCGCCGTCGAAATCGACGCGCGCATCGTGCCCAACTTCAAGGACCCGGAAGAGTTCAATCACGTGCAAGCGCAAGTGCGCTGGCCGGGCTCGGAGAGCGACCCGCGCGCCGAAATGGGCGGCTGGCTCCGCGCGGAGCTCATCGTCAAGGGCGTCCCGCTCGGCTACGGACCCGAGATGGGCGAGCACGTGAACGGCATTCTCCAACTGACGGGGCGGTGATGAGCGACGACGACACGGCGATCGGCGAAACGCCGGGCTTTGTGTACCTGACCGGCGACGTCCCCGAGCTCGTCGAAAAGCTCGAACGCGAACCGCGCGACGTAGACCACTGCACGCAGCGAATCGAGCTCGCATCCGCGCAAACGCTCGGCGCGCTCGAGCGGGCGATCCAAGCGAAGGCGGAAGCGCTCATGAAGGCGGCTGCGATCGTGAGCCTGCACCCGTCGTTCAGGTGGTGGATCGTCGCGGGGTACTGGGCGCGCCCCGCCGACCCGGGCTTTTCCGTCCTTTTGCGCCTGGCAAACTTTTCGGGGGGCGTGCCCGCCCAGGGCCTTGCCGCCGGCGGCCGACGATGAGCGAGCTCGGACCGATGCTTGCGCTTGCGGCCGCCGGTGTGGGCACAATCGACGAGCTCGCGCCCCCCGTCCTCTGTTGCGGGGTGCGCTGGACGAGTGACGTTTCGCTCATGCGCAGCGGCGCGGGCTATGGCTGGACGCGGCACCGGCGGTGCGGCGTGTGCAGTCGCGACCTCGGGCCCGGTCCCTTGGGGAATGCGGGCGATTCGACGGCGCCGGCGCCGGCGGACGATGCCTTGAAGCTCGGCGCATGACGCTCCTCTGGTGCTACCTGACCGGCGTCGGATGCACGCTGTTCACGGCGACGATGAGCGACTACGCCGACGCTCCGCGCGACGGAAAGCCGGTGAGCCAGGCCACGAAACTCGGTAAAAACGTGGTTCTCGCCCTGCTTTGGCACGTGGTCTATCCGCTGTGGGGGATCGCGGTGCTCGTGCACGAGATCCACGCGTGCATCACGCCCGAGGCGCACGAGGAGGACTGGAAAAAGTGAAACTCGCCATCGCCGGCGGCGGGCCCGTCCCTCGCGTCACCCTTGCGGCCGTGGACAGCAAGACGGTGCGGGTGTGCGTCGACGGCCAGGCGTTCGGCCCCGTCCTGACCAAGCGCGCGGGCACCGTGGTGCAACGCTGGCTGCTCGGCGGGGCGCTCGACGTCCTCGAGGGGCGGCCGCCGGCGGGGGCCTCGGGCCTTCAAAAGCTCGGCGGGGTCTTCGGCGACGTGGATCGCGCGCTCGATAGCGTTGGCGATCTCCTTCGAAATGGTCTGAAATAGCGGCCGCCAAGAGAAACCGGCCCCCTGCCCCTCCGGCCTTCCTTCGGGACGCGAATGGTCACGGCCCGACCGGGGGGCGGGGGGACGTCCAAGTGGTGCCTAGTTCAGTCCTCGAGGCGGACCTGACACGCCGGCGTGAACCGGTTTTTTTCCACGTCGATGAGCTCCGGCGTGAGTCGCACGATGACGTCGCAGGAATGGATCGATGCGTTCGGGCCGGCGGGACGGCCGCCCTTGTTCACCTGGGAGATGAGGATCGCGACGTGTCCGAGCGTCGCCGCGACGGCGCGGGCGGTGCCGATGACCGTGGCGATCGCGTGCGCGGTTCGCGGCATGGCGCCAGCGACCTCGAACGTCTGGATCGAGTCGTAGACGACGACTTTGGGCCGGAGGCGCTCGATTTCGGCAAGCCCCACCTGAAAGGAGGCGCCGCCGCGATCCAAGCCCACGATGTAGAGGCGATCGGGGCCGGTCAAGCGCTTGACCGCGTCGCGCACCATCTTGCCGGGCATCTCGGCGCACAGAAAAAGCGCGACCCCACGGCGCCTCGCCGCGTGCTTGGTCGCGAGCGCGCCGGCCCACGTCGTCTTTCGGCCTCCGGCCTCCCCGAAGAAGAGGATCGCGCTCCCCGGCACCATGCCCCCCCCGAGCGCCTCATTCCACGCGGGCCAGGGTGTGGGCACAGCCCTGTCGGGCGCGTCCTCGATTTCATCGGCCCGAACCGCGGCCGCCGGCGCGGGCTCCGTGTCGGCCGCCGCGTCGACGGGGATCACGGTCATGAACCCGCCGCAGTGTGGGCACACGTCGGGGCGGTCGTCGAACACCACGCCGCACGCATCGCAGCGGTTCAAGACGGCTTGTCTTTGCCGACTTGGCCCGGTCCCCCCGCCCCTCGAAACTCGATCGTGCACCCGTCCGTTGCCGTGAACCGGTGCTCGTGAACGACCGTGAGCGAATGGCGGCGCGCCTCATCCCGATCCATCGCTTCGCCCAGGGTGCGCGGCGCGCGAACGCCTCGATAGAATCCCACGCGATAGCCGACGACGAGCCAGCCCGCGCAGCCAAAAAGGAGGAGGGCCGGAGTCATTCGACGTGCTTCCAGGACATCCGATAAATGATCTTGTCCGTGCTCGAGCGCGACAGGCCAAGCGGCCGCGCGATTTCAGACCACACGTCGTCGATCGATTTGCCCCCCGCGTGTGCGGCCCGCATGCGCCGCACGTCGTCCTCGGTGATTTTCGCCGCGTGATGGGCGCTTCCTACAGCCATGCGCACGATTCCAGAGTACGCGCCGGCAACTGGTGTGCAAGACGCCGTATGTGGTGGGCCGCTTTGATCCGCCCGTAGGGTGAGATCGTGCCCGTGGACGCGGATGCAGTCGATGCCGCTATGGGGCCGGTGCGGTCGTTTCTCCCACCTGGACCGAATTTCGCCGCACAGGCCTTGCTGGCGCAGCCTGTCTTGCGGTCGCTCGCCGCCAACGACCTCGCGCAGAAGACGCACGTCTCCGTCGCGGACGCGCGCCAGGCCATCGGCTCGATCGTCGGGATGATTCAGCGCACGGCAAGGGGCAATCCGAATAGCCCGTTGCAAGTCGAAACGAGCCTCGGGCAAGCCGTCGGGCCCTTCATGTCGCTCGATACGGCGATGAGTCGCTACGGCTCGAACATGGGCGCGATCGTCTCGTCCCCGGTGCCGCATTCGGCGGCGTTCGCGCCCGACTATCCGCCCGACAGGCAGGCGAGCGCGGGGCGCCTGACTCTGCGCCGGCGTTCTTGGCCAGAGGCCGGAGACGATACGTCGATGGCCGACGACACGCCCCCGCCCATCGACAGCAACCCAGGAAGCCAGACATCGAACGAAGCGACCGACCAGGGCAACGACTCGCCCGGGGCGCCCGCTCTTTCGACGACCGTGGCGCCCATCGCGACGATTTCGCCTGACCCCTCGGTGCCCATCGGCCCGGGGAGCTCCCCGGCGAACCCCACCGGCGCGACCATGAGCCCGACGGGCCTGACGACGCCGGGCGGGTCGTCGAAGTGGCTGCTCATCGCGGCGGCCGCCGGCGTCGGCCTCTTCGCGCTCTCCAAGTCCAAGCACAAGCCCAAGTGGCTCGCGAAGGTGAAGATCGCATGAGCCTCTACCTGTCCAAGGAAGCGGGCGCGATCCGAACGAACCCGGTGTTTTCCCCGGCGCTCCCATGGAGACTGCCGCAGTTCAACGCGCCGCCTCCGATGCAGCCGCCGCCCACGATGACCACGGTGAGCCGCTCGGCGCCGCCGCCGCCGTCGCCCTGGCCGATGAGCGCGCGGCGCCCCGGGGTCAATGAGGCCGGCGCGATTCCGTACGCCATCCCCGCGAGCGCGTGGAACCCGAACCCGACCCCGATCGGGCCTCAGATCAACATCTCGCCCACGTTCGATCAACGGCTCGCGGCGGCGCAAGCCGCGAACCCCAAAGAGCAGGCCTTCATCAAGGCCGTCACGACGGCGATGGCCAATCACACGGCCTATGTGCCGCCGCCGCTCGTCTTGACCCCCGCGCAGCAAGCGAACCTTGCGATCGTTCGTCAGAACGCGACTGCCTTGCGCGCGTATCTCTCCGGAGCGCGCGGGCTCGACACGGGCGCCGGCGCGCTCATTCCGCAAGCCATGGCCATGAACGTCCAGGCCTTGCACGCCGGCAAGGGCGCACGGAGCCGCAACGGGGCATGGGCCCTCGCCGCGCAAGCGGGGATGCTCGAAGGGCGTCGCTACAGCGAGGCCGGCGCACCGGGCGTGGTCATCGGGCAAAGCACGGGCACGGATGCCGCCACGCTGGCGTCGCAACTGAGCAGCGCGCAAGCCAATTACAACGCTTTGCTCGCGAGCATCAGCGCGCACCCCGCGACGGACTCCGCAACGCTCGCGGCGCAGCAAAGCGCGCTCCTCGCGGCGGCCGGCACCGCGAACACGCTCGCGTCGCAACTGAACACGGTGCAGGCGGCCTCCGTGGGCGAGGGCGGCACCGCGCCGGCGCCGCCGGCCCTCATCACCGCGCCGACGCTTTCCATCACGGACGCGACGGCGCCGGCGACGACCCCGACGGCTGTGACCACGTCGACGCCCGTTGCGACGCCGACGCCGCTGCCGCCCGCGGTCGAGCCCCCTCCGACGTCGAGCACGGCGACGCCGAGCATCGTGAGCATTTCGACGCCCGTGACCACGCCGGCGACGACGGCGCCGGCGAATCACTCGGGGATGCTCCTCGCCGCCGGCGGCGGGGCACTTCTCGCGTTTCTCTACTTCGGCCGCAACAAAAAGCGCGGCCGCTGACCCCGAAAGGACGACGACGATGGCAGCAGGCAAAGCAGCAAAGGGCGCGATGGGAAGTCTTGTGGGGCTCGGCGTGGGCGGCGCCGCCTACTACGCAACGGCGAAGGTCGGGCCGAGCGTGCCCTTTCTCGCGCAGCGCTGGTACGCGGCCCCTCTGGCGCTCGCGCTCGTCGGTCACATCGCTAAGCGCTGGTCGCCCGAAAGCGGTCAAGCCGTCGTCGGCGCCGCCGGAGCGTTGTTCGCGTTCAGCTACTACGTGAACAAGAACGGCACCATGACCGTGACGCCGTCCGCGACGACGACGACGACGACCACGCCGGCGACCTCGGGGCTCTCCGGCTACTACTCGACGCCGGGCCTGCAAAGCAGCGCGGGCAGCATCAATCAGGGCGAGGCCGGCCGCTCGTACGGCGACGCGGGCGCGCTCATGCGCGGCCGACGCGCGGCGGGTGCCCTCATGGGCCGCAGCGAGGCCGGGCTCCTCGTCACCTAGCCCTTCCCACTTCCGACGCGTGGGGCACGGCCGAGGGCCGCGACCCCATGAAGCTCCCCCTGACAGAAGAGACTTTTTCATGAACAACATGCCGAGCAACTTCTCGACCCAGCGATCCAAGCTCCTTGCCCAGTACGCGGGTCTCTCGACGCCGTACGAAGCGAAGACCAAGCCCTATAAGTCGAGCCAGCAATTCGTCTTCGCGGTGACCGACACCTTCCCCGGCACCATCACCATGGGCCACGCGGTGCTCCCGCTGAACTACCAGGTGCTGTGGTTCGGGTACAAGCTCGGGGACGCCCTTCCCTTCGGGCCCGGCGGCGTCACGCGCCCCGCGGTCGAGTCGGACACGAACCTTTCGAAGCCGCGCCAGACGAACGGCGTCGAGGACATGGTCATCGAGGGCATTTCCGCCACCTGCAAGGGCGAGCGGGTGCAGTACTCGACGACGATCTACACGGGCACGAACGCCGACGACATCGCCGCGTACCTCGGCCTGCGGACGATCTACGACCCGGCCGCGCTCATGTCTCCGCCTCAGATGTTCGCGCCCATGAACAGCGAGAACGTCCTCTTTTCCGCGCTCGCGCCGATCTGCGCGATCGAGTTCGAGTGGGACCGACGGCGCGTCGAGAAAATCGGCACGCTGGACGAGATTCCGGAGGGCGGCGCGAAAAGCTTCGTTCGCTCGAACGGCGACCCGCGCACCGACAACCGCTACCGGATCCCCGAGGGGTACCTGTGGCGCCGCGAAGGCATGCCGGATTCGGAGTTCATCACGCGCGGCACGATCGCGGAGACGCTCGTCGTCCCGATCTCGCTCGTCGCGACCCAGGGCGGCGCGACGCTGCAAGCGCCGCTCAACCTGTTTATCGACATTTCGATCCGGCTTCACGGCCTCGCCCTCTCGCTCCCGAGCGCGAACTAACCCTTTCGAGCTCGGCGCGCGCGCGCGGGAGACCGACCCCTCCGGTTTAGGCCTTCGTACTCCTTCCCCGGCGGGGCCCGCTGCGCGCGCGCCGAGCTCGTCTCTCTTTTCCAACGCCTCCGGAGACGCGCCCCATGGGAAGCCAGATCACGGACCTGAAACAATACGTCCTCGACTACGTCAACGCGTCGAGGCGAAAGCCCGCGCTCGCGAGCGACCCCGACGAGCTCGACAACCTCGAGAACGCGGCGCTGACGAGCTTCCAAGGCGCCTTCGCGGCGCTGAACGCGCCGATCGCACCCCTCAACTGGGAAGTGCGGACGATGTTCCTGTCCACGACAGCGGTGAGCGAGCGCATCACGCTCGACATCCCCTTCCCGTGCATGTTCGTGGGGGCCTACGCGTCGGTCGAGCCCATCGCCAACGCGAGCGGCGTTGTGCCCACAACGACGAGCATCGACGTCACGATCGATCTCAACCTGCACGAGTACGCCACGAACATCCAAGGGACGACGACGCCCGTCCCGAACGGCACGCCGTCGAAAGACGGAACCTTCGTCACGCTCGCATCGCTGTCTGTCCAGGCCCCGCGCCTTTGGGGTTGGGTCATCCCCTACCGCACGGCGCAAGTGGGCGTGACCTTCCGCTGGAAGCAGGGCGCGGGCGTTTACTGCAATTCGATCGTCAGCATCACCTTCTACGCGCGCAATCTGCAGGAGAACTAGACCCCATGAGCACGAACGGGCAACCGGTCGGGCAGATCGCCTACCAAGCCGTCGCCGTCGCGTCGTACGGGGCCGCGCTCCGGGCCTTCGCCGGCACCGCGAACCGCTACGGCGGGGGCTCCGCCGCGTGGAACGCCGCCCAGAACGCAGGGATCTTCCCACCCGGACCGATTCCTCATCGCGTCGGCCGTCGCTCGTTCTGGCTGGCGTACGCCGGCCAAGCGCCCTCGGGCGTCGCCGTCGTGTCGTCCGCCGGCGGAAGCGGCTACGCGGCCAATGACCTCGTGACGTTCGTTTCGCTCACCCACAACCGACCGATCGTTATCAAGGTCACCGCCGTCGACGGCGGCGGCAACCCCACCGCAACGCTCGTCGTCGACCAGGGCGGGGGCGTGCCCGCCGGCGGCAACGGCAAGAACACGTCGGCCGGCGGGGCCTCGCAGACGCTCACGCAGGCCTCGACGACGGGCGCCGGTACCGGCGCGACGTGGACGCTCGCAACGACGTCCTTCGGCTGGCAATACCCGCAGCCGAACCCCCTCGCCGCGGCGTAGTCGGGCACCGAGACACCAAGCCGGGGAACCTGCCGCGTGAAGATTTTTCAAGGACAGAACGCGAGCTATCAGATCGCGACGCCCGCGGACGCGATCGCGATCTCGCTGTCCGAGGACGGAGCGAACTACGGCGCGTTTTGTCCTTCGTGGCAGCTCGATATTTACGCGGGCAGCGAGGACGGCACCGTGTTCGTCGCATCGACCAATACGGTCGCCGCGAACGCGAGCGGGGCACTCAACCGCATCGTGGGGTACGCGCTTTCCCCCGGGGCGCGAAGCTGGCGCATCGAAGCGACGGGGCCGTCCGTGGGCCCGCCCGTGGGCGGAAACTACACCGCCAATCTGCGCGCGCATCCGGTCTCGCAGTCGCCTCCGGGCCTCGGGCCCGGGTTTCAGCGACCAGGCGGCCGCACCATCATCAATGGGAACCTGTCGACGGAGACGGGCGGCGGGGGGACGGCGCCGGTCACGACCTTCCGGACCGACTTCCAAGTGCCGATCGCGTTCTCGGGCGCCTTCGGCTCCAACGAGACGGGCACCGAGACGATCTGGATCATGTGGTTCAACGCGGCCAGCGGGCCGCCCGCGAACGGCACGGAGCCCTATCAAGGTCTCTCGTTTCAGGTGGCGCAAGGCGGCACGTTCAATTTCGTGGCGCCTCCAAACGGCATCTTCTTCTCTGTGGGCCTCACCTGGGCCGCGTCGACGACGGGAGACACCCTCACCCTCGCCGGGGCCGACGCCGCGCGCGTCGTGAGCCTCGCCCAGTGGTGAGGGGCGATGACGCAGCCGACGGTCCCAGGCCTCTTCACCACGCAGCCAGGCGGCAACGTGACGCCGGCGACGTTCGGCTTTCGCTCGCTCCCCTACACGACGATCTACGTCGACCCGGCCGACCAGACGGGCAACGCGAGTGACGGCAACCCGGGGACGGACCCGAGCGCGCCGATCGCGACGACGGCGCACCTCAACGCTGTCAACTTTTTTGGACGCCTGACCGCCAACACGCTGATTCAGTACCTCTCGGACGACGCGAGCGGGACGCCCGTCGTCGTCGAATACCTCGACGTCGGGGATTTCACCCTCACGATCGCGCAGACGCGCCAGGTCCTGCACACCGGGGGCACCCTGAACGCGGGCACGGTCGCTATCAACCCGGCGGCCAAGCAAGCGCAGATTGTGCACACGAGCGATCTGGCGAGCTTCGCGCCCTACGTGGTCACGCAGAATGGCGGCGCATCGACGTACGGCGTGCGTGTCACGGACACGACGACGGGCGCCGGCGCTTGGATCATGAGCGCTGCGACGGCGGCCGCGCCGAAGACGACGCGCCCTCTCCTCAACGGGAGCCCGGGCGCGCTCACCATCGGAGACGGCTACACGCTCACGCGCGGCGGCCGCTTGCGCCTGGCCCTCCAAGGGCCTCCGGTGTTCGCGAGCGGAAGCATCGTCATCCAAGATTGCGCGTTTGACCTCGACTCGGGCGGACCCGGAGGCCTGAACGTCGACTACATCCGGTGCTCGTACGTCGGGGCGATCGCGGTCGGGGGCAACCTCATCGACTGCTTTGCGCAAAACGACATGGTCGAGACCTTCGCGGGGCCTATCGAGATGACCTCGGGGGGAGGCCTCATCACCACGGGCGGCGGCGTCTGGACGAGCTCGTGCGAGCTCGGCGGCGACTTGTACGTGACGGGCAAGGGCCTTCGCATCGGGGGCGACTTTCTCGCGTCGCCGTTCTTCGCGGTCGGGGGGCCCGGCGCCGGCGTCCAGGTCCAAGACTGCTCCGCCGACGCGATCGTCTTCTACGAGTCGTTCTCTGTCGCGCTCGCGACAGGCTCGAGCAATCCGCTTTTGTGGGGGACGGGCAACACGGGCGTCGGCCTGGTCGTCGCCGCGGCGCAAGGCGTCGGCGTGTCGTCGCAAGTGCCGCCGACGGTCACGGGCACGGGGGGTGACATCGCGTTCATCGGGCCTGCGAACACGGGGCTTGTCCAAGTCGCGCGCGCCGCGGTGAACGGGCAATACACAGAGGCCGGGGGGCCAGCCACGCGTGCCACCACCTGGGCGAATTTCGCCGCCGCCATCGGGAGTGGCGGGTTCAACTTCCAAGCGCACGACGTCGAGTCTGGCGCATCGCTCGTGGGGATCTGATGACTCAGCCGACCTACCCCGGCTTGAACATCACTCCGCCCGCGGGTGCGACGGGCGCGACGGGCTCCGGGGCGACGGGCGCCACGGGCGCGACAGGGAGCACGGGCCCGACGGGCGCCACTGGAACGGCGGGCGTCACCGGTGCGACGGGCGCGACGGGGGGCACGGGCGCGACGGGCGCCACCGGCACCGCGGGGACGAACGGAGCGACGGGCGCCACCGGTGCCACCGGAGCCACCGGAGCCACCGGCGGCACGGGCGCGACGGGGGGCACGGGCGCGACGGGCGCCACCGGCACCGCGGGGACGAACGGAGCGACGGGCGCCACCGGTGCCACGGGCGGCACGGGCGCGACGGGCGCGACGGGCGCCACCGGCGCCACGGGCGGCACCGGTCCCACGGGGCCGACGGGACCGACGGGCGCGAACGCCGGCGTTGCGCCCTTCGCCGTCACCTCGAGGACGAACGCCGCGAACGCCGTCTACACGATCGACTCGACGGGCGGCGGGTCCGACTACCTCATCAATCACAACCGCGCGGGCGCGAGCTACGTGGCGCCGGCGCCGACGCTCGGGCGCTGGCTCGTCCTCGAGGACATCACCGGCACGGTGGGAACGAATCCCTACTACTTCGTTCCGAACGCCGGCGAGACGATCAACGGCTCGACGGGGTTCACGCTCTCCGGAGGCGCGACGTTCCACTTCACGAACGGCTCGAGCGCTGTCTCCGCGACGGGAAGCGCGTTCACCAAGGAGCTCGCGGCGGGCATGAGCATCGCGAGCTCGAATCAAGCGGGCGTGAACTACATCGTCCAGTCGGTCACCGACGACACGCACCTCGTCCTCGGGACTCCGGGCGGCGCGACGACGAATTTCACGGGGACGACGACGACGACCGCGACCGCGCTTCGCACGAGCCTCACCCTCGCCGCAAACTGGGGTCGCACCACGATCTACTCGCCCGACGGCGTCAATTGGACCGTCTTTGGCGATGGCAAGCCGACGCGCCTTCTCTTCACCGCGACCGGGACGTTTGTTCCGCCGGCCGGCGTGACGCGCGCGTGGGGTCCCTTCTGCGGCGGCGGCGCCGGCGGCGGGGGCGGGGTCACGGGAACGACCTCGCTCACGGGTTTGACCTCAGGGGGCGGCGGCGGCGGCGCGAACGAAGTGCAATTTGACGTGCCGGTGACGGGAAACGTCGCCATCGCCATCACGATCGGCGCGGGCGGCGCCGGCGGCGGGCTGGGCGCGGCGGGGAGCAACGGGAGCCCGACGACGATCGGATCGCTCGCTACCGCGTGGCCCGCCGGCGGGGGCGGCAGGGGCAACGCCAATGCGGCTTCCGCGAGCGCCGGCGGCCCGAGCGCCGTCTTTTGTCAATCGAACAACGGATCGCTCGCCACGAACAACGGCGTGGGCGTGGCACAAAACTTCGTCGACAACACCGCGTCGCAAACGGCGTCGGTGTCAACGCCAGGCGGACCAGGGGCCCATGCGCCGGGCAACGGCGGCGCGTGCGGACTCGTTTCGTCTGTCGCGGCCGGCACCGTGGGTTGTCAG
>Ga0210396_10001187_pt1 | contig 29260 bp, 29 predicted proteins | sample IncBWH17OmetaG_FD_155466 | JGI IMG/M metagenome (GOLD analysis project Ga0210396, IMG submission 155466) | Forest soil microbial communities from Barre Woods Harvard Forest LTER site, Petersham, Massachusetts, United States - Inc-BW-H-17-O ...
CTCAGCACGGGGATTCGCGTGTTCGTGATCAGCTCGACCGGCACGTTTCCCGCCAGCAGTCTTGCGAAGACGTTTTTGCCGGTCAGCCCCAGTACGATCAGGCTCACGTCGCGCTCGACGGACGTGTTGAGGATGGCGCGGGCGATGTCGTCGCTGAACATGAGCAGGTCCTGGACGGCGATGCTCTTCTGCTGGAGCTTGTCGCGCAGCAAACGGATGGCGGCCTCGCCGTCGGCCTGTTCCTGGTCGCGGAGCTGGCCGCCGCTCGGGCGGGAGACGTGCACGACCAGGACCTCGGCGCCGAGCCGTTTGGCAAGATCGCCGATGGTGTCGGCGATCTTCTCCGCGGCCCAGGGACTGCTGACGGCAACGAGGATTCGGCTCATAAAAGCGCTTTCTGACACCCCATGTTTAGCCGTGGCGGCCGCGCCACGTCAAATTGTGAAGGCAGCATGTCGGAAAAACGCGGAAAACGTTTCATTTCGTTTCAAACGTCTCGTACCCGAGCCGCCCCCTCCGTCCGATCCGATGACTTGGCATGTTTTGGCAGGCTTTCGCGCCATCTGTCGCTAATTTGCGGTGGATGGCGGACCTCATTCCGCGCCTGGTCACGCAAATCCACGGCTGAGTCGGCCGTTCCGTTCCAGGCCAGAGCATGATGTGGTCAAGAGGCGGTCACGATTCGGGCGTGGTCCCCTGCAAATCCAAAAGCCCGTTCTGTTGCATCAGCTCTCTGAGCCAGCGAAGCGCCTTTCCACGGTGGCTGATGCGATGCTTTTCTTCGGAGGGGAGCTCAGCGGTGGTTTTGCCGAACTTGGCGACGAGGAAAAGGGGGTCGTAGCCGAAGCCATTGTTCCCGCGGGGGGAGCGGAGGATCGTTCCTTCGACCGTGTCGCGGGCGGTGAGGATGACGCGGCCTTCCGGATCAGAGAGGGCCAGGACGCAGACAAACCGGGCCGTGCGCTGGTCGTCGGGGACGTGTTCGAGCTGTCGGAGAAGTGTCTGGTTGTTGTCGGCATCGCCGCGGCCGGTGTGGTTGATCTCGGCCCATCGCGCGCTGTGGACGCCTGGCTTGCCCTCCAAGGCGTCGACTTCCAGGCCGCTGTCGTCGGCCAGCGTCAAGAGGCGGTGGCGATTGGCGTAGCCGGATGCCTTGAGGCAGGCGTTTTGAAGAAACGTCAGCCCGGTTTCGGGCACGGCTTGCTCGCCGGTGAATTCCGAGAGATCGCGCCAGACGAAGCGGTCGGCGCCGAGCATTTCACGGAACTCGCGTGCTTTGCCCGGATTGCCGGTGGCGATGAGCAGTTGCATTGCGGTCGTTTAGTGGTCCCCGATGGAGCGGAGGACGCTATCGCCGGGGGAGGAGGGCGCGGCGCGGGGGGCGGGTTGGGCGGCGGACGGGGTCATACCGCCGTTCAGGCGCCAGTCGTCGTCCCGGGCCATGCTCTGGTCATGGGGGATGGCGATCAGGACCGACGGGTCGGGATTGTCTTTGACGCCGTACGCCGCGCCATTCACCAGGTGATACTTGTAGTTCGGGTTGGCCATCTTGGCCTTCATGTCGGGGTCGAGCACGTCGAGTTTGGGAGCTTCGACGGTCATGGATTTGCCGGTGTTTTTGTCGACGACGTGGGCCGGCATGTTGGGCGGGGCGACGTCGGAGAGGACCAGAAGCGGCTGGTCAGCCGATTGCGTATGGGCGTCGTCGCGGGTGTCGCCGTTGTGGGTAATGCCGGTGCCCTGCTCGGCGACGGCGTCGCGCTTCCAGGCGCCGATGCAGACAGAGCTGGCGGTCGGGCCGTGATAGAAAAACGCCTGCTTCTCGCCCTGGGCTCGGAGGGCGCGGACCATTTCCACGGCATCTTGTTTACGGTGGGCGTTACCGGAGAAGGTGGCGATTTCAATGGACCAGTAGGTGTCCTTGGGGGTGTTGAGCAGGTTCCACTCCGCCGGGGCTTGCGGGTCGGGCGGAGTGACGGGGACGAGAATCCCGCCGCGAATCAGCGTATTGCCCAGCCGGTCTGTCAGCGAGCTAACGCGGGCGCGGTCGGCTTCGGCCCGCTGCTTCTCACTGGGGGCATCGAGCGAGCGGTAGTAGCCGTAATAGATGGTGCTGTCGGTCTCGCTGTGAATGACGTACCAGTCGGTCATGCCGGAGGCCTGGATCAACTGATTTTTGCGCATGCCGGCCTCGGCGACGTGGGCCGGCCCGTCGACCTTGTCGCACAGAATGGTCCATTGCGCGTCGGCGGGCGGCGCGGGGGGCTGGATCGTCGCCGGATCAATCTTCGGAGGCTGGGCGCCGGATGGGTTGACGTGGGAAGCAAGGTTGGAGTTCGCCTGCGTCGTGCTGGGAGGATTGTTTTCACCGCAGGACGCCGCACCCCACACGATCAGGCCACACACCAACAGGGATTGAATCTTCATCGAGGTCTCCGCAAGGCAGCGGGCGGATTCTAGCATAAGAAAACGTGGGGACAAAGAAACCGAGGTTTTCGCCGAAGGCGGTCCAAAGGCGGTCCCTGTGACACGGGTTTGTAACTCGTGCCGGCGGCGCGAACCGGAGAATAGGCGCGATGGTGCGGTGTCTTCCGGGCACACCGCCGGCACGGCTTAAAAAGCCGTGTCACGTGAATGCCTCCATTCGCTGCATCCGCGAAATCCGCGGTTTCTCGTCAACAGCCGGTGGATTCATACAGGCGGGAACGGACGCGGTCGACGACTATTTCCTGCTTCAGTTTCCATCCCCAGGCGGCTCGCAGGACCGGACGTTTATGGGGCGTGAGCAGCAGGAGGCTGGGGCTGATCCGGCTAAGCTGCCAGGCCAGACGCGGCAGGCGCGATTCCTCCAGAAGATGCAGGGCGTAGCTGCACACGATGAGGCGGTAGCTTCGGCCGGACAGGGCGCCGTCGGCGATTTGCTCGAAGGTCTCGCGGCCGGCGGGTTGGCCGGTGCGCTGCTCGTACGCCTCGAAGGTGAAGGGATCGATTGCATCGATCGAGCCGGCGCCGAGGCTTCGCAGGACGAGCGTGACCTCGCCGCTGCCGGCGGCAAGATCGAGCACCCGCGTCAGATCGAGCGGCCAATCGCGAACTGCGATCGCCAGCGAGCGCTGAATCTGCGGCTCGTGCGGGTTGCGGTAGTCGCGGCCGCGGTCGCGGTAGAACGCATCGACACCGTGCGATTCGTACTCGTGGCGGATCGCCTTGTGTTGGGGATGAGGGTCTTGCATCATGTTTTCGGACGACCGAGGAATGCGGGTCAGTTGATCTTGTTCTCTTCTCCTCGCTTTTTATTCGACCGCAATACAGCCGCGCGGCGGCTGACGGCGCTTGGGGCGCATCCGCTGTTCGCTTATGCCACGATTGTATTGCTCCAGTGGCGGGTGATGCGCGGGATCTGGAAATATCGGGACATGAGCACGGGGGACGAGTGCTTCTGGTTCACGACCGCGTGGCACTGGCTCCACGGGCGGCAGGTCGATATTGCATGGTCGCCAATTTATTCAGTGTTTTATGGCGCGATCCTGGGCGTTACGCGCGATGCCGCGGAGGCGATGTTTTTGCACCGGCTGGTGATTGCGGCAAGCGCCACGGTCATGGTGCTGGCGGTGATGCGGCGGCTGCTGCCGGCGCCGGCGGCGTGGGTGGTGGCGGCGTGGTGGGCCCTCCTCCCCATCAACTTCGATACCATGTACGAGGTGCACCTGTTTGCCCTAATGCCGCTCTTGTTGTGCTGGTGGATGGTGCTGGTTGGAAACGCGCCGTGGCATCGTGGAGCGGGGCTGGGGATTCTGCTAGTGGATGCCCTGCTGATCCGCAATGAGACGATCGTGACCGCGGCTGCGTTTGCGGGGGTGTGCGCGGTATGGGAGATGAGAAGGAAGGGCAGACAGGAATGCCTGCCCCACAAGGGGGACAGGAATTTCTGCCCCACGCGACCCAGGAGCCTCGCCCTCCCGAATGCAAGGAGTCTTGCTCTGCCGTACGCGCTTCCAATCATCATGACGATTGGGTTGGCGGCGGCGTTCTATGCACGATCGTCGAAGAAATTCCCTGAACTGGGGCCGTACTACGGGCTGAAACATTCGGTCAATATCGCGCAGGCTTACGCGGCGGGGTATAAGCAGCGACATCCGGAGTGGCCGGGCGATCGGTGGACACAATACGGGGAGCTTTGCCAGCGCGACTTTGGAACGCCGACCCCCAGCCTCGTGATGATGCTGACGCGCAACCCGCGTGCCTTGGCCGAGCATGTGCTTTGGAATGCCAGCCTGGTTCCCAACGGGCTTGAATTGATGTTGTTCAACGGCGTCGCCGGGACGCGCGATCCGGATTATCGGGGGTTGTTCCTGCGGCAGAGCTTTCCGATTCCGCTGATCGCGGCGACGCTGCTGATCGTTGTCGCGGGCTCGATCCAACTGCGTCGCCAGTGGCGCACGTGGATTGGCCCACAGGCGATTGGCTGGCTGGCGATGGCGTGTGCCGTTCCGACGGCCATTCTGGTGATGTTGATCGAGCGGCCACGGCCGTCATATTTGTTCGGGCTGACATTGTTTGTCATGGCCGTCGTGGGATTGTGCGGCGCAGCACTGGTTGACCGGTGGCGGTGGACGGAGCGGCTCGCGCCGTTGATGGCCCCACTCATGCTTCTGGCGGCACTGCTGGTTCCGTCGTATTACAAGCTTGTCAGCTACGGGCAACCTGTCTTGGAGAGTTACGAGCGATTGCGGCCGTTTGAGTCACTTCTGAGCCGGCCCGGGGCGGTGTTCGTCGGCGCCTATCCGCAAGCGGTGCAGGCATTTGTGGGGCAAGGAGCGCCGGACTGCTTCGACTGCTCCATCTTCGAACAGCGGCCCGGGCAGATGGGTTTGGCCGACTTCCTGAACGCGAGAAATATAACTGTTCTTGAACTGGACCCGGCGGAGCACGTAGGTCTTCAATTGTTGCAGCCGCAAGTGCTTAGCGAATTCCCGGCCACGGCCCGGAAAAACGAATGGCATCTTGTCGCATCGCAACAGTTGCCGCAGGGACAATGGATGCTGTTTGCACGGACTGGCCGGTTTGGGCCGATAATCATGCAGGAGCATGCATCTGATCAATGAAATTGTGCGATGCGGACGACCGGTATCCTTGCCAGATTGGCCGGCAATCCGTAGAACCTATCGCCCAATGACAGGGAGCCGATAAACCGTGAAGGAGCGCAGCGTGGCCGACGTTCCCGACCTGAGCGTCATCATTCCGGCATACAACGAGGCGGCGACGATCGCGCGCACGCTGACGCTGGTCCGCGATTATCTGGAGGGCCGGGGTCGGAGCTTCGAGGTGATTGTGGCGGCCGACGGGAACGACGGCACGCGCGAGATGGCGCGGGAATTGATCGGGGATGACGGTCGCTTCACCGTCATCGGCTCGGCCCAGCGCGGCGGCAAGGGCCGCGGGGTCCGCGGCGGACTTGGCATGGCGCGCGGCAGAATCGTCGGCTTCGTCGACGCCGATTACAAAACCCCCATCGAAGAGATCGAAAAAATCCTGCCGTGGTTCGATCAGGGTTTCGATCTGGTGATCGGCTCGCGCGGCATGGGCGACTCGCAGATCGTGCGGGCGCAGAAGCTGTACCGGCGGATCGGAAGCCGGGTCTTTGCCTTCGGAATGCGGACGGTGACCGGGGTCCGCAACATCACCGACACGCAGTGCGGGTTCAAGTTTTTCACCCGCCGGGCGGCACGCGACGTTTTCTCGCGGCAGCGCATCGACGGATACATGTTCGACGTCGAGATTCTCCGGCTGGCGCAGGTGCTGGGTTATCGGATCAAGGAAGTGGGCATCCGCTGGCAGGACGACGGCGACAGCCGGCTTGACCTCATTGCCGGCAACTGGCGCAACGCCAAGGACATCATGAAGATCGGACTGAGCCGGTTCAAAGTCCCGCAGGCGTGCCGGATCTTCGATGAGGCGCCCGCGGTTCCGCGAAAGCCGGCGGCGATCCGCGAGACGACCGCGGTGTCATAGTGCTGACGGAGGGGGCCAGATGTGGCACAGTCGCCCTCGACTGTGTTCGACCGAAGGTCGAAAATCGGTCGGCGAATGGCTTTTCGCCTTCGGCGGAACACAGTCGAGGGCGACTGTGCCACAACGCGGGTTCCCGGTGGAAGTGGAAGTGGCAACCTCTCCGTCTCTCGCACCCGTGTCCAAGTGGCCCAAAGTCTTCCCGCCGCTCACCGACGAGCAAAAGCGGATCAGCGACGACTTCATGAAATACTGGCACGAGGTGCTGCCCCAGCGCTTCGGCGTCGTCGAGAAATTCAACCAGGGATACGTCGTCTGGAACGCACCGGCGCGGTTTTCCCGCACGCTGGAGATCGGCGCCGGCCTCGGTGAGCACATCGAACACGAGCAGCTTTCCCCCGCGCAGGAGCAAAGCTACTACGCCGTCGAGCTGCGCCCCAACATGACCGAGGCGCTGCGGGCGCGCCACCCGCGCGTTAACGCCATCACCGGCGACTGCCAGCAGCGGCTCGATTTTCCCGATGGGTTCTTCGACCGCATCCTGGCGATCCACGTGCTCGAGCACCTGCCGAACCTGCCGCTGGCGATCCGCGAAATGCACCGGCTCTGCGATAAAGATCGCGGCGTGTTCAGCGTCGTCATCCCCTGCGAGGGAAGCCTGGCCTATTCAGCGGCGCGGAAGATTTCGGCGCAGCGGGTCTTCGAGAAGCGCTACAACCAGTCGTACAAATGGTTCATCGAGCGCGAGCACATCAACCTGCCGGATGAAATCCTCCGGGAGCTGGCCCCCTACTTCACGATCGAGAAACGATCGTTCTTCCCGATTCCGTTGCCGATGCAGTGGTGCAATCTGGTGATCGGACTGACACTCCGGCCGCGATCACAGCCGCTCGGACAGTGATCCGTTGCAATTGAAAAATGTCGCCCAGAAGGCGATAAGACGCCTTGATCGTGACACGGGTTTTTAACCCGTGCTGGCGGCGCTCCGCGTGGAGTGCTCGCACCTGGCAGAGTTCTCGAATCGGCACGCCGTCGGCACGGGTTACAAACCCGTGTCACGTGGTGCGCACCAGCATGGCACGTTTCTTTGTCACCGGCGGCGCGGGGTTTATCGGAAGCAATCTGGTCGATCGGCTGCTGGCCGGCGGCCACGCCGTCACCGCGTACGACAACCTCTCGACCGGGCAGCACCGCTTTCTCGAAGCGGCCAAGTCTAAACCTGCCTTCAGACTCGTCGAGGCAGACCTCCTCGATGAGCCGAAGCTCGGCGAAGCCATGCGCGGGCACGATTTCGTCTTTCATCTGGCCGCCAACGCCGACGTCCGCTTCGGGACCGAGCACCCCCGCCGCGATCTCGAGCAGAACACCATCGCAACCTACAACGTTCTGGAAGCGATGCGGCACGCCGGCATCTCGCGCATCGCGTTCTCCTCGACCGGCTCGATCTATGGGGAGGCGGATGTGTTTCCCACGCCCGAGACCTGTCCGTTTCCGGTTCAAACGTCGCTCTACGGCGCTTCCAAGCTCGCCGGGGAAGGGCTCATCGAGGCCTATTGCTCCGGTTTCAACTTTCGCGGCTACATCTTTCGTTTTGTCTCGATTCTGGGCGAGCGATATTCCCACGGGCACGTGTTCGACTTCTGCCGGTCGCTTTTGCGCGATCCGACGCAGATCAAAGTGCTGGGAAACGGCCAGCAGCGCAAAAGCTACCTGCACGTTCAGGACTGTATCGACGCAATGCTGGCCGCGATCGACAAGGCGGACCAGAGCGTCAACCTCTTCAACCTCGGCACCGACGAGTATTGCCAGGTCAACGACTCACTCGGCTGGATCAGCCAGAAGCTGGGCGTGAACCCGCAGCGCGCCTACACCGGAGGCGAACGCGGCTGGATCGGGGACAGCCCTTTCATCTTCCTGGACGCTGCCAGGATCCGCGCCCTGGGCTGGCGCCCCAAGCTCACCATCCGCCAGGGCGTGGAGAGGACGGTCGATTATCTGCTGGCCAATCGGTGGTTGTTTGAGAATCGTTCGTAATTGCTCCGCTGAGAGCCGCGCCGGAGATTTGCCGTTGGTGGTTGCTACCGGCAGTGGTAAGAAGATGCAATGTATCCGATTCTCGGCCTGCTGCTCCTGATCCTGGATGTGTACGTGATTTACCTCATACTCACCGGCCGGGGTGACACGGGAATGAAGCTCGTGTGGGTGATCGTCGTGCTGCTGTTGCCGTTGCTGGGGCCGATTCTCTTTCTGGTACTGGGGCGCGGGAGCCGGGGCGTGTGATAACCCGCCGCGATCAAAAACGCGGGATTCGTCTGTTGTGGAAACTGGAAGGGATCTGACGCCTGTGCGTGTTGAACGGGGCCATGCGCTCCGGCGCAGGGGAGTTCAGTACAGCACCGATATTAATCCCCCTGCCGCTGCTGCCGATGCTGCCGGCGGAGGGTTTGTATGTCAACCAATCCCAATGACGGGGCCCAACTGCTGCGGAACCTGACCTCGGCGCTGCGGGAGCAGCAAAAGCAGTCGCCGGACGCGCCGAAGCTGCCGACGGCCACCGACCAGGACATTCTGCGGGCGATGCTCGGCAAACGCTGGGGCAAACCCACCGGTGAGCAATCGCCGATGCGGAAGGCCGGGTAGGCGGGCCCACAGAATCAAGATCGCAAGACTGCCCGGCCGATTCAAGCTTGGGGTTGTCTCGCCCTTGTCGGAGGCTGTGATGTCAAAATACGCGACGGCTGCGATTCTCAAAGTGATCGTGACATTTGGCATCGTCGGGGCGATCCTCACCAGCCCGGCGGCGGCGCAGCAGCGGCAAGGCAGCCTCGAACTGCACAAGATCCGCCACCTCGTCGACGAAAACGGCCAATTGTGGCTGACGCTTCAACTGGTCAACCAGGGGAATCACATCGTCAATGTCGCCCGTGTCGCGCCATCGGCAACGGGGCCTTGGACCGAGTCAGGCCAGAAGATCGAGGCCGGCGCCGCGATCCGCGCCAAAATGAAGCTCGGCAAGGACATGCCCCAGTCGGTCTGGGTTGATACCAGTGACGGGATGCTTGTCTTCAATCTGCCGGCACGGCAGTAAGCGACGGCAGGTCAGAGGCGCCGCAAACGCTATAATGCGCGTCGAATGCCGGACCTGCGCGAACACCTCCAGCAATTTTTCGGCCTGGATGATTTTCGCCCCGCCCAGCGCGAGGTGATCGAAGACGTTTTGCGCGGCAAGGACGTTCTCTGCGTCATGCCGACCGGGGCGGGCAAGAGCCTTTGCTACCAGCTTCCGGCGGCGATCCAGGGTGGACTGAATATCGTTGTTTCGCCGCTGATCTCGCTGATGGAAGACCAGGTTCAACAGCTGCGCGACGAGGGCATTCCCGCGGCGTTTCTGAACAGCTCGCTCAGCGCCTCGATGCGAAGGCAGACGCTCCAGGAGCTCGCCGGCGGGTTTGACGGATTGCTGTACGTCGCGCCCGAGCGATTTGGATCGGTGGAGTTCCAGGAACTCGTCGGCCGGCTCAAACCCAGGCTTCTGGCGATCGACGAGGCGCATTGCATCAGCCAATGGGGGCACGATTTTCGGCCCGACTACCACAGGCTGGGGGAAGTCCGGCGGCAGCTCGGCTCGCCGCCCTGCATCGCCCTCACTGCGACCGCGACCGAAGAGGTTCGCAACGACGTCATCCGCCAACTCAACCTGAACGAGCCGACGGTCGTCGTCACCGGATTCGACCGACCGAACCTGTCGTATCAATCCCGGCGCATCGCCAAGGCGGCGGAAAAGGAATCGGAGCTGCTGGACCTGGTCGGCAGAGAGCCGGGCAGCGCGATCGTCTATTGCGCGACGCGCAAGGCCGTCGAGGAGGTGACGGGAATGCTGGGACGATCGGTCGGCGGACGCGCGGTGCTGGCTTACCATGCCGGAATGGACCCTGCGACCCGCAGTGGCAACCAGGAAAAGTTCATGAACACTCCGCGGGCGATCGCCGTCGCCACCAACGCGTTTGGCATGGGGATCAACAAACCGGACATCCGATTGGTCGTGCACTACAACATTACCGGGACTCTGGAGGCGTATTACCAGGAAGCCGGTCGTGCCGGCCGCGATGGGCAACCCTCGCGATGCGTCATTCTCTTCAGCTACCAGGACCGCTACACGCAGGAATTCTTCATCGAGAAGATCGGTGAGGACAACCCCGATGCCGACCCCAAGATCATCGACCGGCTCAAAGACCATGCCACCCAGAAGCTCGACCTGATGATCCGCTACGCCCAGACGCATCGCTGCCGGCGGAAAATGATCCTGGATTATTTCGGCGACGAGGCGGAGGCGCTCGAGTGCCGCTGCGACGTGTGCCGGCCGGGCGGAGATGCCGGCGACGCAAGTCCGGCCGTCGCGGCTGCGATGTCGGACGATGCCGTCACACTGGTCCGCCAGCTCCTAAGCGCCGTCGCGCGCTTGCATGGGCGGTTCGGGGTCGGTGTGGTCGCGGAAGTGCTGGCCGGGGTAGACAACGAGAAAGCACAGCGATGGGGGTTCAATGACTTGTCGGTCTTCGGATTGCTGCGGGCACATTCGATCAAGCGGATCGTCGCGATGCTGCACCGTGTGATGGAAGCCGGACTGGCCCGGCAGCGCGATCCGGAGGGGGTGAAATTCCGCCCGGTGATGGAGTTGACGGCTGCGGGAATCGCGGTGATGAAGGGCCAGCAGCCGCCTCCAACGGGCCTGGCCGACCTGCTGCCGCGGCGCGGCTCCAATTCCTCGGGCAGTGAACGCCGCCGGGCTGTTTCGCATCAAGGCATCGAGAGCGATTTCTCCCCCGAATCGCAACGACGCTTCGAGCGGTTGCGGGCGATTCGCGCCCAGCTCGCCCGAGAGCGCGATCTGCCCGCCTACTGCATCTGCCACGACACCACGCTGAAGCTCATCGCCCAGGCCGCCCCGGCCGATGCCGACGCCCTGGAGCAGGTCAAGGGAATGGGGCCCCATAAGGTGCGGATGTACGGGCAGGCATTTCTGGCGGCGCTGCAACAGGGCTGAACGACCTGGCCTGGTTTCCGCGAATATCCCGGATTTGCGGTTGGCTGGGGCCGCTGTCGCGGATTCAATGACGGCGTGAACACTGCGAAGCGAATCGTCGTCATCGGGTCGGTGAACATGGACCTGGTCTGCCGCGTGCCGCGGATTCCGGTTCCGGGCGAAACCCTCCTTGGAGAGAACCTCATCACCATTCCCGGCGGCAAGGGGGCCAATCAGGCCGTCGCGGCGGCAAAGCTCGCGGTTCCCGAGACCGACGTCTACCTCATCGCCCGCGTTGGCGACGACGATTTTGGCCAGCGGCTGCTGAACGGGATTTCCCGCCACCACGTCCGCACCGAGCAGGTGACGATCACCGAAGGCGCCGCAAGCGGGTGCGCCATGATTCTGGTGGACCGGGAAGGTGAGAACTCGATCGTCGTCGCGCCCGGCGCGAATTCGAAGCTGACGCCGGAGGATCTCGATCGAGCGCAAACACTGATTGCCGGGGCGGCGGTCGTGCTGGTTCAACTGGAGATTCCGCTGGAAACGGTCCGCCGGGCGATCGAGATCGCCCGCGGCGCGGGCGCGTTCACGATCCTCGATCCCGCGCCGGTGCCGCCGCGGGGATTGCCGCGGGATTTGTTCGGCGTCGACCTGCTGACGCCAAATCAGGGCGAGGCGGAATTGCTCCTGGGGCGGACGCGGACGCATCGCGTGAAGCTCAAGAAGCTGCCGGACCCCAAGTCAATTGCCGGCGGACTGCTCGAGCGCGGCGCGCGGGCGGTGGCGCTCAAGCTGGGGCATAAAGGCGCGCTATTCGTCGATCGGAATGGCCAGATCGAGCGGGCCAAGCCCCACAAAGTGTCCGTACGCGACACGACGGCGGCGGGCGACGCCTTCAGCGGGGCCCTGGCGGTCGGCCGCAGCGAGGGGATGGATTGGCCTCAGTTGTTGCGATTCGCCAACGCCGCCGGGGCGGCGTGCTGCGAGGGGTTTGGAGCGCAACCGGCGTTGCCAACCCGGGAGCAGGTGGGGAAACTATTTAATCGGTAGAGACGCTGGTGGGCGCGACGTCACACCAGCCCCACTCTTTGGCCCATGTGAGACGTCGCCACCGCGCCTCTGGCAAAAAACGCCGAAACCGTTGCATTTCGTACATTTTGTAACATTTTGTAACATCGCAATAGACGTTTCTATCTCGCGGGTCCCCTCACCCCAACCCTCTCCCGGAGGGAGAGGGGGTAAATGCGGGCGCTCAAACCGCGGCGGCTTGCTGGAACTCTTTGCGGCGATCTGCCATCTGCGCCTTGAGGCGGGCCAGGATCGATGAGTGCATCTGGCTGACGCGCGATTCCGATAGATCGAGGGTTGCGCCGATCTCCTTCATGGTCATCTCCTCGAAGTAGTAGAGGATGATGATGAGCCGCTCTGCCCGGGAGAGGCCCTTGGTGATCAGCTCCTTGAGGTCCTTGCGCTGGATTTCTCGGACGGGGTCGGCGCCGCGCTTGTCTTCGAGCACGTCGATTTCCCGAACGTCTTTGTTGGAGTCGGTCTCGAACCACTTGCGCGAGAGGGAAACCAGGCCGACGGCGCTGGCGTCCTTGGCCATTTTCTCGAACTCCGCCATGGGGACTTTGAGCCGCTTGGCGATTTCCTCGTTGGTGGGCGAGCGGCCCAGCTCGACTTCGAGTTGCTTGCTGGCGTTGTCGAGTTTGTGGGCGCGGGAGCGCACCAGCCGCGGGACCCAGTCCATCGAGCGCAGCTCGTCGAGGATGGCGCCGCGGATGCGCGGGGCGCAATAGGTTTCGAATTTGACGCCGCGATCCAAGTCGAAGGCGGCGATCGCGTCCATCAGGCCGAAGATGCCGGCGGACATCAGATCGTCCAGCTCGACCTCATCCGGCAGCTTCACGTGAATCCGCTCGGCGTTGTAGCGGACCAGATGGAGGTAATGCTCCATCAGCACGTTGCGCAGTGCTTCGGTCTTGTGTTTTTTGTAATCGATCCAGACATCCTTGATGTCCCGCTTGTGGGCCTTGGGCATACAGCCTCCCAATCCATGGGCTTTTGGTGTTAGTTGATCTCAGGCAACGCGCACGATCGGCACCGCCGGGGCGCACGGGTTGCCAACGTTCCTTATCGGTCTTTGGGCTGAGGTTTGGCCTCCTGAATTTGCGACTTTTTCGCCAGTTGGCGGATATTCTCTTCGAGCATTTTTTGCGCCATGGCGCCGATGAGCAATCCGACCAGCAGGGTTGCGAACATGGCTTTGAGAGCACGGCTGAGGGTTTCGACGAACGAATTTTCCGCCGCCACGCCCAATGCCAGGCACAGGGCAAAGACAACCAGGGCGATGGAGACAGCCAATCGACGCGTCATTTTCAGTTCCTTACCGGCGGAACCAGCGGCTCATCCGGGCAAAAAAGCTGCCTTCCTGGATCGCGGCGCTGGCGACGCCCTGCTCGAGGCGGACGGCCAACTGCGACACGGCGCAAGCCGCCGGGCTCTTGGGCGCCGAGAGCGCAAAGGGCGATCGTTTGCGGACTGCCGCCGAGACGCATTCGTCAGCGGGGATGAAGCCGGCGTCGAAGACGCTCACTCCGAGGAACTGCCGGGCCACCTTGGCGATGCGGTCGTGCACGATGCGGGCCTCGTTTTCGTTTCGCGCCTGGTTGACCAGGAGCGAGATCCGCCGGTCGATCGTCTCGCCAAAGGACCGCGCCTTGTCGGCCCGGCTGATCACCTTGACGACAGCATAGGCGTCGGTGATCGCGGTCGGCTCGGGGGTGGTGACGACCAGGACGTGATCGGCGGCGCGGGTGAAGGCCAGGACGTTGGGGCTGATGCCGGCGCCGGTGTCGATGAGGATGACGTCCGCCTTGGCTTCCAGCTCGGCCATGGCGTTGACGAGGCGCTGGCGGTCGCCATCGGTGAGGTCGGCCATGCGGGCCAGGCCCGAGGCGCCACCAATCAGGCTGAACCCGCCGGGCGCGCTGACGAGCACGTCGCTCAGCTCCTTGCGTCGCGCGATGACGTGCGACAGGTTGGCCGGGAGGTCGATGTTGCAGATGACGTCGGCGTTGGCCAGGCCGAGGTCGGCATCAAGCAGCACGACGGATTTCCCCGCCGTGGCAAGCGTGATCGCCAGGTTGACGGCAATGTTGGTCTTGCCAACACCGCCCTTGCCGCTGGTGATGGCGATCACGCTGGCTCGGCGGACGGGGGCGGGGTTCGCCTCGGCCGCCGGCCTCGACTTCTTCTGTTCCCGCATCAGCGACCGCAGTTGCGTCGCCTGGTCGATTACCATTGTCATAGCCTCTATCCCGCGTTGAGTGTCATTTGCGTTCGAGTCAATTGGATTCCAAAGAAATCGGCAAATCAGAGTTCCTCGCCCAAGATCAATTGTGCGAGCCGACGCGCCTGGCCAACTTCGATGTCGTCGGGCACGTCCTGTCCGGTCGTCAGATACGAGACGCTTTTGTTGAGTTTCCGTACGACATTAAGCAGGAGGCCGACATTGGCGGCCTCGTCGAGCTTGGTGAAGATCATTTTGTCGGTGCGGACTTCGCCGAAGCGGGAGGCCGCCAGTTCGAGGCACTGCTGGCTGGCGGTGGCCGCCATGACCAGATGCACCTCGTCGGGTTCGATGGCGGCGAGCACGCCTTTAAGCTCGTTGAGCTTCAGGGCGTCGTTGGGGCTTCGGCCGGCGGTGTCGATCAGAAGAAAATCCAGGTTGCTCATGGACTGGGCGGCGTCGCGAAGCTCTTCGGCGCCGCCGACGACTCGCAGCGGCGAGCCGATGATGTCGGCATAGCGCTTGAGTTGATCGACGGCGGCGATGCGGTAAGTGTCGAGGGTGATCAGCCCGACGCGGTGCCGCTCCTTGAGTTTGAGATTGGCGGCGAGCTTGGCGAGCGTAGTCGTTTTTCCCACGCCGGTCGGACCGATGAGGGCGACGACATGGGGTCCGGTCGATTTACTGCGGACGATGGGACCGGTGGTCGAAATCATCCGCTCGATCTGGTCGATGAGCCGGTCGCGCATCACCGCGGGCTGGGAGTAATGCTCGGGGCGGACCTGGCGACGCAGTTGATCGATTAATTCGGCGGCGATTTCCTCGGCGACCTGGTTGGAGATCAGCCGCGTGTACAGATCGAACAGCTCCTCGGGAATATTCGGCGTTTGCCGCATTCGGGTCTGGACGACCAGGTCTTTGACGAGGGTTTTGAGGGCTGCGACTTCCTGCGAGATGCTGAGCATGGCGGCGCCGGTGGCGGCGGGAGTTTCCAGCAGCTCGCGGCCGCTGGGCGGGCGGGCATCGGACAGACGCGTGTCGGGCAGGCGCCGCGACACGGTCGCGGTACGGCCGTAGGTTGACGATGAAACCGCCTGGCGGGCGGAGGACTGCCTGCGCCGATCGGCGATTCCGATTCCGCGGCCGGCGGTAATTTCCACCATCTCGCGCCGCCGCAACCCCAGCCACGCCCGAGCCTGAAACGTGCGCGTGTGGAGGATGACGGCGTCGGTGCCCATGCTGCTCTTCACCTGCGTCAGCGCTTCGGCCATCGTCGACGCTTTGAACGTTTGGAGGTTCATGGCTATCCGTTCATCCCGATCAACCCGATCGCCTCGACGGAGACGTCGGAAATAATCTCGTTGTAGGCCAGCACCGCGACCTGCGGCAGAGCGGCTTCGATCATTCGCCGGACTGCCGAGCGGATTTGCGGGCTGCACAGGAGCACGGCGTTGCGGCCGGTCTGCGTCAGCTCGCTTACCTTGCTGGAAATCTGCTTGACAAGCTGCTGGGTGGTCTGGGCGGACATGGTGTTGGTGGTGCCGCGTTCACTGCGATCCAGGTGTCCGTTGATCGTGTCTTCCAGGGCCGGCTCGAAGGTCAGGCACCAGATGCGATCGCGATCATCGACGTATTGTTTGCAGATCGTGCGGGCGAGCGCATGACGGACGTACTCGGTGAGGACCTCCAGGTCCTTGGTTCGCGCCGAAAAATCGCCGAGCGTTTCGAGAATGGTTTCCAGGTCTCGGACGGGGACGCGCTCGCGGAGCAGGTTCTGCATGACTTTCTGAACTTCGCCGGGCTTCACGAGCGTCGGCACCACCTCCTCGATCAGCGCCGGCACGCGGGCCTTGAGGTTCTCCAGCAGGTTCTTGATCTCCTGTCGCGTCAGCAGCTCCTGGGCGTGGGACTTGATGACTTCCGTCAGGTGAGTGGCGACAACGGCGGTGGCTTCGACGACGGTGTAGTTGAGCAGTTCCGCCTGCGGGCGCTGCGGCTCGGTGATCCAATAGGCCGGGAGACCGAACGCGGGTTCGGAGGTTAGCGTACCGCCGGGGATTGGACCGCTGGTCGCGCCGTTGTCCATGGCGAGGAACTGCTCGGGATAAGTGACGCCGCGGGCGACGGTCTGTGCCTTGATTTTGATGACGTAGTCGTTGGCCCCGAGCTGCATGTTGTCGCGAATTCGCACCGGCGGAACGATGATCCCCAGCTCCGTGGCGATCTGCCGTCGGATCATGCTGATGCGATCCAGAAGATCGCCGCCTTTGCTGGCATCGACCATCCGGACCAGGCCGTAGCCGACCTCCAGTTCCATCGTGTCGACGTCGAGGAGCTTCTCGACCTTCTCGGGTTCCTTGCGGGCGGTGGCCTTCTCCTTTTCCTTCGCGACCGCGGCAAGCTGTGCACGGCGCTGGTTTTTGCTGAGCGTGTAAGCGACGCCGCCGCAGCAGCTTCCCAGGACCATGAGCGGCATCTTCGGCAGCCCGGTGAACATCAACAGGACCAGAAATGACGCGGCGATGATCATCGCCTTGGGCTTGGCAAAGAGCTGGCCTAGCATTTCTTCACCGAGATTGGCCCGGCTGCTGCTGCGGGTGACGATCAGACCGGCGGCAAGCGAGAGCACGAAGGCGGGTATCTGGCTGACCAGGCCATCGCCGATCGTCAGCTTGGTGTACAGCTTCATGCAGTCGAACAGCGTCCAGCCCTGTTCGACGATGCCGACGTACAGCCCACCCAGGACATTGACGAAGGTGATGACGATGCCGGCAATGGCGTCGCCCCGGACGAATTTGCTGGCACCGTCCATGGCGCCATAGAAGTCGGCCTCGCGGGCGATCGATTCGCGGCGCTCGCGGGCCTGCGGCTCGGTGATGATGCCGGCGTTCAGGTCGGCGTCGATCGCCATCTGCTTGCCGGGCATCGCGTCGAGGGTAAACCGGGCAGCGACTTCAGAAATGCGCCCGGCGCCCTTGGTGATCACGATGAACTGAATGATGAAGATGATGACGAAGATGATGATGCCGACGGCCAGCGAACCGTGCGTGACGAACTCGGCGAACGTCTGTACGACGTGGCCCGCGCCGTACATCGCCTGGCTGACGTCGCCGCTGGCGGTCAGTATCAGACGCGTGGTAGCGACGTTCAGCACGAGGCGAAACATCGTCACCGCGAGCAAAAGCGAGGGAAATACGGCAAATTCGAGGGGACTCTGCACGTACATCGTCGTCACCAGCACGATGACCGACAACGTCACGTTGCAGATCAGCAACAGGTCCAGAATGAACGTCGGCAGCGGCACCAGCAACACGATCAGCAGCGCCATGAAGGCGATGGGAAAGAGCATCCCGCGGTTCTGATGAACCTTCAGGACGATCGGGTTGGCGGTGAAGGACGACATGGTCGAGTGCTGAGTTCTCGGTGCTGAGTGCTGAGTTTCGGATTCCGAGCGCCTTTTCACCCAGCACTCAGCACCCAGCACTTTGTGTTCACACAGCCTGCCTCCGTTTGGTTTTCCCGGACAGCTCGTAGACGTAGGCGAGGATTTCTGCGACGGCGGCGTAGAATTGCTCGGGGATTTCCTGCCCGACTTCCACCAGCCTGTAGAGAGCGCGGGCCAACGGCTTTCGCTCCAGGATCGGGACGCCGGACTCGATAGCGATCTCGCGAATGCGCTGCGCGATCGCACCCTGCCCCTTGGCGATCACCTTGGGCGCGTGCATGGAGCCGGCGTCGTACTTCAGGGCGACGGCAAATTCGGTCGGGTTGGTGACGACCACGTCGGCGGTGGGAACGTCCTTCTTGAGCCGGCGCTTGAGCATCGCCAGGGCGACCTGGCGGCGCCGAGCTTTCATCTTGGGATCGCCGTCCATCCGGCGCATCTCGTCTTTGACTTCCTGCTTGGTCATTCGCAGGTCGCGCTCGTGCCGCCAGCGCTGATAGGCGTAGTCGAGGATCGCCAGGATCAGCATCGCCGCCCCAACCCGCAGGCCGATCGCGTAGATCACGTCCGCGCCCAAAGCGAAGATCTGGAGGAAGGTGAGCTGCTGCACGCCCATGATCAGGACAATCCGGCTGTGGATCGCCGAGTACGCGACCATCGAAAGCAGCGCCATCTTGGCCAGATTCATCAGAATCCGGACCGAATTTCGGCCGCTGAACAGGCGGCCGACCCCGCGGAACGGATTGAGCGCGCCCAGGTTCGGCTGGAGCCGTTGCGGGCTGAGGATGAAGCCGACCTGAACGACGTTGGCCACAGCGGCGATGATCACGACGGCAATCAGGAGAGGCGCGACCGCGTAGCCCGCGACGTAGAGTGCGTGCAGTGCTCCGCCAGTGGCGCTGGACGAGCTGAAATCGGTGAGCGAGTCGCTGGAGAGCATCGTGTGCACCAGCGCCTTGAGCGCGACGATCATCCGCCGGCCGGTGATGTGAAGCGTAATGAGGACGCCCAGCAGCATCATGGCCATGGTGAGGTCCTGGCTGCGCGCGACGTTCCCCTGCTCGCGAGCTTCGGTGCGCCGCCGCGGGGTAGGAGCTTCGGTTTTGTCGCCAGCGTCTTCGGCCATGGGTGTCTACCGATAGCTCCGTCGCGAAGGGCAAGCTGGATTCATCGTGCACCTCCCGGCGAGGTCCAACTGATTCGGGTTTGTCGCATCGTCTGGAAAGTCGCGGTCTTGACGACGTCGGCAGTGAGATAGATTCCGAGGGACACCACCAGGATTCCGATTCCGGCACGGATGCTCAACGCCGCGGACATCACGTTCATCTGGGGAATGGTTCGCCCGATCAAACCGAGCACGAGGTCGACGACGAGCATGGTCACCAGCACCGGGGCGGCGAGCTTGAACGCGAGAATGGTGGCGGCGTGGAGCAGGTCGAGCAGCAGCGTCAGCAAATTCTGATCGACGCCGACCGACAGCAGCGGAAGCGCGTCGAAGCTGGCGCGAACGGCGCGGATCATTTCACGATGGCCGCCCACGAGCAGGAAGACGACCAGCGTGAACATGAAATAGAGATCTCCGACGACGGTGCTTTGTCCGCCGAACTGCGGATCGAAGACTTCGCCGAGGCTCAGGCCCATCTGCTGGCCGATGATCTCTCCGGCCCATTGCACGGCGACAAAGACGAAGCTGAGGACCATGCCCATCGCCAGTCCGAAGGCGATTTCCCCGCCGATGCCGACGGCCAACTGCCAGGTGGAATCGGGGAGCGTTGCCGGCGGCCTGACGCCCGGCGCGATGCCCGCGGCCAGCACCAGCAGCAGCAGCACCCGCACCTGCCGGGGAATCCGCGTGCTGCCGAACAGCGGCGCATACAGCGTCATGGCCGCCAGGCGGAAAACCACCAGCACGAACACGGGGACGAAATGGAGCGCCGAGTCGAGCATTTAGCACCTTGTGGCAGAGCCGCGCTCGCCTGTTCGAGCGCAGGTCGAAGACGTTTCCGCCCTTCGGCGGAACACAGCCGAGAGCGCTGTGCCACAAATCACATCAGTCCGGATCCGAACATCCGCGATGCGTAGTCGAGCAGGTACTGTCCCATCCACGGAAACAGCAGAATGACCGCCGCGACCATCGCAACGATTTTGGGAACGAAGGTGAGGGTCTGCTCCTGGATTTGCGTGACCGCCTGGAGCAGCGACACGAAGATGCCGACGACCAGCCCGATGGCGAGCATCGGCGCCGAGACAATCAGCGCCATCACGAGCGTGTTTCGGATCAGGTCAGTGGCTTGATCGAGGCTGAGATGCATGGCACACCCTTCCTTGAGTGTTTGGAGGACCGAGGCGTCTTGCCCCGCGAATTTCACTCGGCCATCCGTGGCCGGGAAACCCGATGCGCCGCTTCCCGGTGGCGCACGACCTCATTTGATGAAGCTACCGATTAAACTGGCGGTAATCAAGTGCCATCCGTTAACGAGCACGAACAGCAGCAACTTGAACGGCATCGAGATCAGCACCGGCGGCAACATCATCATGCCCATGCTGATCAGCACCGTCGAGATCACCATGTCGATGATCAAAAACGGCAGATACACCTTGAATCCAAGGAGGAATGCAGTCTTCAGCTCGCTGAGCATAAACGCCGGGATCAGCGTCATCGTCTTGACGTCGTCCCATTTGCGGGCGCGCGGCTGGCCGGCGGCATCGGTAAATAGATCGACGTCGTCGTCGTTGTCGCTGGCGCGAATCTGGCGGATCATGAACTCGCGCACCGGCACCTGCGCGTTGGCCAGCGCCTCCTGCTGACCGATTTTGCCATCCATATAGGGCCGCAGCGCTTCGTTGTTCACGCGTTCCCAGGTCGGGCCCATGACCAGAAACGTCATGAACATCGCCAGCCCGATCAGCACCTGATTGGGTGGCAACTGCTGCGTCCCCAAGGCCTGCCGCAACAACGCCAGCACGATGATGATTCGCGTGAAGCTGGTCATCATCAGCAGGATCGCGGGGGCAAGCGACAGGACGGTCAGCAGGACGACGATCTGCATTCCGGCGGACAAATTCTCCCGCGAGGTAATGTCGGGAATCTTTGTGATGGGCGCGGTGAGCGGCGAGGCTGCGGTCTGTTGGGCATCTGTCGGCGAAGCCGATTTTTCCTGGGCCGCGTGGCCGACGGATGCCGATAACGCCAATACGCAGGGAAAGAGGAGCAAAATCGACCAGGGTTGGCGGCGAGAATCCATTCTCATCTTGCCCTCTTGCTGCCGTGCGATCACTGGAATTGTTCGGACAGTCGACGCACTCGATCACGCAGGCCATCCAATTCGGATTGCGCTGACTCAACGGGCGCGTCCTGCTCGACGTTACGAAGCGGCGGTACATCCGGTTCTTCCGCAGCCTCGAATCGGCGGCTGAAGCGTCCGAAGAGTGAGCTGAAGGCCGACGCCGCCGCGATCTTGTCGTTGCGCAACTGACCGACCAGGCTCGCCACTTCGTCAGGGTCTGCGATTTCGCACAGCGTGTTCATCTGCGCCCCGCTGTCACCGACGACAATGAGGCGCCGGCCGACGCGGATCAGCACCACCTGCTGTTTTGGCGTCAACGCCGAGCGCGCCAGCACTTCGACGATCTGGCTCGATGAGCGGCCGGCCACCGACGGAAAGAAAAAACGCGACGCCCAGTGGAGCAGGAAAATCAGAGCGATCACTACCCCCAGCGCCCCCAGCACACGCCCGTATTCCATGGCCGGCGGCACCGGCGCGCTCACAACCGCCCCGCTCGCAGGCGCCTGCGCTGCTGTGCTTCGGATCGGCTCATCCCCCAGCGCCGTGTGCGGCAGCGGTGAGTCGGCAAAAGCCCCTGTCGGCATGGCGAGTAGAGCGAAGAGCAGTGCTGTGACACGGGTTTTCAACCCGTGCCTGGTGCGCCGTCCGTCGAGAAATCCGCGGCGTCCAGTTCTGAAAGTCGTCGGCACGGGTTGAAAACCCGTGTCACACGGAAATGCCGTCGACGAAGACGAGCGCTGCTTCACAGTCCCTCGTCTTTCGCCCCGGCGACGATTTCGTTGACGCGGACGCAGAAATTGTCGTTGAGGACCAGCACTTCGCCGCGGGCCACCAGTCGCTCGTTCACAAAGACGTCGACCGGATCGCCGGCAAGTTTGTCCAGTTCGACGACGGAGCCCTCGTTCAGCTTCAGCACGTCTTCGACCAGCATTCTCGCCCGGCCCAATTCGATTTTGACGTTCAATTCGACGTCGCGCAGCAGATCGATGTTGGAGACCTGCGCTTCCTGGATGACCTGCTGGAAATTGGGTAGCTTGAAGGGCTCGGTGTCCGTTGCCGCGGGGACTTCTCCCAGCGCCGCCGGGTCTTCGAAGCTGGCCTGCTTGAGAAGCTCCTCGATGGAAAGCTGATCGAGCGCGTCGGCCGCCGGCTCACCGGCAGGGACAGCGACCGATGCTTCGGTCTTAGCCTCACTCGGTTGGGGAGGATTTACAGCGATGGAATCTTGCGGCTGGGCAGATGCCGCCGCGGGTTGTCCGGCATCGGCCGGCGTGGGTGAAGGGACTTCTTCGGCCATCGACCACCATCCTTGGTGCAGTCCACGGGCTTCCTGCCCGCGAGCGCTGGCGGGACCGGCTAGTAATCGGTTCGGAAGGGGATGCACCGCGGCACCAGCACTTCGTCGATCACACCTTCGCCGACGATCCCGTCGAGTTGGTATTTTACCTGCCGCCTGAGCGTTTCAAGTCCCGGCTCCGAACCGCCGCCCAGTTTTTCCGGGTCGCTCTCGGCGATGATCGTGCGAATCCGGTCTTCGATCAAGGCCTTGTTGTCCTTGAACTTGTCCTTGACCCGCTGCTCGTTGTCGGCCCTGGCAACGACGTAAATGCTGACGTCGTAGAGAAAAGTGCGGCCGTTGGTGCGATTGAGCGCCTTGAAATCGGCCACTTCGACTTCGACGGTTTTGTTGTCAGCCGAACCTTTTCCACCGTGTTTTGGGTCACTCTTGTCATCAGCGACCAGATCGGCGCCCGCGGCGGGCTGGGGTTTGGCGCCCAGGAACTTGAATCCGGCAAAGAGGACTATGGCCTCGATCACCATCACGCCGCCCAGCAGCACAGGCGTTTTGGCCAGCAGGCCGCCCTTGGACTCCTTTGTTCCTTTGGCTGGTGCTGCCGGCGCCGCGGCAGGCGCTTCCGCCGGCTTCTTCTCCACTTTCTCTGCCATGGTGCATTCCTTGCCGAAACGTCCGGTGATTCCGGCGCATGACACCGGACCTTACCTATATCGGCAGGCGGCAAAATGGGCAGTAGGGCGGGCGTTGCCCGGGCCGACTACCGACATTTCACCGATCGCCGTTGCGAGGCGACGGCTCGGGCGCGGGCGTACGCAATATTTAGATATAAAAACTATGGTGCACCGTTTTGGCGGGTTATAAATAATGTAGCACCCCATTTTGGCTGGTTTTGGCGTGTTTTGGCGGGTTTTTTGGCGGGTTCTCGACCCACGCCAACATCCCTCAATCGCTGATCGGCCGGCGGATCGTGCGGGCGTAGTCGATCGCCCGGCGCACCACTTCCTGGAGCGTTTCCCGGACCATCAGCTTCTCCCCGGTATCGCAGCAGACGACGGTATCGGGCGTCGCTTCGATATAGCGAATCTTGTCGGCGTTGACGACGAAGGGGTGACCGTTCAGACGAGTCAGGCAGATCATGGAATCACCAATCGTTTAGTGGTTTGCGGTATTGAGCAGCTCCTGGATGAGCTGATCGCTGGTGGTGATGACCTTGCTGGAAGCGGAGAACCCGGTGGAAGCGATGATCATGTTGGTGAATTCGGTGGAGAGATCGACATTGCTCTGCTCCAGAGAAGCGCCGCGGATCTGGCCGGCGCCGAATTGTCCCGGGGCGCCGATCTGGGGTGTGCCGCTGGCGGCCGAAGCCGTGTACATATTGCTGCCGCTGTCGGTAAGTCCGTTATCGTTGGCGAAAGTGGCCATGGCGACCTGGCCCAGCGTCCGCGTCTGCCCGTTGGTGAACGCGCCGGTGATGACGCCGTCCGTGCCAACGGAAAATGAATTCAACGTTCCCGCCGGGAACCCGTCCTGATTGGATTCAACCATGGTTGACTGCTGGCCGGTCAACTGCGTCATCTGGCCGAAATTGAGCGTCATGGCCAGCGGGGTCGTCGCCCCGGTTCCGCCGCGGTCGATGGTGATCGTCGTCCCGGTGCTGGATTTGAGATTGCCGCTGTTGTCGAAGGTGAGCGTGCCGTTACCGACGGCAAGGCCGCCGGCGGTGTTCTGGCCGCTGTCGGCATAAAAACGCCAGGTGTTTCCGCTGCTGGCAGTGCTTTCGAGCACAGCGGTCACGTCGACTGTGACGGGGGTTCCCAGCGAGTCGTATGCCTGGAAGCTGGTATGCACGCTTTCGCCGTTGGGGTTGCTGGTAAAGCCGGCGGCGTCGGTGCCGTCCGCGAAGCTCAGCGGCGACGTGCCGCTCGAACTAGTCAGCGCGGTACCGCTGATCTCGATCGCATTGTCGGTGCCGGTGTTCCCGGTGAGCACCAGATCGATGCTGTTTGCCGCGGTCCCGTTCTGGATGGCGGCGCCTGGAGGCGCGGTGGTGGTCGGCGGAGGAACGTTGGTATCGATCCCCATGCCCTGCTGCAAAAAGGTCGTCAGATCCTGGAGGGTGCTGGTAGCGCCGACGGTGAAGGTGCTGGGCGAAAGGGTGCGGCCGCCTTTGGTGCCCTGGAGGGTGATGGTTTGGCCGGTTGTGAAAAGCGGTGTGGCCGAAGCACTGGCGCTGGCGATGCTGGTCAGGGCCGTTGCGGTGGTTGGCGCCGCTGCCCCGCCGATCGTGGTGAGATCCTGGCTCAGCAGGATGCTGGCGCCTGTGGCCACGGCACCGGACGCGTCAAGGTTTCCCTGCATGGTAGCGGTTGTCGTGGCCTTGGCTACCTGGCTTGCGCCCAAGGGGACGGTGATGTTCTGGAGGGTACCGGCCTGGACGTTGCCGGCGGCATCGACACCGTAACCCTGGACAAAGTCCCCGCCGCTGGTGACCAACTGGTTCGACGCGTTCAAGGTGAAAGCGCCATCGCGGGTGTACGATTGCGTCGCACCCTTGACCACGAAGAACCCCGACCCGTCGATGGCCATGTCGGTCGCTTGTCCGGTCGACTGGATCGCCCCCGGAGCAAAGTTCTCGCTGATGCTCGCAACAACGGTGCCCAGGCCCGTCTGACTGGGGTTGGTGCCGCCGAAAGTGCTGGAGGGCGCCGAGGCATCCTGCTGGGTGACGTAAAACTCCGGCATGAACTGGACGGTGCTGGCCTTGAACGAGGTCGTGTTGGAATTCGCGACGTTGTTGCCGATGACGTTCAGCCAGGTCTGGTTGGCCGAGAGCCCGCTCACGCCGGTGTATAAAGCGCCTGTAAGTGCCATGTCTTTTGCTGCCTTGTTAGCGGTTCAAGATGATCTGGTTGTGCCTCAGGAGCCGGTGGCCGCACTGATTGTGGAAACGTTGCTCAGGGCCAATTGCGATCCGTTTTGCAGCTGAAGGTTGACTCCGCTGCTGGTCACCGCCACGCTGCTGACCAGTCCGCTCACGGGATTGCTGTTGGCGTCCAGCCCGGCGACTTGTTTGCCCATCAGGCTCGAGGCGGCGCCGATCTGGGTTTGCGTCGCCAGTCCCTGGAGCGTCGTCTGGAGCTCTGAGGTCGATTGCATCTGCCCGATCTGGGACATCTCGGACATCAGATTGTCGCTGTTGGTGGGATTGAGCGGGTCCTGGTTCTGGAGCTGCGTGATCATCATCTGCATGAAGTTCGACGCGTTGAGATTGAGGCTCGACGAGCTGGCGGTCGAGCTGGTCGAGTTGCCGGTTGACGTTGGGCTTGAGGATCCGACGGCAGTTGTGGTCATGCACTGGGTGTCGGAAAGGGCTTGAAAACGTGATGAAAAATCGAATGCGGCAAGATGGCGACCGCATGTCTTGCGCGGCGGCGCAGGCGTGAATTGCGCGAGAGGATCAGGCGACCAGGTCGAGCGGGTCCTGCGCGTTCATGAGCCGCCGCCACATCCGGCGCATCATCTCGCGGCGCTGCTGCTCCTGCTGGGCGGAACGGTCCTGCGTGCTGCGATCGGAATCTCGACGGCCCGGGTTCTGCGAGGACGAATGGTTCGGCGGCGTCTGCGAAACGTGCAGCTTTTCGACGCTGACGCCTTGTGCCTCCAGCGCCGTCTTGAGATCGCCGAGGCTGTGGCTCAGCAGCTTGGCGGTTTGGTCGTTGGATGCCTCGAATGAAGCGTTGATGACGCCGTCGCGAACCTCCACGCGAACATTCATCGCGCCCAGTTCGGGCGGGTCCAGGCGGAGCGTCATCGTGCCCCCTTGGGGAAGCAGGTGGCCGTGGATCGTTTCGATCAACTTTGGATGATTCAGCTCCGCAAACTGCGCCTCCGGGGGCAAAGCTGGGGCCTTGGCAGGCGCCGCTTCGTTCGTCTGGGGGTCAGTCGCCTCGGCATGGAACTGGACGAGGGAATTCGGCATGCCGATCTTGGCCAGAATGTCATCCGGAGCGGCTTTTGGTGCGGGCGGGGTCGCGTCGGTGGCGGATTGGGAGACAGCCGCGCCGTCGGTCGCGTTCGCAGGAGCGGGTGAATCCTGCACCGGCGACGAGTTGGCGGAGGCCTGCTTGCCGGGCTTGTTCGCCTTTGCCGCCGGTGCTGGGATAGCCAGCGAATCCGCCGATGGCGGTGGCACCGGCGCTACGTCGGACGCGCCGCCTTGTTCTTTTTGCGGTAATTGCTGATTTTGCTGCGTTTGCGAATCGGTCGAAGTTGCTGCCGATTGGGAAGAATCGGGTGGTTGATTGTTATTGGCAGGTGTCGCGGTGCCCGCATTTGCCGCTTCGGCTGACGCAATTGCCTTGACGACGCGTTTTTGGGTCTCCGGGGTCTGGGGCTGGCCGGCTCCAGCGGGCGCTGCTTCCGGGGGTGCGTGTGGCGGCTCGGGCACGATGACCGCCTCTTGCGCAACGGCCGGATCGAGTTGTGGCTCTTCCTGGGGCTTTGGCGCCTGTCGCTGCTGCCCTTGGCCCCCTGACGTCTGCGGCTTCGAGTCCGATTTGGTCGGGGACTTGTCGTTCTTCAGGCCCTGGGTCTGCTTTTTCACAGGGGCTGCCGGCGACTCCGACTTTTGCCGGACGTCTTTGACGTTTTTCTTTGCGGTCGGCGCCGCCGTGGAAGGCTGCTGCGCCGGTGGGCTGGCGGCGACATTGGCCGTCTGGCTGTCCTGCAACCGGCCCAGCGTGTCTTGAAAGGAACCGCTCGACTCGCGAGAACGGCTTGTAAAACTCGAACTATCGCTCGCCGCGGGCGTCGAACCCGATGTCGCTGTAACAGGCTGAGGCATGTCAATCCTTTGACGGTTGCGTCGCGGGCCCGGAGACGCCTGAGGCGCTGTCGGCCTGGCGAATCTTTTCCAGAATCCGGTGAATGCGGCCCAATTCATCGGGAGTCTTGAACTCCTTGATGATTTTCGCCGCGACCCCCTGGTCCATCGCCTCCAGGTAACTCTTTACCACGTCGTCGCCGAGCGTGAGGAACAATGCCTTGGCCTGCTTGGCCGGCATTCCGCTGTACAGGCCAAGGGCATTCTGAAATCCCTGATCGGCGGCAAGCTTCTTGGCCTGCTCCTGTTCATCGGCAAAACGCTTGCGCTGGGCTTCGAAGGATTCACGGTCGCCGGTGAGTTTCGCCTGCGCCTGGTCGATCTGAGTCTGCAAATCGTGGAGAATCGACTCTTTCTGTTCCAGCTCGGCCTGACGTTCATCGAAGGTCTTGCGGACAAAATCGACCTGTTCTCCCGCGGTCATGTTGCCGCGATGGGCCAGGAGGGTTTCCAGAACCAGAGTGGGCTGGGTGGTTGGATCGGAGGCGGTCGGTTCAGTCGTCACCGGCTGCGTCGCCGGAGGTGGAAACAGCACGAGCTTAATCTGGCTGACCCGCTGGCGGTCGAGGTGGCCGCCCTGATAGAGCCACGCGGCGATTCCCGCCACGACCAGGAAATTCAGCGCCAGCGTCATCACCAGCACGTCCCAAAGCCGTTTCATTGCGGGTCCTCCGCCTGTCTGGCAAGCGCCTGGTAAGAGAGCTGCGTCGTCAATTCATCCAAGGCGCCGGCTTCGCGGCGATTGTGCTCCGCGGCCCAGCGTTGCTGCTGGCGTTCGCGAAGCTTCTCCAGGATTTTCTTCTGCTTGGTCGCGTCGGTGAGGGCGGAGCGGGCCTCGTCCACCTTCTGCTGCTGGGCGGCCATCCGCTGGGCCAGATCGTGGACCTTGCGCTGCATCCCCAGCATGTATCGGCGATGGGCTGCCAGATAGCCCATGTCGAGTTTCCCCACCAGTTGGTTTCGGGCCGCCGAAACGTTTCTCTGCACATCGACGTTGAAGGCGCGCAACTCTGCCTGGAGCTGGCCCATGTCCGCCTGCACCAGGGCCAGATCGCGCTGCCGGTCCTGCTCGATCCGCTCGCGGTGGCGGAGAACGCCTTCGAGTTTGAATTCAAAGCGAGCCAATTACGCCTCTGCTCGGGAGGGCGAGGCTCCCGTCGAGCCGAAGTTTCCGGGCCGGAACGTCCGGCTCCGCAGGAGCCTCGCCCTCCCCTACTGCGCCGGCGGCGCCGGTTTTTGTTGAGGCCGCGCCTTGCTGGCCGCCTGTGTCCGCAGCACCTTTTCGATCTGATCGATCCAGTTCACCAGCTCGAAGAGTTGTTTTTTCGCATCCGCCAGCGTGCAGGGGACGGCCGAATCCTGCTGAAGATAGCTGAGGATTTTGGGCCGCGATTGCACGGCCAGATCAAATTCCAGGTTTGCGCCCGGCACATACGCGCCGATGTTCACCAGCTCCTCGATGTCGTTGTAAGTCGCGATCAGCGAAAGCACGCGCCGGGCCACTCGCAGATGGTCCGGCTCGCACACCTGTCCCCGCACGCGGCTGATGCTTTCCGAGACATCGAGCGCCGGATAATGGCCCCGGCTGGCCAGCTTGCGATTCAACCACAGGTGTCCGTCGCTGATCCCCTTGACCGCATCCGGGATCGGCTCGTTGAAATCATCCCCCTCGACCAGCACCGTATAAAAGCCCGTGATCGATCCCTTCTCGGTCTTCCCGGCCCGCTCCAGGATTTGCGGAAGCAAGGCAAAGACGCTGGGCGGAAATCCCTTGGTGGCCGGCGGCTCGTGCGCCGCCAGTCCGATTTGACGCTGAGCGTGACACAAGCGCGTGATGGAATCCATCATCAACAGGACGTGCTTGCCGCGATCGCGAAAAAACTCGGCGATCGTGCACGCGACCTTCGCCGCCCGAACCCGTAAGAGCGGCGGCTCGTCCCCCGTGCTCACGATGACCACACACCGCTTGCGCTCCCGTTCGCTCAGTGCGTCCTGGAGGAATTCCTGCACCTCGCGCCCACG